>Ga0233441_1002413_pt1 | contig 13917 bp, 14 predicted proteins | sample SI_123_September_4_FD_182781 | JGI IMG/M metagenome (GOLD analysis project Ga0233441, IMG submission 182781) | Seawater microbial communities from Saanich Inlet, British Columbia, Canada - SI_123_September2016_135_MG | ecosystem: Environmental > Aquatic > Marine > Inlet | place: Canada: British...
ACTGGCATCATAGATGGAGCAGCGATAACCATACCACCGGCTAACATAATTGTCATTAATGTAAGACTAGTTATTTTACGTCCTATTTCGTTATTCATGTTATTGGTCTATTTCTTAAAAATTAGTATAAAAGTCTAATGGACGAATTGTCCACAAATTTGTCAAAATTTGAGATAATTTCATTATATTTGAAAATTTCATCAAATTTCTATAATATGTATCATAAAAATTACATATATTTATTTTATTTATCAATTGATCCAAGTATATTTCAATATTTTTTGATAAAAATGTAATAATTAGAGACTAGTCTAAACTTTAATCTCTTTACCCAAGAGACTTTTGTACAAAGACACTGCATCAGATTCATCTTTTGAACCAACAACTACAGCCGAACCTCTCTTCATAAAATTTACAGACAAATCATTTGTTCTCATAGATAATCCCAAGTCGCCTAAATTTTCAACTAAAAATCCTTTGTCTTTTGCAATTGCCGTGACATTTGAAATATTAAGATCAAAAGTTTCAGTTGGGGTTATAGAATAAGTCCTCTTACCTCTGTTTCTTCCACATAATTCTTCTAAAATTAATTCTTGTTTTTCTTCAACCTTCAATTTTCCAGTTCCACAAATTGGACATTCTTCAGCTTTGAATGTTCTAGTGCTGTTAAAATCTAAATTTTCTAAATCAATATGTAATATTCTTTCAGAGAGGTTAGGAGTTTTTCCAATAATTATTTTAACTGCTTCTGAAACTTCAATTGCCCCAACAATAGAAAGTATTGGTGGATGAACACCTTCAATACTACATGTAGGCATTGTATCTTCATCTAATTCAGGAAACATACAAAAATAACATGCAGATTTTTTTGGTAAAACAGTAAATGCTTGTCCAGAAGTTCCAACTGCAGCTCCTGTAACAAACGGGATTTCAAACTTTACACATGCTTTGTTTAATGCATATCTTGCATTTACACTATCAAGGGCATCAATTACAACATCACATCCTTCAACAACTTCTAATGCAGTATAATCATTTACAGAAATAGCTAATGCCTCTATTTTACAATCAGGGTTTAGTTTTTGTAATTTTTTTGCAGCTACTTCAACTTTAACTTGACCAACATCATCTTCATCAAACATCATTTGTCTATGTAAATTAGATAATTCTATTACATCTCTATCAACAATACGTAAAGTTCCAACTCCCATAGTAGCTAGCCTAGAAATAATTGGATGTCCTAAACCACCAGTTCCAACAACACAAACTTTTGCATTTTTTAATTTTAACTGTCCTCCATATCCTATTTCTTCTAACATCACTTGTCTTGAAAATTTATCTAATTCTTTTGGAGAGAGTTCTTCAGATCCGCCAGCCACTGCAGGTAAAATGTAAACTTCATCACCATCATTTAGAAGGGTTTCCATTCCGGCAGAAAACTTTGCATTTTTTCCATTGATGTAAATATTAATCAAAGAACGAGGAGTTCCATCACCTTCCAAAACTCTACGCTTGAAGTCATCGCCCATAATATCAGATATTTTTGCAAATGCATCAATTAGTGAATCAGATGAAATATCGATTTTCTTTTCTCCGCCACTTTGATTAAGCACAGATGGAATTGTGAATGTTATGTTTGCCATTAGTTGACTACCGCCGAAATTTCTGAAATATTTGCCTTCATCACTTTTGGTTTTTGTAAAACTTCCATGATTGATTCAGTTGCCTTCAAACCATTACCAGTAACATAACATACTACTTTGTCATTTGCATCAATCTTTCCTTGTTCAACCATTTTCTGAAGAACAGATATCGACACACCCCCTGCAGGCTCTGTGAAAATTCCTTCAGTTTGTGCAAGTAATAATATCGCATCAAGAATTTCCTTATTGTTACATTCTTCTGCAAATCCATTATACTGTGCTAAACGTTTGAGAACATATCTTCCATCTCCTGGATCTCCAATTGCTAAACTTTTTGCAACAGTTTCAGGATTTTCAACAGGAATTACTTCTTTACTATTTTTCTTAAATGCATTAACAATTGGTGCACACCCATGTGGTTGTGCTGCAATCATATGCATATTAGATACATTATCAAGTAATGAAACAGTTTGTAATTCTTCAAAGCCTTTGCAAATTGCATTAAGCATTGCACCACTACCAACAGGGACTATCAATTGATCAGGTACTTGCCAATCAAGTTGTTCTGCAACTTCATATGAAAATGTTTTAGAGCCTTCTACATAGTGAGAACGCATGTTAATGTTAACTATACCAATTCCCTTGCTGTCACCAATTTGTGCGGCAATTCTATTTGCATCATCATATGTTCCATCAACTGCAATATAGTTAGCACCATATGACAATGCTTGTGCAATCTTTGCCATCTCAATATTACTTGGTGCAAATACATGACAAGGTAATCCAGCTTTAGCTGCATGCGCAGCAGTTGCAGATGCCAAATTACCAGTAGATGCACATCCAACAGCAGATAATCCTAGTTCTTTTGCTTTTGAGATTGCAACCCCAGCTGGTCTATCTTTGAATGAAAATGTAGGATTTACAGAATCATTTTTTATGTAAAGATTATTTAATCCCAATTTTTTTCCGAGGTTGTCAGCTTTGATGAGAGGAGTCATTCCAGCGCCGATACTTACAATATTTGATTTGTCTTCTATAGGTAATAATTCAAAATATCTCCAATAGGTATGCTCACGATTTGTAAATGTGTTTTTTGTGATAGTAGGAAAATCATATTTTACATCAAGAGGTCCAAAACAATCCTCACATACGTATTTGAAAGCAGTGTCATATTCTTTTTTGCATTCTCTGCATTGTAGTGAAGTTCTAGTCAAGATCAGTATATCCTTTGAGAATATAGATAAAAAATCCTAATATCAAGTTAAACAATACTTAATTTTAGGGACTAAAAAATATAGTGAATAATAGTAATCATACGGGGAAAAATAGGAAAACGTGAATTTTAAAAACGGTTAAAAAATAAATTTTTAGAATTATGAATTATGAGGAAGGTTTTTAGAGATTTTAACAAGACCATTCCTATGAAAACAAATTCTATGATTGGAATAATTGGAGGAATTGTAATTATTATAGCAATCATAGGCATTATTTTTACATTTAATCAAGAATCAGATACTACCGAAGTTGAAGATGTATTTGATAAAGAAATTCAACCAACAGAAAGTCCCGAAATTGAAAAAAAATATGAGGAAATTCAAACAGGAAATGAAATTCAAACAGGAAATGAATACGAGTATAAAAACAAGGATAGAGAATGGAGAACAGTAGGACCATTCCAAATTGATCGTGAGGAATATGCCATTGGTGAAAAAATATTCATCAGGGCAGGTGGATTTGAAATTGGTGAAAAAGGAGAAATTGTTGTATTGAGACCGCTTAATACAACACATAGTAAAATATACATGACAATTCCATTTGATGAGTCAAAAAGAGAATCATTCAACATGTATTTTGAACCTCAAATATCAAAATCAAAGAAAATATGTTCAGTAGATGATTTGATAGGAGAGTGGACGTTAATGTTTAGAGGAACTGAATATCAAGATCTGAGTTTTAAAATTTTAGATACATTAGGTGTTGTTGGAGGGACAGACATTGAACCAGCTTGTTAGTTTATTTTTCTAAATTGTTATGAAAACAAACATTTTCCCCAGTATGACATGCAGGTCCTGATGGTTCAACAAGATAAATAATTGCATCACAATCACAATCAACTAAAATTTCTTTTACTTTTTGAATATTACCTGATTCTTCTCCTTTCATCCAAAGTTTATTTCTTGAACGACTCCAAAACCAAGAATTTCCAGTTTTCTTTGTTAGTTCAAGAGATTCTTTATTAGAATATGCAAGAGTGAGAATATCTTTTGTGTTTACATCCTGAACTATAATTGGAATTAATCCTCCACTTTTTTCAAAATCAATATCATCAATAGATTTCTGCATGAATAGAATTCAAATATTATCTATTATAATCTTACAGGTATTTTTTTTCCTTTAAGAAATTTCTTTACTCCAGTAACACCATGTGTGTCATAGTGAAAAATTGATGCTGCAAGTGCAGCATCAACATTTGATTTTTGGAAAATCTCAACCATATCATCAGGTTTGCCACATCCACCTGAAGCAATGACTGGGATAGATAGAGAATCAACAATTTTACTAGTCAATAAAATATCATATCCATCTTTTGTACCATCTTTATCAATACTAGTGAGAAGAATCTCACCAGCTCCAAGAATTTCAGCTTTTTTTGCCCATTTAATAACATCAAGGCCTGTTCCTTCTTTTCCACCATAAATGAAAACCTCAAACCAAAACTTCTTTTCATTTTCTGAAAAAATAGTTACATTATCTTTGATTTCATAATTTCTTTTAGCATCTATTGCAACTACAATACATTGTCTACCAAATAACTCCATTAATTCAGTAATTACATCAGGATTCTTTATTGCACCTGTATTGATGCCTACTTTATCTGCACCATTAAGTAAAATATTTCTTGCATCATCTAATGATTTTACACCTCCTCCAACAGTAAATGGAATGTCAATAACAGATGCTACATCTCTAACTAAATCTTTGAGAGTTCTTCTTTGCTCATCAGATGCGGTAATATCTAAAAAGATCAATTCATCTGCACCTTCATTACTATATTTTGCAGCAAGTTCTACAGGATCACCTGCATCTTTAATTGATTCAAAATTCAGTCCTTTTACAACCCTACCATTTTTCACATCAAGACAAGGGATGATTCTTTTTGTCAATGTCATGATACTTTCTTTGCCTCCTCAATAGTTATTTTATTTTCATATAGAGCCTTTCCTAAAATAACACCAAATGCATTTTTCTCTTTTACATCATTAACATCATTAACATTTGAAATACCACCACTTGCAATGATATTTGTATTCTCAAGACTGCAAGCTTGTTCTAAATATTTTAAATCAGGGCCTTCCATTGTCCCATCTTTACTTACATTAGTTAGTAAAAATTCAGTAAACCCCATTTCTAAAAATTCTTTAATAGAATCAATGAGTTTAATTCCAGTTTTGTCTTGCCAACCATGAATTACTATTTCACCATCCATATGATCAACTGAAATAACAATCTTTTCAGAACCTAAAGATAAAAGTAATTTTTTCAATAATTCTTTGTTCTTAAACGCCAAAGTTCCAATTACAATTCTATTTGAAATTTTTATCACATCCAAAATTAATGATTCATCACGTAAACCACCTGCAATTTCAACTGGAATCGTAATTTCTTTTAAAATTTTCTTGATCATTTCTAGATTAGAACCAATTCCCAATGTGGCATCCAAATCCACAATATGTAACATATTAGCACCATTTGCTTCCCATTTTTTTGCAATTTCAACAGGATCATTACTATACACGGTTTTTTGTTTTGGATCACCCTTGTACAATCTAACCACTTGCCCATTCATCAAATCAATTGCAGGTATCACTTTCATTTCTTACACACATCAAGGAAATTTTTTAACATTATTTTTCCAACTGTACTTGATTTTTCTGGATGGAATTGCGTTCCAAAAAAGTTTTCATATTCAACTACAGCTGGAACTTTAATTCCATAGTCAGATTCTGCAGTAATAATATTGTCAGAAATAGGTTTTACCCTATACGAATGAACAAAATAAACCCAAGAACCATCCTCAACTCCTTCTAAAATTTTTCCAGGTTTTTTAATTTCCAAATCATTCCAACCCATATGAGGTACCTTCATAGAATCAGGCAATACAATTACTTCACCTTCAATTATACCAAGTCCTTTCTCTTTTCCTTCCTCACTTTTTTCAAAAAACATTTCCATCCCAAGACAAATTCCAAGAACAGGTGTATCACCAACATAATCTCTAAATTGAATTTTAGAAAAATCTACAATACTATGAATTGCAGGATCAAAATTTCCAACACCTGGAAGTAACACTCCAGAATATTCATTGGGTTTATCAAAATTAGAAATTACATCAACTGTAGCACCTACTTTTTCAAGAGAATTTTTTAAGCTGAAAATATTTCCAGCACCATAATCAAAAATTGCAACACTTACCATTACATTGAACCTTTTGTACTTGGGATTCCTTTTTGTTTTTTATCTAATGTAGATGCATTTCTAAATGCAACAGCAAGTGATTTTATTGCAGATTCTACTTTGTGGTGATCATTTTCTCCATACTTTACAGTAAGGTGGATACAACTATTCAGATTTTGCAGTAATGATTGGAAAAAATGTTCCAGATCTTCTTTGGAAATATTTTCAATTTTATTTCGTTTAATTGACAAAGTTAATTTCCAAAATGGTCGTTTTACCAAATCAATAGACGCTTCTGCTAATGATTCATCCATAGGTACTGATGCATAGCTAAATCTTGTTATTCCACTTCGTGAACTAAGGGCTTTGTCAATTGTTTGACCAATTGTAATTGCAGTATCCTCAATTAGGTGATGTTCAATTCCATCATTTGATTTTGCATCTACTTTAAGATCCATCATACTGTGTTTCCCAAATGAAGTGATCAAGTGATCAAGAAAATTAATACCTGTTTTGATACTTGTTTTTCCCATTCCATCTAAATTAACTGAAACAGAAACGCTAGTTTCCTTAGTACTTCGTTTAATTGATGCTTTTCTTGGTGCCATATTTCTCACAGATATGTTATTTGGTATATTCTAAATTTAATACCTTTGGAAGTAAATTAATTGAATCCAGTACCAAAACAGCCTCGTTTTGTTGGAATAATTCAAGTTTTTCTCGAGGATTTTTACTAGTACCAATAATTCCACAAAAGATAACTTTGGAACCAATATCTGTCACTTTTTTTGCCATGATAAAATCTTCCATAGAGTCTCCAACATAGAGAGTTATTCCATCACCCATGCCTTTAATGGAATCAAGCAATGGTTGAGGATTAGGTTTTGCAAGTTCTCTGGATTCATCTTCTAAAAACACAGAATTATTCAAATCAAAATTCTCTAACATTTCTTTTAATGAATATCGGACAGATTCCTTCCCTCTTCCTGTAACCATTGCAATTTTTGAATTAAATTTTGTTTGTAAAGATTTTAATAAATTTTCATTTAGAATTACATCATCTTGTTCAATTAATCCAGATTCAGAAAATTTTGATGTGATTTTAAATAATTTTTTATATAATTCAGGCCCATAAAATAATTGATCAAAAATTTGATATAAAAGATTTTGATGGTGAGTTCCAGGATAAGATAATTGCTTTTTGATTTTAGAAATATCAGTTTGTGTTTCTAAATATTTTTCAACAGATACAATACCACTAGAATCAGAATTTCTTATTACATCAAAAATAAATCCTGTTGGATCTTTTTCAAGTTGATTTGCAGCAACTAAAGAAATTATTGCAGCATATGTTAAATCAACCTCATCATTGAATCCACCAGTAGATTTGAAACCATCAATTATTTTAAAATCAACAATAATTGAATTATTAATTTTTGTAAAATTTTCTAAAATATATTGAGTTGTTTTAATTATTGCTAAATCATACGATTTTGTAATATCTATTAATACTCCATCACAATCAAAAATTATAAGATCAATTTTTTCCAATGTATCACAACAAGAATCATCAATGTAGATCCCTTCTGATTTTTTATCCAGAGTCATCCCAATAAATCACGAATAGCCAATAAAAATTTTGAATTCATCTCTTTTGTTCCAATACTTACTCTTAGACACCCATCATGATTTCCTATCTTACCTAATTTCCTAATGGATATTCCTTGTTCTGCAAGAGCAGAATAGATTCGTTTGTATGAACCGTGAGCATCAAAAAGTACAAAATTAGCCTGGGAATCAAACACATCAAATGCATCATATTTTCTAAGATTTTCAATTATTCTCTTTCTTTCTGTTTTAATATTTTCAACAGCATTTTGCATTAGATTTAATTTTTCCAAAGCTGAAATTCCAGATTCTATAGTTATTGTACTTAGAGGATAGGGGTATTGTAACACGCTCATAAAGACTTCAGTGAATTTCTTATTCGCAATAAAATACCCTAATCTTAATCCAGCTAATCCAAATGATTTTGAAAGTGTTTGAACCACTATTAGATTTTCTTGGGTTTTCACCATACTAGAAAGAGTGTAATCACCAAATTCTCCATATGCCTCATCAATTATTACAAGACCTTTGAATGATTTAACAAGTTTTTGTAATTCATTTTTTGGGAATTGGAATCCAGTAGGATTGTTTGGAGAGTCAAGATAAAGGATATCTGCATTTTTTGATTGTTTTGTAAATTCATCAATATCTAATTTCATATCATCAGAAAATGGTATTGCTATTAATGGAATAGAATATAATTTACATCGCTCCTCAAAGAATCCAAATGTAGGATTTGAGGTTAATACTTTGGTCTTCTTTGATGCGAAATTAGATAATATTAAATCCAAAATTTGATCAGAGCCATTCCCTATACCAATCATTGAATTAGGTATTTTAGAAAATTTAGAAATAGCTTTAATCAAATCGTCTATTCTACCAAGAGGGTATTGTCTTACATCAGAATTTTTTTTGGCAGATGTTATAATATCATTTTGAAATTGTTTTGGAATAACATAATTTTCATTTGAATCAAGTTTCACTGAATCTTCTACAAGGTCAGGTTTTTTGTAACCACCAATAGATGAGAATTTTTTAATTTTTTCATCAAACCAATTCATTCCAATCTACCTCTTATTGCTTCATAGTGATTATCAAGTCCTTCAGAACTAGTCAAGACTTTGAGATGTTTTGAAATTTTAGATAGTGATTGTTTGGAACAAGCCACTTGGGTATTTACCTTGACAAAATCTAAAACAGAGAGTGAGCCACGAATTTTTCCAAATCCATTAGTAGGAAGGATATGATTTGAGCCTAAAACATAGTCACTAACAGAAGATGGAGTATTATTTCCAATCAAGATCAATCCAGATGTCGTAACTTTAGATGATATAGATTCAGGATTTTTTGTCATAATTTGTAAGTGTTCAGGCGCCAAGATATTTGAAAGTTTTATCATATCTGATTTGTTTTTACAAATTGCAATAAAACCATTATTTGTTAGACTAGATTTTACAAGTTTTGTTCTTTGAACTTTTGGTACTAATTCAGAAAGAATCTTAGAAACTGATTTTGCAAGTTTTTGTGAAGTTGTGATTAAATAACAAAAGGTGTCACTACTGTGTTCAGATTGAGAAATTAAATCCAACGCAACAAACTTTGGATTTGTAGAATCATCTGCAATGATACCTAATTCTGTAGGACCTGCAAGCATATCAATTCCGGTTGTTTCATTAATCAAAGATTTTGCAATCGTAACAAATATACCGCCAGGACCTACAATTTTATCAACTTTAGAAATAGATTTTGTTCCATAAGATAATGCTGCTATTGATTGTGCACCACCTGTTTTGTAAATTTCATTAGCACCACAAATATTTGCAGCAACAATTGTCAAGGGATCAATTTGTCCATCTGAATTTGGAGGAGATACAACTACAATTCTTTTAACACCTGCAACTTTGGCTGGGACAACAGACATTATTGCAGAACTAGGATATCTTGCTAAACCACCTGGAACATAGCATCCAACACTTTGGATTGAAGTAAATTTTTTAGAAATTTTAACTCCATCATGATTAATTGTTTTATTTTTTAATAGAGACTTAATTTCAGATTCTGTCTTTTCCAATCTGTTTTTTGCTAAACGTAATGCTGCTAGTTCATTTTTACTAATTTTTGAATAAGCATTGTTTATTTCTCTTTGAGATAGACGTAATGATGAAATATTTGCACTACTAAATTTTTTTTCATATTTTCTAATTGCATCATCTCCATTTTTTTTGACATTTTTTAGAATAGACTCAACAATGGTTTTGTTTTTTTGAGGCTGTTTTGGAAGAATTTTGTCTACAAATTTTTCAATATTAGTTACTTTGATAATTTTTATCAATTTTCTTCATCACGCTTTATCTCCTCAAGTTCCAGAATTTGTCGTGGTTCATGAACTACAAGACCTTGAGCAATCTTCCTTAATTTAGGAATAAGTTTGTGATATTCTTCTTTTTTAATTACAGTATTTACTCCAAACCATCCTTGTTCACTTAATGGGCTAATTGTAGGTCTTTTGAGTGAAGGCATCTGAGACAACAATTTCTTCAAATTTTTCTCTTCAACGTTAAGGTAAATGTGTAAATATTTTCTTCCAATTACAGCACCTTTCATTAAAGTAACAATATCAAATATTTTTTCACGTTTTTTTGGATCCTTTAATGATTTTTTATTTACAATCAAATGAGCAGTGGAAGTTAATACTTCATCAACAATTTTTAATTTGTTTTGTTTTAGAGTAGTACCAGTTTCAGTTACGTCCATAATTGCATCAACATCCTCAGGGGGTTTTGCTTCTGTTGCACCAAAAGATAGGTGAATTTGAACATTTTTGTTATCTCCCAATCGAACCCAAGGAGTTACAATTAATGGATCTTTAGTACCATAATATTTTTTATAAGATTTTAATTGTTTCAAAAATTTTGATGCAGTTGTAAGATATTCAGATGATATACGGAGTATTTTTTTCTTTTTACCATAATCTGCAACCATCTCATCAAGATTTTTGTATCTATATTTATCTGGAAATGCTATAACTAATCTGATTTTTCCATACTCTAAATCTAAAATTGGTTCAACATCAGAATTTGTTTCTCCTACCCAATCCTTTCCAGTAATACCTACATCATACAATCCTTCTGCAACCATGGTTGGGATCTCTTGAGGGCGTAGCATCTTGACTACAATACTAGGATCATCAAGATACACACGATAAGTTCTACTTTTACGATTAACTTTAGTCCAAGATTTTTCTAATAATTTGAAAGTTGCATTCTCTAAACTTCCTTTAGGAATTGCAAATTTTATTTCGGACATTTTTAATCTTAAATAATTGGATGTATATATTATTCATTATTAATTTTAATAAAATGATGATGTCTCAAAAATTGAAAATTATGACAATAATAGTGATTATAGGCATAAGTGTGCTTGGAGTTCTCAAATTAAGTAGTGAATTAGTAAAAAACGATGAAATAGATCATGAATCTGACCAGAATAAAAATAAACTTGTTTTTGATTTAGCATATAATCCAGGAGGTTCAATAGTTAACATTTCAAATGAGTCAGATATGTTTACCATGTATTCATATGTTGAAGATTTAGGTATTGGAGGGGAATACAAGTATAGTTGGTTTGAGCAAAAAAAAGAATTTGATGTGAAACAAATCAAAAACGAATCAAACACAGTTGTAATTTTACCAGTTTTTACACATTCAGCATATGCACCAAATGGATTTTATGATTATTTCAGAGAAAAATGCGACGAACAATGTTTAACTGTAAAAATAGAGAGAGAGCAGCCACCACAATATAATGCAGGAAAAAATGCAATTCAAATTTTAAATCATTTAGATTATTCATTTATTTCAGATATTGAAGTAAATGAAAATCCCAGTATTATTCAAAAATATGATAAAGTGATTTTATTACATAATGAATATGTGACAAAAAAAGAATTCAGTGCTATTGTTAATCATCCAAATGTCATATACTTATATCCAAATTCCCTTTATGCAGAGATTGAATTTGATGATGAAAAGGATGAAATCAAGCTGATAAGAGGTCACAGCTATCCTATCTCATCTATAGATAATGGATTTGATTGGGAATTTGACAATACCAGACCATACGAATTTGATACAGATTGTATAGATTGGGAATTTTATGAAATAGATAATGGTGTGATGTTGAATTGTTATCCAGAACAAATAATTTGGAAAGATGAATTATTATTAAAATATTTGAAAGAATTCTAGTTAGTTAATGTTTTGAAGAATTTCTTTAGCTCTATCAAGTGAAATTTTCTTTTCTTCAATCATTTTTTGAACAATTATGTCTATTTGTTCTGATGTGGCTCCTGCGGCTGCAGCCAAATTTCTTGCATGAAGACGCATGTGTCCCTTTTGAATCCCATCAGTAGAGAGTGCTCTAATTGCACTATAATTTTGAGCCAATCCAGTTGCAGCCATAACACAAGCCAGTTCTTTTGCAGATGTTGCCCCAATAATCTTTGCACATACTTTAGCCACAGGATGAACATTTGCAATACCTCCAACAATTCCAACAGAAAGCGGAATCTCTAAAATTCCAACTAAATTACCTTCATCATCTTTACTCCATTTACTAAGGGAGCGATATTTTCCAGATTTTGCAGCATATGCATTAGCTGCTGCCTCAATGGCTCTACTATCCTGACCAACTGCATTTGCAACAGCAATAGTTCCATTCATTATTCCTTTATTGTGAGTAACTGCTCGATACACATCATTGTCTGCAAATTCAAATGCCAAGATAATATTATCAACTACTTGTTCACCTCCAACAGATTCTTTTTCAAAAACAGCTTCAGCTTTAACCATTCTTCTAGTTGAATAATTTGATAGTATTCTTAGAAGTGTTTTCCCACCAGTAATTTTTTCAATTAGTGGAGAAACAGCTTCACACATTGTGTTTGTAATATTTGCCCCCATTGCATCACCTACATCAATAAGTAATTCTGCAATGAGCATCTTACCTGAGGGGGTATCAATTTCCTTACAAATAATTTTTTTTGCACCCTTATTCATTTTAGGTAATGAATTACTTTTAGAATTTGCCAGTTTGATAATTTCATCTGATGATAAACTAATTTTTTGAATGGCTGAATCAATATCCACATTCAAAACTTGAATTTGTCCAATACTGTATGATTCATCTGCAGTCACTTTGAATCCACCTTTAATTCTAGCAACTTTAGCTCCTTTTGATGCTGCAGCAATCACGGATGGTTCTTCAATTACCATAGGAACAACATAGTCTTTATCATTAATTTTGAAATTAGTTGCAACACCTAATGGAAGTGAAAAAGTACCAATTGCATTTTCAACCATCTTATCTGCATTATCATAGGATATCCCACCATTTTCATTTTGTAAAATTTCTAATTCATCTTTAGATAAATTTGAAAAATTTGCAACAGTGTCTAGTCTCTCTTTTCTTGATTTCTCAAAAAATTTAGAAATTGATGAATCAGGCATTTTATTTTATTATCCTCAATAGTTTATCATCAGTACTGTCTGGAAAACCTTTTCCATCAGTGTTAGAAGTGATCACATACAGATTTCCATCAGTATCTTGCACCACATCACGAACACGACCAATTCCACTTAAAATAGATTTTTGTGAACTTAGTCCTTCTTCAAAATCTAATTGGTAAAGATTTGATGCCCTCATTGATGCTAAAATGAATGGGAATTCAAAATTAAATTTATCTCCAGAATAAAATAAAATTCCTCCAGGTTCAATACTCGGATCATAACATAGTATCGCTGCTTCAAAATTTTCATTACCAGAACACTGTTTTTCAGGCCATCCATAATTTTTTCCGGCTAAAACTAGATTAATTTCATCATTTTTTTCTGGACCAAATTCTGCAACATAGAAATTTCCATCATCATCCCAAGTCATTCCTTGAGGATTCCTAAATCCCAATGAATACACAGGAGAATTAGAAAATGGATTATCATCAGGAATTGTACCATCATCATTTAGTCTTAAAATTTTTCCAGATAATGATTTTAGATCTTGAGGTAAATGAGATGCGTCAGAAACAGTACCAGTACCAACATACAATTTTTTATCAGGTCCAAATTTTAAAAATCCACCATTAGTAAATGATGAACCAGGAATTTTATCAAAAATTATTTTACTATCACTTAATTTGTTATCAGATTCTGTGATT
>Ga0233441_1002414_pt1 | contig 13916 bp, 14 predicted proteins | sample SI_123_September_4_FD_182781 | JGI IMG/M metagenome (GOLD analysis project Ga0233441, IMG submission 182781) | Seawater microbial communities from Saanich Inlet, British Columbia, Canada - SI_123_September2016_135_MG | ecosystem: Environmental > Aquatic > Marine > Inlet | place: Canada: British...
ACAAAAGCTTCTCCCAATGTAGGCTTAGCAAGCCTCATACCCTGTAGACCAATACTTGCCACGACAGTAAATGCAGCAGTTTCATCATTAACACTGTCCGGTATTTTTGCACAAAGATTTTTTACTACACGCACCACATCTGCATGAGGTCCATTAGATACAACGCGATCTCCAGGCTTAAAGCCTTCGACACCCTTGCCCACTTCACTTACAATACCTACATTACAATAGCCTAGTGGTAGTGGTTGAGCAAGTTTAGATTGTATAGCATCCACTGTAGTCATTAGGCCATCAGTTTTAACCTTATCCAAAACCATCTTCACTTTATCCGGCTGCTGTTTAGCCTTCTCAAGATATGAAGAGCGGCCAAAATCAACCAACATCCTTTCTGTACCAGCTGAAACTAGACTTTTTATGGTATTAATTAATAAGCTTCCAGATTTGACGCCGGGTGCTGGAGCCTCTTCTAAAATTGTTGCACCTTTACCCATGTCTTGCAATATCTGTTTCATAAATTCCTTAAATTAACTATATATTTTTATTTATCAGCCCAAAAATTTCAGGAGTATTCCCTCTATTTTATAAGTAACTCATCTTACCCCGCAGCTAGAAATAGCAATATTTTCCAGTAGAGTCTAACTTTTTTAGGCTTTATAGTGGCTACTGCAGTCTTATTTTTATTTTAAATTAAATTAAATTGAAACACTTTGATACATCTTCAAGACTATTAGCTACAACTTCACAATCTCTTCAATATACCGCTTTGCCACCTCTTTACTGGTAGGAAATCCCTCCAAAAAAGATTCGTATTTATTTACTTTTTCTTCCAAGTTACCCCTGCCAGAAAATACTTTTTTAATTGTATGTAGGATATTATTAGCATCCATCGGATCAAAATAAAAAGCCATATCCTTACAAAGAACCCTCGAAAAATCTCTATTTGAAGTCAAGATCGGCAGCTTAAAAAACATGGCTTCAATATAAGTAAGCCCAAATGACTCTAAAAGTGTTGGCATAAGTAATGCATCACATTGATTATAAAGAGAAGATACCTCATCGAATTTCACAGGACCAATATTATGAATTACATCTTCCAGTTTATACTTGGATATATCTTTCAATAGTTTTCGAGATAAAGGGTGTTGATTTTTAGCTATTGTAATGATTATTTTATAATCTAGTTTTTTCTCTTTTATTTTCTGAGCTAAAGGGATAAAAATCTCCAGATTTTTATGTGTATAGTAATGAGTGAGGCATAGTAATTTTTCCCCATCTGGGAGGTTGAAAGCATACCTACGATCCAATAAATGACTATCCATATCAACACTATTAGGAATTATCACGATATTTTTAATATCATAATACTGATGCAGTCTTTGTTTAATATTTTCAGTCTGTGCAATAACTGTATTTACATACTTAAGGTTTTTTTGAAATAAATACAGCCGAATCTTTCTATTGAGATAACTTTTAGTATCCATGTTTGACCAGATAGATTTATCAGGATAGACAGCATAAGCCCAATGAAACAAAAGCAACTGCGGCTTTTGAGTATTTAGAGCTATGTTGCCCATACTGAAAACTTTATCTATCTCAAGTTCTTCTATCTTTTTTTGAAAATAGTTGTTAACCAATGGTCTCATTACCTTTTTTTTCAATATAAATGGTAATTCAAAAATCTTTAGTTGTTTATTCTCGAATTTTACATAATCAAGCTGATTAGGAACAAATACAAAAATCATCATTTTTTTATTTTTCACAATAATATCTTGAAGATATTGCAAAAAGTCATTCAATATTTTTTGTCCGCCACCTATTGACAAACTATATGAGTTTATTAAAATATTCATCGTTTTTTCTTTCTATATACAATACGAAAATTTAATATACTGATCAATAGTTTCATCAAATATTCTCTAAAAAACTTTTTACAATATTAGTTGGTTCAAAATTTAGTTTAGCAATTTTAAGACTTTTTTTACCCATTCCTTCAAATTCTTTATACCTGTTAATAACAAGATGGAATTTTTCTTTTATATCAATTGGTTTATAAGGGTTAATTATCTGACACACATAATCTAAATCCGAAGAGATTACATCTAAACCCATATCTACTGCTTCAATCAGTGGCAGACCAAAACTTTCCTCTAAAGAAGGGAAAATTAAACATTTGCTCAGAGAATATACTTCACATACTTTTTCTTTTGGAACTACTCCAAAGTTAACTATTTTGATAATACCACGCTTATTTATATCTTCAATTATTTGTATTAGTTCTTTCTTACTAGACTCAACTGTCACGGCCATACTCAAATTTATCTTATTTACTTCCAATATGTTCAATGCATCAAAAAGGTTTTTATGATTTTTATGAGGATGTGCTAGGGAAATATAACAGTAATCAAATTTCTTTTCCATACTTATTTTTTCACATACCCTATAAAACGGTAGAATTTTAATATTTTCATGTGAATATTTTGCTTTAAACTGCTTACCAACTACATCTGTTTGACAAGCAATAAAATCTACATTTTTTACAAAAAATTTTATATAAAACTGTTTTGCTAGACACATTACTTTATTTATAAATGTACTATTATTGGAAAATATTTTTTTTAAATTCATTAATAAATATGTATTATGAAAATAAACTAGTGAGTTTGTTGATTTTCTTATTGGTGGCAAATTTCCAAAATAAATTACATTTTCAAACCTTTTAAAAAAAAGTATAACTTTACTTAGCTCTGAAGTTATAACGAATACATTTCGTGCATGTGTACTTTCTACATTAACAGAAGTATCGACATATACATTTACAAGTATATCTACATAATTATCATTAATATATTCAAGTAAATACTCTAAAAGCTCTTTACCTCCTCCGGATTTAATATTTGGAGCAATAATATTAATTATTTTCATTGTATTTTTTCTAATAAAAATTTTGAACCGGAAAAGCCAGATAATTTTGCTTCAAAAAACTCAACTGTTTTTTTCTTATCATTAACAGTTAAAGGACCATAGGCCACTACCCTATTTAAAATATTAGTTAATTTTTTAACTGAGCCAGAAGAAAATACATACGACCCTTTACAGTCTTTGACGATAGATGAAGCGCCACAAGCGTCAGAACATATCACGCTACATCCTTTAGATAAAGCTTCATTTACTACATAACCCCACCCATCATGCAAACTAGGTAAAAATAAATAATCTGATTCAAATAATATTTGTTGAACTTCATTATTACTTTTATTTCCAAGAAATGTAATTTGCTTGGAAAGATTAAGACTTTCTACAAGCTGCATCAGTGATTCACACTCTTCACCATCACCAACGACACTCATGTGCCATTCAGTATTTTTGTAAGTTTTGAGTGCTTGAAAAACAAGACCTACATTTTTTCTCTTAGATAGACTGCCAACATAGACAAATTCAATTATATTATTGTTTTTTACATTTTCCACAGTATTAACCGTAGTTTCTGGTCCAAAATAAGCAAACGGTATAATTTTATCTTTAGAAAACCCTGCATTTAAAAGATAATTTTCACCGCCTGGAGTTAAAATAAGCTTTAACTTTCTATATTTAATTGCATAGAACTTATACTTTAACAATCGAAAATAACTTTCTAGTCTAGAACCACTGCCTCCTGGTTTTTCCAAAAAACATGATAATCATTACTGATCTCTTGAAGTAAGTCTTTTTCATACTGTTTGATTGAGTCTACAGAAAATTTCTTAACACCTTCAAGTTTGGGTGCTATCCAACCCATAGCCTTTCTACTTTCATACAGCTCTTCTTCATAGACAAGCCATACTTCAACTCTTTCAGCTAAAGCTACCAATAGAGCTTCTTGGTGAATACTTAATACATTTTGCCAGAAAACTATTTTCATTTAAACCTTTACCTTTGATGTATTTAACATTTATCATCAACCATAGATTCAAGAAATTTATTAAAATCTTTTATCATTTTCTGAGTATTGTTCATCTTCGTAAAAGAAATTATTTTTTGTCTATATATTTCTAAGTCATCTTTTTTCAAAGAAATCAAATCTAATAATGATGATTTAATACTTGCATTTAAATCTGGATCAAAAAAATAAAGTACTTCCTTATATTTGGGAGACAAGCCTTCCGTTTCAGAGCTCAAAATTGGCTTACCATACTGCAAATAGGTTATTATTTTTGACGGAAAGTTTCTTTTATTCTCATCAAGCATAGGTCTTGGGTTGACAAAAAAATCACTTGATAATAAAATTTCTTGTAATTTTTCCATCCCAACAAAACCATAAAAATTAATATTTTTATGTCTACTCATTTCAACTAATAATGGATCTGGAGTACCATGGCCAACAATAGTTAATTCTAGATCACTAAACTCCTTAGTTGTTTCACAAATACTTATGAACGATTTTGCAAATTCCGTAATACCTCCATATTTCGATAAAGCTCCTGCGTAGGTAATATTCTTTTTATCTAAAATCTTATTATCATATACTTGATCAATCATCGGGAAAGCCGGCTGATCAAAAAAGTACTTCTTATCGTATATTGAACTACTGTAGTAACCAAAAGATAAATACACATGAGCATCAAAACTTCGGGAATCATAATTATCTGCTATGATTTCTATACATTTTATATTTGTAAAAATTCTTAGAAATCTGGATATAATCCTATGATGCAATGAACTATTATAAAATAATGCAATTTGGTTTTCTTTATAATCTTTTTTGAGAATTATGGAAAATATCATCTTAAAAGCAAGAGTATATTCCCTTATATATTTAATATTAATATACATTATCTGGTTAAGACATACATTCTCTTGCATTTCTGGATTGTATTCTTTACCCACAGGGGAGAATAATTTTCCATATGGATAGCTTCTCAACGGGATATATGAATATACTTTTATTTTATTAACAAGATCAGCCAATGCATTGATCTGTTGCATCTGCCACAAATTTGATGCTGGACTTTGCTGATTATTAACCGAAACTTTGTCCGTTTTGATTACCGGACCAAACCATAAGATATTCATTTTATATTTCTGCAATCTTCCTATTTTTAACAACTGCTAAAAGAATCTATCTATTATAAGAAACTCTTTATCACCCCAAAACCTCTGACAACTTTTTAAAAATTATTACGTGTTTTATAGGATAGCACCATGAGTAGTGTCAATAAAACAATACTAGACTGAAGATTATATATCAAAGTATTAGAAAACATAAAAAGAAAAATTGTAAACACATATCTCAATTGTTTCTCTGTTTTATAATATAAATACATTATAAAAGCCACAATGGAAATAAAGCTCAATAATCCAAAATTAGCAATAATATTACCTATATCTGAGTCGAAATGAATATTTATTGCACCTGAGCCCAGTAGAATACTTGCAACTCCTGATATATTATCAAAATAATCAATCAAAATATATGTTTTGATATAAAGAGAGTCGGCAGGATCAGTAACACCTTGCATTATACTTTCAACCATTACTCCAGCTATAAATAATGAAGTAAAACTAAATACAATAACTATCGTCTTAACAATATATTTTCTTTTTATATTGGAGTTATAAAAATAAAAAATAATTGTTGAAATAAAATAAATTATGATTGCCGTGCGTGAACCTGTCAAAAGTAAACTCATCAAGATAAAACTAGATAATAAAAATTTTATAGGTAGCTTTAAATCAGATAATAAAATAAACAGGTAGGAGAAAACTAACATCTGCCCTAAAACATTTGGATTGTAATAAATACCGCCATATCTCTTACTACGATTAAATTCAAGATTCAACTCTGATACTCCTACCGCCCAAACATCCTTCTCAATAGGGTATAGGTAATTTCTCAATTCGGTTACAACTGACATATCTAATGCTATTGCAATTTGTGTAGATATCAAAATAACTGTGATAACAATAGTAATAAATGTAACATATTTAAAAGATATACCCTTATAACGGCATAACAGAATCATCAGAATTATGGGTAGATATCGAATAATATCTTGAGTTCCGGTTACTACAATTGAATGCAATAATGATAGAAATAGGGGTGTTATAAATATCGTTTTAATACCAATATTTCTTATTATATTTTTATAGTCAAAGATAAAAATAATGGCGAACAATACTGGAATTGTATAGTAGGCAATATTCTTAGGGAAAAGATAAACTACAAAAAGCATAAAAGAAATAATAGGTATGGAACTTTTTTTAAATAAATATTGCTGCTGCTTCATACTTTTATAATTATCTTATGTATTTGAATTTGTTTTTTTAAAATTTACACACTTAACTATCTTGCGTCCAATACCCTCCCTATCATTTATTAGACACTCCGCAAAAATCTAGCTCTATTTCCACATCTAGGTCTTTAAATTCTTTATGTGCAACAAGAAAAGTCACTATATCTGCATCTTTAATAGCTTCATTATAATCATATACTTTAAACTCTTTATGTTTAGAGATATTTGGCTCAACTGCCAAAATATCCAACCCCTCTGTCATGAGCCTTTTAGTGATGTAAAGTGCCGGAGACTCTCTAAGGTCGTCAATATCTGGTTTAAAAGACAACCCCATACAAGCAATTTTTGCTTTTCGTCCATTTTCATTTTCAAACTTGAGAGCAGAATTTTTAATCTTCTCTATAGTCCATTCTGCTTTATAGGTATTTACTTCACGAGCAGTGCGAATCATCTTTGCATCTTCACCGCCTGCATGAACGATGAACCATGGGTCAACAGCTATACAATGGCCGCCAACACCAGCACCTGGCTGTAAGATATTTACACGCGGGTGTCGATTTGCCAAAGTTATAAGTTCCCATACATTAATATCAAACTTGTCACAAAGTATGGAAAGTTCATTTGCAAAAGCGATATTTGTATCTCTAAAAGAGTTTTCTGTCAGCTTTGTCATCTCTGCTGTTTTGGCATCTGTAGATAACACCGCACCTTCAACAAAAGTATTATAGAACTCTACAGTGACTTTAGTTGCTTCAGGCGTTATACCTCCGACTATACGGTCATTTTCTACCAGCTCTATCATAATACGTCCAGGTAAGACACGTTCAGGACAATATGCGATGTAAAGTTTTGAAGTATCAACCCCTTCTTCTTTGAGAAATTCTTCAACTTTATCTGTTGTGCCCACAGGAGACGTTGACTCCAGGATGATAATATCTCCTTCTTTTACATAAGGAGCTATGGCTTTTGTAGCAGAGGCAATATAATCAATATTTGGCACATAGCCCTCATGAAAGGGTGTTGGCACAGCTATAATGAAAATATCAGCTTTTACTGGTTTTGTATCAGCATGGAGTCTACCGGAACTTACAGCGGAACTTACAAATGCATCCAGTCCAGGCTCCACAATATGAATATTTCCGTTGTTTATAGTATCAACTGTACTTTGAGTAACATCCACACCATGTACCTTATAGCCACAATTTGCCAATAGTGCGGCTGTCGGAAGACCGATGTAACCCAATCCAACTACACATATTTTTTTTGATTGTTGCATTAGCTTTTCTCCTTACAGTAGCTTACGACCTTTTGACAAGCGTGGCCATCTCCATACGGATTACTGGCTTGACTCATCTTTATATATTCTTCCTTATCATCTAAAAGTTTTTGTGCTTCTTTAACAATAAGCTTTATGTCAGTTCCCACAAGCTTAACCGTACCTGCTTCTAACGCCTCAGGACGTTCTGTTGCGTCACGCATAACAAGTACTGGTTTTCCCAAAGAAGGCGCCTCTTCTTGAACTCCACCACTATCTGTAATGATAAAATATGATTTATCCATCATATAGATGAACTGCTCATACTGCAGTGGCTCTATCAGGTAAATATTTGCTACATTTGAGAGGAGCTCTTTAACGGGTTTTTGAACATTAGGATTTAGATGTACAGGATAAACAATATCAATATTTGGATTATAAAGTGCTATTTCTTTTAGTGCGCTACAAATATTTATAAAACCCTGGCCATGATTTTCTCTTCGATGCCCAGTTACTAAGATAATTTTTTTATCATCTTGAAATTCATAATCAAGCCTACTTAAGTATTGAATAATCCCTGTTTCAAGTTGTTTATCTGATTTAATCTTCTCTAATGCTAAGAAAAGTGCATCGATAACTGTATTGCCAGTAACTGTGATATTTACATTCTTTACATTCTCTCTAAGAAGATTATCTCTCGAAGTCGACGTCGGGGCAAAGTGATACTTTGCAATCTGTGTAGTCAACTGACGATTAGCCTCTTCTGGCCAAGGTGAGTAGATATCACCCGTTCTAAGTCCTGCCTCGATATGTGCAACAGGAATCTGTTGATAAAATGTAGCTAATGCAGCTGCAAAAGTTGTTGATGTATCTCCATGTACAAAAACAAAATCAGGTTTAAAATCTACAAGTATGAGTTTTAAACCAAGAAGGACATTTGAAGTCACATCATAAAGATCTTGCCCTGGCTTCATAATGTCAAGATCATACTCGGGAGTAATCTCAAAAAGCTCAAGCACTTGATCAAGCATCTCTCTATGCTGAGCCGTTACACATACTTTTACTTCAAATAGATCTGAATTTTTTTGAAACTCTTTAACAAGTGGCGCCATTTTAATGGCTTCAGGGCGAGTGCCAAATACAATTAATATTTTTTGCATTAAATGCTAGTCCTATTATAAAAATAATTAGTAGTATCAGTCAATCTATCTATAAAATCACAGTCAAAATATGCATCTCTATACTTATAGGTAGTAGTCTTATCTTATTTCACTTGTTCAAGTAGAGTGTCTGTGATTTAAATCACCTCTCTCTACCTCTACTTGACCTTACTGCTCTAAGGATATATAAGATAAGGATCTAACATCCTATGATAACTATATAAAATCTTTTGAGGCTGGTTTTAAAGTAACCTTGGGTGCGTAAGCCGCCTTCGCCTTGCCTGGCTTCGCCCTCGGGTAGGAATAAGACGGTTTCAAACTTACCTTCTGTTTGTTTTTCAATCACAGGTTGTTGGCGCGTTACGGTGCGCGTGGCGCTGTAAGAGGGATTTATTCTTGTAATTTCTCTCATTGCATTTTCAAAATAGTCTGGTTAAAAAGCAGACGATACCATCGTTCTGACAACATCTTTCATTTTGTACTTTGCTTGCCAGCCGAGTTTTAGCCTGGCTTTACTTGCATCACCCACACTCACCAACAAATCGGTTGGGCGCATAAATTGTGTGTTTTGTTTGACATGTTTTTTCCAATCTAAACCCAGTTGCTCAAACACTTCAGTAACAAACACGGCTAATGGATTCGTTTCTCCGGTGGCAATCACAAAATCTTCGGCCAGGTCCTGTTGAAGCATTAGCCACATAGCTTCAATATATTCTGGTGCCCATCCCCAATCACGAGAAATATCAAGCCTTCCTAACTCTAAAATTTCTTTTGAACCCTGTGCAATGCGTTTAGCTGTTGAAATAATTTTTTGGGTTACAAATCGCTCTGGGCGCAAAGGCGATTCATGGTTGAACAAAATACCAGTACAGACAAAAAGTCCATAAGCTTCACGGTAATTATCTACCAACCAAAATGCGGATGCTTTTGCTACCGCATAAGGACTTTGTGGATGAAAAGGGGTTAGTTCATTAGCTGGAAGCCCCTCTGTATCACCAAAACATTCACTAGAACCGGCAGAATACACCTTAGGCTGTTTATCTAGCATGCGGCATGCTTCAAGCATATTTAAAGTACCTAAAGTAATGCTTTGTATGGTTTCAGCAGGCTGTTCAAAAGATAAGCCAACTGATGACTGGCCTGCTAAATAATAAACCTCATCTGGCTCTGATTTTCGTAAAGCAACCAGCACACTACGAAAATCCTCTGGGATCATTGAGATAACTTTAATTTGATTTTTTATCCCTAACTTTTGTAGATTAATAAAGCCAGAACCCTGAGCGTCTCTCGAACTTCCCCAAACTTCATAACCCTTAGATAATAGAAAACGTGCAAGATATGCACCATCTTGTCCACTTACCCCACAGATTAATGCATGTTTGTTCATATTTTTCCTGTTAATTTTTGATAAATTCCAAGCGTCTCAGTGGCACACTTTTGCCAAGAAAAGCTCTTAATATTTTCATACCCTGCCGTGATCAAACTTCTACGCAAATCTTCGGAAAAAACAACTTGTTCAATCGCTGCTCGTATCGACTCTATATTATTTGGATCAAAATATTCTCCTGCATTTCTAACCACTTCAGGCATAGAACTCGTATCTGATGAAATAACTGGGCACCCTGCCGCCATAGCCTCTAAAGGCGGTAATCCAAACCCCTCATACAACGAAGGGAAAACAAAGGCCGTGGCATTTGCGTATAGCTGAGTTAATTTTTTATCATCACCACTAACTTGTCTAATATGGGTAGTATCTAAGCCTAATTGTTTAATTAAAGAGCATTCAGCTGAATTTAATTTCCCACCACCAAAAGCAATAATGTCGAAGTTAGCTTTTAATTGTGAAGATGATGCAAAGGCTTTTACAAAACCGGCAAAGTTTTTATATCCCTTACGACTTCCGACGTATAGTAAATAGGGTTTATTATTAATCACCAATTTAGATTTTTCTGTCTGAAATACTGATAAATCAACACCAAGATGCACAACAGAAATTTTATCTTCGGCTATACCAAAAAGTTCAACCAAGTCTTTTTTTGTACTGTGTGAAATGCTTAAAATATGATCCACGCGTGAAAATGTTTTCTTTTTCCATTGCGTTGTTCTATCTCGATTAAAAAACTGATCGCGATATAATTCATGGATCATGTCATAAACAGAAGTCACTCGCACAGCTTTGGTGTTTAATACAGGTAAAGCCGAATAATAAGTTTCATGAATAATATCCGGCTGCCATAATTTAATTTGTGCTTGGCTAATACCATGATTTAACCATTGAAAAATACGCCCCGTCTTTGGAGGGTATTCAGCCAATTTGTAACCGCGCACCACATCCGCTGGTAAATCTTCTACATAGTTATTCCTATGAATACCCGCAAAAACGCCAGCATCTTGATTCTGCTTTAATAACTCATCTGCAAGAATAGTGAAATACCGTGAAATACCGCCATAAGACTGATTAGTAAAGGTCTGATGATCGTAGGCTATTTTCATTTACTTAGCCTCCTTGGTCATCAAGTGATGATCAGCCCAAGACTTAGAGTCCAAGCTTTTTAGCTTTTTTGCTAACCACTCCTTTTCTGCCGTTACCTTGCCAACTAGTGTAGTTAGTCTCTCATTTTGCTCTTTTAGCTTTAAAATAGAGTTTGACTTATTTAAAAGATCAAAAAGTTTTTGCTTGCCTCTAAAGTATCTCGATATTCCTCCGTATTTTTGCGAAGTGAATATTTGGTGAGCATATAGGATTTTCATAAAAACATCTTTTTAAGAGATTTTTTTACAACACCCAATTTTGAATATTTTTTAAAATTAGACCAGCTACCTTTGACAAAAATCACAATAAAAGAAATTATACCAATTAAAATATTTTTATCTTGTATATAAAATGAGAGAAAATTTTTACTCATTGCGAGCCAAGGATATTTTGCATGCCATTTTGGGCTTCCAATTAACTCTATTATTTTTTCATATGAAACAGAAGCACTATCACCAAAACTTCTATTTACATATATGTTATCAATCACCTTAGCTTTTCCTTTAAGTAGCACTTTAGACATCCATATCCAATCTCCAGCTAAAACATTTGGCATATAACTCTCGTTTAATTCATTTACTCTATAGGCACCACAAAAAATAGAATTTTCTTGAACATTCCAAAGATATTTTACAACTCTCAATATCGGATTATCTGAATTTGGTTGAATTATATTTCCATGATGTGTAATATCACCTTTTCCAAAATATCTATACGCTGCCAGCCCAGATACTAGTACATACGAAGAATCTTTTTCAAGTTCATCGATACAAACTTTCACATATTCTTTGTCCAAATAGTCATCATCCCCATGCCATAAAAAATATTTTCCTTCAGCTTTATTTTTCGCAAATTCAAAATTTGCAGTTGGACCTACATTATTTGATTGTCTAAAATATTTGATTCTATGATCTTCTTTTTGCAGTTCTTTACAAATATTTTCAGTGTTATCAGTAGAACAATTGTCAGAAACAATTATTTCTAAATTAGTATAAGTCTGTTCTTGAAGTTTTTTTATAGCAATTTTAAGTTTTTCAATCCTATTATATGCTGGTAAACATACACTGACTAATGGCTCAATGGCAATATTATCTTGCATAAAAATATCTTTGTTTTAAATTTGAAATATAGCTTCTTCCTATTTTTGTTGATATTACCGATAAGCTTAGTGCTAATATAGCCACTAAACATATATATAAAGCCAATAAAAATAAATTGGAAATCATTAAATCATCTAATAATTTTCTAGCCAATATAACTACTGCTAAAGATAAAAAGGTCGGGATAAACAAATCGTTTATGTACCATTCCCATTTTTCTTTTTTTAATATCTTCTTGTGCATATATGTAATACTCACTAAGACATATCCTACATTAATCCCAACCCATATCCATGCCGCCGACAAAGCCCCATATAATGGAACTAGATAGAAAAGTAATGGAATAATAACTATAATAGAAAATGCATTCACAACAATAGTCAGCCTTGACCATCCATAGGAGAGCTGTGCCACATAAGGCATGTGCATTATACCGTTCAATGCTGTTCCGATAACCCAAATTGACATGATGGGCGCTACAGAATTAGTCAGCACTTCATTGTGACTCCAAAGAAAAACAACTTCTTTTGAAAAAAAACTCAGTATAAGTGTGGCGGGAACTATCATAATTGTCATTAACTGCGAAAATTTATGATATTGAGAAATATACTCTTTTTTATTTCTAGCAGAAATCAATTGTGTAAAATGAGGAAATGCCACCCTGTCAATCGGTGCGATTAAAAGTGACAAGATCCCAGCAATTGTAACTGCAATAGAAAAATATCCAAACTCCGCTAATGGCAAAAGTGTTGAAAGCAATACTTTATCAACTTGTGTAAGCAATGTTGCTAAGAATGTAATCAACATCATCCCACCTGCAAATTTCCATACATGCTTTAAACTTTCAACTGAAAAATGGACTGGCTCCTTAGGTTTTGGAAGTAATAGTTTTGTTTTCAATACTAATACAATCACTTCTGTTAAGACAACAGCAGCTTGAAAGATAAAAAATGCTTGAATTGTTGGTGAAATAAATTCAAGAACTACGATAGCTCCAATTCCTCGTATGGTAGCAAAAAAAACCATACATGTAGTCAACCATACATGCTCTTGTAGCCCAGTAATAGCACTACGATAAATGATTCCTATCCATCTAATGGCTAATATCAACCCCATAAGCTTCAATGCCTGAATAACCATATTCATTTCGAGATTTTGAATTTTTAACCAATCAGATGCAATAAATGAAGATCCACTAAAAATTAAGCTAAATATGAAGACTGCCACCAATAAATAAACAATTTCTACACTTCTAAGTAAATTTCCAATACTTTCAGGAGTATGAACACCTGCTCTAAACCTAGCCATCTCACGATTTAAAGTAGGAGAGAGTCCCATATCTAAAAGCGACAACAATCCTTGTAATATAATAAACAACCCAATAAGTCCATATGATTCAATACCTAAGTAGCTAATGTAAATAGGTATAAAAATAAAACCCATCAATGCCGTCCAAGCATTTCCAAGATAATTGACTAGAATATTTTTTTGGGTCATGACAACTTAAGCGACTCTTTTCTAAACATTCCAAGCAAAACTTTATAAATATCTTGCTTGCGATTATTAAATCTAAATTCGCATTCTTTTAAGTGTAAATTA
>Ga0233441_1002422_pt1 | contig 13897 bp, 12 predicted proteins | sample SI_123_September_4_FD_182781 | JGI IMG/M metagenome (GOLD analysis project Ga0233441, IMG submission 182781) | Seawater microbial communities from Saanich Inlet, British Columbia, Canada - SI_123_September2016_135_MG | ecosystem: Environmental > Aquatic > Marine > Inlet | place: Canada: British...
AAGTTCTTATACTTCTATTGTAGCACTATATTTTTTAATTTATTATTTTCAACCATTAACGTCGACAGAGCCAATTTATATTATTAATTTTTTAGCTAATTCTATACAATTTTGAACAGAGTGTTTTAGGGGGATATGTACAAAAATTTCTTTGGGCAAAAAACTCCGTGTTGTTTCACCTATTGCAACAATATTTTTGATATTGAGCAAACTATTCTGTTTTAAAAAGCAGTTAACACTTGATGGTGATGTAAAAATTAAAATACTATTTTTCTCGTAGTTCATTTTTTGTTCTGAACACAATGTTTCATAGACAATATGCCCATGAACATTAACGAAGTTGTCTAAAATATTACTAGCAACAACTGATGCTTTACAAAATAATAAGTTATCATGATAATATCTTTCTTCAATCAATGAAGCGACACTCTGTGCTGTTCCTTTTGCAACTGCAATTACAGACATCTTCTTTTCTCTAGCTATTAACGCTGTTTTTTCTGCGATACAGATACACTTGATATTTTCTAAATTAATACATGAAGCTTCTAAAGCATAAATGGCTTCTTTAGAAGTAAAAATAAGTGCATCAAATTCTTCAATATTTACAGTAGCTTTTAAATACTTTGTCTTAATAATAGGAATGTGAACAACAGAATTGTCTAATGAGGGTGTTTTTGAAAGAAGATAAATTTGTGACACGAAACAGTATGTTTACACAGTGCAAAAGCACTCTGTAAAACTATTCCCACTCAATTGTAGCAGGTGGCTTTGAAGAAATATCGTAAACCACACGGTTAATTCCATCAACTTCATTAATAATACGACGAGAGATTCTCTCTAATAAGTCGTGTGGAAGATGTGCAAACGTTGCCGTCATTCCATCTACTGCTTCAACTACACGTACACAAACTGTATTATCATAAGTCCGATTATCACCCATGACACCAACAGACTTCACATTTAACAATACTGCAAAGGCTTGCCATGTTTTAGCATAGTATCCACTTGCTTTAAGTTCATCAAGTAAAATAACATCGGCTTCACGAAGTATTGTTAAATCAGGTACATTAACATCACCCATAATACGAATAGCAAGACCTGGTCCAGGGAATGGATGACGGTTAATCATACCTTCTGGAAGTCCTAGTTCTAAACCAATTTTACGTACTTCATCTTTAAAAAGTTCACGAAGTGGCTCAATTAATTCAAAATCCATCCAATCGGGAAGTCCACCAACATTATGATGTGATTTAATTACTTCTGATGGACCATTTACAGAGATAGACTCAATAACATCAGGGTACAATGTTCCTTGTGCTAAAAACTTAATTCCATCATGTTTTTTAGCTTCTTTTTCAAATTCAGAGATAAAGGTATGACCAATAATTTTACGTTTTTGCTCAGGATCAGAAATACCAACAAGTTGTGATAAAAAGCTCTCTTGAGCATCAACTACAACTAATGGAACTTTCAAGTTAACTTTAAAAACTTCAATTACTTGTTCACGTTCACCTTTACGTAAAAGACCGTTATCAACAAAAACAGGTACTAACTTATCTCCAATTGCTTCCCATAACATTGCAGCAACAACAGAAGAATCAACACCTCCACTTAAACCTAGAAGTACTTTTCCATCACCAACAGTTTCACGAATTTTAGCAATTTGATCTTTTAACCAATGTTCCATTTTCCATTTTTCAGTAATTCCACAGATTTTACGTGCAAAGTTACGAAGCATTAAATAACCCTCTTCAGAGTGTTGTACTTCAGGATGAAATTGCATTGCATAAACACCTTTCTCTTCATTTGCAATCGCAGCATATGGAGAGTTCTCAGATGTTGCAATCGCAACAAATCCAGCAGGAAGTTCATCTACTTTATCAGAATGAGACATCCATACTGTCCCCATATCATCAACATCATCAAACAGACCTGATGACGTTTCTAGTTTTAGTCCTGCTTTTCCATATTCATGGTGACTTGAACGGATAACACTACCACCAAAATCTTTAGCAATACGTTGCATACCATAACAAATTCCTAAAACAGGAATTCCCATAGTATAAACACCCTGATCTACTTCGTAAGCATCTTTGTTATAAACTGAAGATGGACCACCACTTAAGATAATACCTTGTGGATTTTTTGCTTTAATTTCATCGATTTTAGTGTGATAAGGAAGAATCTCACAATAGACTTTATCTTCACGAAGACGACGGGCAATTAATTGTGTATATTGTGAACCAAAATCAAGAACAACGATACTAACATTTTTCATGGATGACCTTTTAATAAGTTTATGATAGTTTTATATGTAGAAGTATAGCGAAGAATCCCTAAAATATTGATGACTTTCGCACCAATATTTTAAGCAATAAAGAAAAAAATATTTAGGATTAGTATTTAATATACAAACCTAAAACTTGGAATTGCACATACCAAACCATACATGAAACAATATATCCAATCAATATCATCCATGAATATTTCATATGTGCACCAAAAGTATAAACTCCTGGTAATTTACCCATAACACCAACACCAGCAGCAGAACCAAAAGAGATAAGACTTCCCCCAACTCCTGCTGTTAACGTTACCAATAACCACTGATCAATACCCATTTCAGGTGATGCTTTTAACACAGCACTCATAACGGGAACATTATCAACAATAGCAGAAAGGAAACCTACTCCAATATTTGACCATGTTGGCCCTAATACAGATGGATCATAAACTACTGCGGCTAATGCTAACCATCCCACAAAGTATAATGCACCAACTGCGGCTAAAATACCAAAGAAAAAGAGTAATGTATTATTTTCAATTTTACTCATTGATTGAAAAATATCGAGAGGAACTTGATGCACCTTTTTCAAACGGTACGAATACAGTTTAAGCAGTGAAAGTCCAAACATCATTCCCCACATAGCAGGTAAATGTAAAATTTGATGAGACAGTACTGCTGAAACAATAGTTAATACACCAAGTCCCATTACAACACTTGAACCTTTCATTAACACAGGTTTTGTCTCTTTTTCTGCATCAAAATCTGGTTTTGTGTTAGGAACAACACGAGCAAGAAGTAGTGCAGTAATTAAGTAACCTATAATTGATGCAGGAAATAAAAATAAGAAGTCTACAAAGTGACCTTTTCCTGATGTCCATGCCATTAGCGTTGTAATATCACCAAAAGGACTCCACGCACCACCAGCATTCGCAGCAACAACAACATTAATAGCCGCTGGAACTAAGAACAGTTTGTTTTTTTGCTCAATAGTAATAAGTACTGTTGATAAAATTAGTGCAGTAGTTAAGTTATCTGCAACAGGAGAGATGAAAAATGCTAAAAATCCTGTAATCCAAAATAGTTTTCTATAGGTATACCCTTTTGAAATAAGATTATATTTCAAATTTTCAAACACATTCATATGTAACATTGTCTCTATATAGGTCATCGCTACAAATAAGAAAAAGAAAATTTCTGCAATTTCTAAAATTAGATGTTTTGCTTGAGTATGAACTAAATTCATATCCATATGATAAATAGAATAATACAATGCAATCAACATAAAAATAAAGGTACCCATAAAAAGCGCAGGTTTGGCTTTATCGATATGATATTTTTCTTCCATAGCTACAAAATAGTAACCAATAACAAAAATAACTAAAGAAGCTATTCCTACCCACGTCATTGTTAAATCAGGAATTACACCTGAACTAGCGCCACCGCTTGCGTATATTGAAGTTACCATTACTAGCAACAATCCAAGAATTTTACTCATTTTCTTCCTTCATAATATAGTGAACACCTATCGATTTATTTCGATAGAGTGCTGAAAGTACAATGCTTTTCGCTGTTAAAAGACGTAATTTTAACATACGTCCAATTTCACCTTGTAAATTTTGTTCGATTATACTCAATGTTTGCTTTAATTTTTTTGGATTTTTTTCAATAGAAACATTTTTCCACATAATTTTACGTAAATCACCTTTTATTTTAGAATCTGAATCATATTCTAAAATAGTTTCAAAGTTTTTGAACTCTTTTTGACAACTGTAACTATTATTCTGCAAAAGAATTTTTTTGACAGCACGCTTTGCAAATACAAGCCCTTCCAATAAAGAGTTGCTTGCCAAACGATTTGCGCCATGAACTCCGGTAGATGCAACTTCACCAATAGCATACAGTCCATCGACAGAATCAACATTTCCATTTAAGTCTGTTTTTATTCCACCAATTGCATAATGAAAAGCGGGAGAAATAGGAACCCTATCATTAGGAAGTTCAAATCCTAGTCCCAATAAGTTTTTGTAAATATTAGGGAAACGCTGTTGAAAATGTTGTTCTGCAAAAGCATGAAAAGAGAGATATACCTGCATTCCTGTTTTTTGTGAATAATCAAAGATTGCACGACTGACAATATCACGAGGTGCAAGTTCTGCATCATCATGATAATCCGCTAAAAATTGATACCCCTTTTCATCTTCAACTTTGGCACCTTCTCCTCGTAACGCTTCAGAAAGTAACTGTTTTTGAGCTCCACTAGCGCCAACATAAACAGTAGGATGAAATTGCATCATCTCCATATGTTCAAGTTCAATTCCCTTTTCAAGACAAATTCCATGTAAGTCGGCACTAATACTGTGCGAATTGGTATGAAACTCATATAAAGATCCCACACCACCACTCGCAATAATAACATCATGTGCTAAAATATTTTTAAATTTCTTATCATGATAAACGACAACACCACAACATTTTTTACTGTTTTCTTCATTAATTAAAAGATCAACTACAGTGGCATCTGAAAATACAGGATGTGAATTTTTTTCCAATAAAAAATGGTGTAAATATCTTCCTGTAGCATCACCACCTGCATGTAAAATTCTATTTTTTGAGTGCGCTGCTTCTTTAGTATAAAGTAATTTTCCATTTTCATCACTATCAAACTTAAAGCCTCGAGCAATCATATCTTCTATCACTTCTTGTGACATAGAAGATAAAACTTCTACTGCTTCTTTATTACACATATTAGCACCAGCAATTAATGTATCGTGTGTATGAGAAACAATATCATCATCATTAACTGCTGTTGAAATGCCTCCTTGAGCATAAAATGTATTACATTCCCAAGGCTGTGCTTTATTTATTATTAATACTTTTTTATCTTTTGGAAGATTTATAGCCGCATATAAACCGGCTATTCCTGCTCCAATAATTATCACATCATATTTCATAAACTATCTGTTCCACTCTCTGTTTTAATTGTTTTGAGTTTTTTATCATCATGCCCACTAGGCGAACTAGTATAAAAAGGATCCGCTTTGTATCCACACCCTACTATAGATAAGCCACTAAAGCTTAATAGCAAAAATGTTATCATTATATTATGAAAACGCCGAATCAAATATTGTCTCATCTTAAACATCAACCTCAATTTTCAAAACTTGCTCGTTTTGAATGTATTAAAAAAATTAAATCTCTTTTTTCGCCTCATTTACAAAAGATGATTCGTTACGGTTATATCAACCAAAATACTCTCTTTTTTGTTTTAAATCATCCCGGGGCAAAACAAGAGTTTGATAATATCATCGATTCTATTAAAATGCCTTTAAAATTGTATCCCCCACAAGAGTGTTCAGAATCTTCATTTGATGATATTAAAGCTTATGTCAGTTACAAACCAGCAAATACACTTAAACCCCATATTACTCCAAAACTTATTTACAGTGAAAAATCAAAAGCAGCGTTTAGTAACACTATTAAAGATAAAAAACTTTTTGAACATTTTGAAACTATTCGAAAAAAAATTGAGTCCAATTTATGAATACGACACTTTTAACTACTATCAATACTCTGCCTAAAGAACCTGGTGTCTATCAATACTTTGATAAAAACAATCATCTTTTATATATTGGAAAAGCAAAAAATCTTTCCAATCGTGTTCGAAGTTATTTTAAGTTTACTCCTGAGCTTTCCCCAAATCCTCGAAACTCACAACGTATTTTTCATATGATTGAGCAAGCAACTTCTTTAAATTATATTATAGTTGAGTCAGAACATGATGCATTAATTTTAGAAAACTCTTTAATAAAACAACTTAATCCTAAATACAATATTTTACTTCGTGATGATAAAACTTTTCCCTACATTTATATTGATTACGCACAAAAGTATCCTCGTTTTGACATTACTCGTAAAATTTTAAAACAGAAAAAGTCCAAGCAAGATATTAAATATTTTGGTCCCTACTCTATTGGAGCACGTGATATTTTAGATTCATTATATGAGTTGTGTAAACTGGTCCAAAAGAAGAGCTGCCTTCAAGGAAGTAAAGCCTGTCTTTATTATCAAATAGAAAAATGTTTAGCTCCTTGTGAGTTTAATATTTCTACTGAACACTATCAAAATGTTTTAAATGAAGCATTAAATTTCATTGAACATCCCAAAAAGATAACAACAGCACTTGAAACAAAAATGTTCTTTTACGCCGAATCGGAACGTTTTGAAGAAGCGGGTGAACTCCGAGATAGAATTGAAAGAATTAAAAAAAGTAAACTTATTTCTAATATTGATTTAGCCAATCACGATAACTACGACATTTTTGCTATTGAGTCTAATGAGAAAAAAGCCGTTATTGTTCGATTATTTATGCGTGAGGGGAAAATTATCTCTTCTGCTCATGAAACACTAAATTTACAACGTGGATTTGATTTAGAAGAGGCGTATGAAAGAGCATTAATTGAATATTATGGTCGAGAAAAACCTCCAATTATTGCACCTATTTTATTAGCTCATAGTTTTGAAAATATCGAACTGGTGAGTGAACATCTCAGTAAACTTTTTGAAAAAAAAGCAGTTATCATGATACCCCAAAGGGGAAGTAAAAAAAAGCTAACAGAACTCGCTTCTAAAAATGCATTAGAGCTTCTAAAAATTGTACCTCAGAACTATGATCCTATGCCAATTCAAATACAAGAACTTGCCAAACTAGAAAATATACCACTCCGAGTAGAAGTGTTTGACAACTCTCATATGGCGGGTGTTGCCCCAATTGGAGCAATGGTTACCTATACCAACGGCGTTTTTTTGAAAAAAGATTATCGTACCTATCATTTAGAAGCACGTGATGAATATCATCAAATGCGTGAAACACTTTTACGCCGTATTAACAGTTTTGAAAAACTTTCTCCTCCTGACTTGTGGTTACTTGATGGAGGACAAATACTTCTAAACTTAGCCTATGACCTACTTCAAAGTGCAGGAGTTCATATTGATTTACTTGCTCTTGCCAAAGAAAAAGTGGATGCCAAAGCACATCGGGCAAAAGGAAAAGCTAACGATATTTTATACTCAAAAACTGAAGTATTTAAACTTCAAAATTCTGATAAACGTTTACAATGGGCTCAAAAACTAAGAGATGAATCCCATAGAGCTGCAATAACTTTTCATAAAAAAACAAAACTAAAACTTGACCAACAGAGTCAACTTCTCAACTTAAAAGGAATTTCACAAGCAAAAATTTCTAAAATTATTCAACACTATGGCACTTTTGAAGAGTTAAAAAATGTAAGTGAAGAAGAGTTAACATCCCTTCTAAATAAAAAAGATGCAAAAACTATTAAAGAAGTTTATTTTTAAGATCTGTCAATATTACCCATTTTAATTATAAAATCACAATTATTGATAAAAAATAGCATGTGATTCTTGTTTCTAATGCTATAATATTTTATTATAAAAGAGGAACTTAAAATGCCTGTAAACTTAAAAGAGCTTACTTCAATGTGTAGCCACCTTAAAATTCTTTATGTTGAAGACAATAAAGAAGCCCGTGTAGCTACCCATAAACTTCTACAAAACTTTTTTCCTCAGATAACAGTAGCTGTAGATGGTCAAGATGCACTTAATAAATTTCACAATGAGGCCTTTGACCTTATTTTAAGTGACATTAATATGCCTAATGTTAATGGTTTAGAAATGCTACAAAAAATACGCGATGAAGATCAAAAAATTCCTGTTTTGTTAATATCTGCACACAGTGATAGTGACTACTTTATGCAAGCAATTGAACTTGATGTTGATGGCTATATTTTAAAACCTTTTGTTTATGCGCAATTTATTAAAGAACTTTTCAAAATTGTACAGAGAATACACTATTTATCAATTAGTAAAAACTATCAACAAAATTTAGAGTATGAAGTGCAAAAAAGAAATGAAGAAATATCAGAAAAATTACACTTTGACTCCTTAACACATTTATTAAATAGATACTCTTTTTTCAATGATCTTTTAAGTTTACAATCTCCTACTATATTTTTAGTTGATATTAACAAATTTAAAATAATTAATGAAGTTTATGGAAGTGATATCGGTTCAAAAGTATTAAAGAAGTTCTCTTCAATTTTAATTAAAACTGTCAAAAAAAGTTTTTCAAAAATTTACCGACTCTCTGCAGATGAATTTGCAATAATTACTACACAACCTGTAAATTCAAGTAATGAAGTTCAAGAATTTATAAACTACTTATTTGAAAAGTTAAATAACTTTAAAATGGATGTTGACAATAATATTATTGGCTATGTTCGCGTTAAAGGTTGAAAGATAAGCTCCAAAGTGTTATACTGGTTTTATAAGACCTAAAACAGGGGGATAAGACGATGAAAATCAAACTATTTCACAAACTATTAAGTCAATTAGAAAACCTTACTTTTACTCAATCCAAAGAGCTCGAAGAGACACTTCACAAAAAATGTTCCTTAGAGAGCTTAGAAGATGTAGCAGGTCATGTCACTTCATGCCCACATTGTCAATCACAAAGCTTTCATAAATGGGGAGTACGTGCAAACATACAACGATACCGTTGTAAAAGTTGTCATAAAACATTCAATTCGTTAACTCATACACCACTAGCGCGATTACGACATAAAGAGGTTTGGATTGATTATGCTAAAGATATTATCACTGGTGAATCAATACGTGACTCTGCTAAACATTGCAAAGTAGCTAATAGTACAAGCTTTAGATGGCGACATCGAATGTTAAGTAATCCAAATAAGTTAAAAGCAGAACACTTGCATGGAATTATTGAATTTGACGAAACGTACTTCCTTGAATCAAAGAAAGGGAATCACCACTTGGAGCGTCAACCACGTAAACGAGGAGGAAAAGCTTCTCAAAGAGGCATCTCATCTGAACAAACAGCAGTACTTATTGTAAGAGATAGAAATGGTAATACCTCAGACTCAATATTAGTAAAAAGTAATCAAGATACTTTAGCAGATGTCCTCATTCCAATCATTGATAAGGACACATTATTGTGTAGTGATAAAAAGACCTCTTACACTGCTTTTGCAAAGAAATATCACTATACTCTTGAAACTGTAAATTCAAGTGCTAAAGAGTACACACGAGGAATATTTCATGTTCAAAATGTTAATGCTTATGATAGTCGACTTAAAGAATGGATGAAACACTTTCATGGTGTTGCTACTAAGTATCTGACAAGTTATTTGGGATGGATGAGGCTACTTGATAGAGAAAAAGACATTACAGCTAGGAAACTTTTAGTGGTGTTCGCAGGTCGGGAATTGAATTACCAACCTTTAATGCGAACATAGCCATATTATTTCAATTGATATTACCATTGGTACGAGTAATAGTGAAAAAAATGGCTATGAAAATGCAAAAATTGCTTTAAAATATGCAAAATCAAATAGAAAAAAATATATTTCTTATTCTCCTGAGATTGACCACCGTAAAGAGAGCAGCTTAACACTCTCTTGTCGAGATAAAATATCTTCAGCAATAAATGACAATAGAGTTATTCCTGTCTACCAACCCATTGTTGATAAAAATAAGACTATTGTTAAATATGAGACATTAATGCGACTTCAAGAAAAAAACTCTGAAAAACTTATATTGCCCGCCCATTTTTTAGATGTTGCTATTAAAACACGTCAATACGACGAACTCTCATCTAGTACCATCTTTAAGGCACTTGACCTTATTAAATCATCTTCACATACTTTAAGTATAAATTTTACCTATAGTGATATTAAAAATATACTTTTTACAGAACAACTAAAAGATTTTTTTACTAAAAATAGTAATGTTGGAAACAGAACTGTTTTCGAGATTACAGAGAGTGAAAGTATAGAAAATTACGATGATGTCAAAGCATTTATTAAATGTTTTAGGGTTTATGGTGTGAAAATTGCCATTGATGATTTTGGAGCAGGATTTTCAAACTTTGAATACATTTTAGAGATTGAACCTGACTATCTTAAAATTGATGGTTCTTTAATAAAAAATATAGACAAAGACCCCAAAGCACATACTTTAGTTGAAGCAATCGTTCAATTTTCTCATAAACTTGAAATTAAAATTATTGCAGAATACGTTCACTCTCAACAAATATTTGAGATGTTAAAAGAGTTAAATGTTGATGAGTATCAAGGATTTTATTTCTATGAACCTTTACCTTATACAAATCTATAAAAATAATATAAGTTTTCTCTTTACTATACTGTCTGAAAATTTAGCTCACTGCTGTAAAAAATGTTCCATCTCATCATTAGGAATAGGTCTAGAATAAAAGTATCCTTGGATATTAACACACCCATTTTGGACTAAAAAATCTTTTTGTTCAACTGTTTCAACGCCTTCAGCAATAATCTTTAAATTTAAACTTTTAGCTAAAGCGATAACGGCTTTAGCAATCCCTTCATCTTCTTCATTGTTAGGTAAATCAATAATAAAAGATCTATCAATTTTAAGTTTATCTATTGGCAATTTTTTAAGATATGCCAAAGAGGAGTAACCTGTTCCAAAATCATCTATTGCTAATTCAATTCCCATATCACTTATTTGCCGTAGCACTTTTATCGCTTCTTCAGGATTACTCATAATTTGTCCTTCAGTCACCTCTAGCTCAATCCACTCTGTTTTACATTCTGTTTCTTGCAACATCCTTGTCAACATCTCAATAAATTTACTATTTTTAAGCTGTTTTACACTTAAGTTAAGAGCTAATCGACCAGGATTCATACCCTCTTTATACCATTTAACAAACTGTTGCATAGCTGTTTTCATAACAAAATAATCAATATCAATAATAATTCCTGTTGACTCTGCTAAAGGAATAAAAGAGTCGGGAAAGATAAATCCTTGTTGAGGATGTTTCCATCTAACCAATGCTTCCATACCAATAAGAGTATTACTGTGACCATTAATTTGAGGTTGATAATAGACAACAAGTTCTTGGTTACTAATTGCTTTACGAAGATTACTCTCCATAACAATTCGCTGTAGTGCGTGTTGTGTCATTTCTGCACTGTAAAATTGAAAATTATTTCGACCTTCATCTTTTGCACGATACATAGCAGCATCTGCATACTTTAAAAGGTCTTGTGTTGGCTCTCCGTCTGATGGGAACAGACTAATACCAATACTACTAGAGACATATAAAACATGTTCATCAATAATAAGTGGCTCTTTTAAAATCTTTAAAATTTTTTCAGCAAGATATGAAGCATCTTCTTTATTTAATAAATTTTGAGCAATAACGGTAAACTCATCTCCACCCAAACGCGATAAAGTATCCCCTATTCTAAGGGCCTCTTTGAGAAGTTTGGTAACTTTTTTTAAAACTTTATCCCCTACACCATGTCCTAATGAATCATTTATCTCTTTAAAATGGTCAAGGTCTATAAAAAAAAGTGCTAATATAGTATTGGAACGGTCAGCATTTTTAAGACACTGTTCTAATTTTTCGCTAAAGGACATTCTGTTGGGTAATCCCGTTAAAACATCATGATGCGCTTGATATCGTAATGTCCTTTTCTGTATTAGTAGCTCTTTTTCTGCCTCTTTTCGTTTTGAAATGTCATTAATATAACCTATCATGTTAAGAGCATGTCCTCTCTCATCTTTTAATAAAGAGAGTGACAGTGACGCAGGAATAATTTTTTTATATTTATCTTTAAAGTAAACATCGGAATTGTACTTTCCACTTTGTAAAAGTTCTTCAATTACCTCTTCAAAGGCATTAGCGGTATCTTGTGGATACAATAATGAAATATGTTTTCCTATAACTTCTTCATATACATATCCAAACAAATTTTCTGAGCCTGCATTCCAACTTGCTATATAACCATCTAAATCTGTTGATATTATCGAGTCATTGGTCTGCTCAATAATTTGTGCTAACTGTCTATTTTTTAGACGTAAGTTAGTCTCCTGTGTTACGTCACTTTGAGTCCCTGTCATCCGTATGGCATCACCATGTTTATTAAACTGACATTTGTCTCTCATATGAATCCAAATCCAATGCCCATCATGATGTTTAACACGGTGGGTATCATCTAAATAATCACTTAAGCCTTGTTTGTTTTCTACAATTTTTCGTATTAAAGTATGAATATCTTCAGGGTGAACACGTGCTTTCCACTCTTGAATTTTATCGTCAACATTTATATTCGTAAATCCAACAATATCACGCCATCGCTCAGAAATATAAAGTTTATTTTGAATGAAATCCCAATCCCATATCGTATCTCGATTGCCTTCAAAGGCCAAATCCATACGCTTTTTTATAATATTTGTTTTTTGCTGATTTGATTTAAGTTCTTCATTTTTAAGTGTTATTTTTTTTGATTATAAAACATTCTATAAGCGGTTACTATATAGTACACAATACCAATAGAGTAAAGAACTGCGCCAACATAATAAACCTCTTGCTCTTGTAATAAAAGCCATAAAATCAAAGGAAATGTTAGTGGAACTAAAAATGCCAAATAGGTCACTAGTACTGCAGAAAGCGATGCCATTCCTACACCGGCTATACCAATGGTTATTGCGTAAATTAAAAACTGATGTTCAATGCTTATAAATTTGTAAATATATACAGCAGACAAACTCCATACTAAACCTGATAGAAATGCACCAAAAGTAAAAAGTACCATCCATCTGTAATTGGAAGAGTAAGGTATTTTTTTGTAAAGATAGATAATATAACTTCGAAAAATAAGAACAACTAAGTGAAGTAAAACTCCTAAGTAAAGAATTTTTTCTTCCAGTTGACTTTGTAATAAATATGCCATTGAAAGTGCCAATAATGCAAGACCAAGAATACTTGCTTTAGACATAGAGTATATCTGCTTTCTTTGATCATTATGCACATTTAAATAAGTATATAAAAACATAGTAATAACCTTTACTTTATGTCTTACTTTAACACTTAATCAATTAAATAAATATAAAATTAATTTTCAACTAATTTTATATTTTCACATCTTCATTTTTTATTTTCTCTAAACTCTTTTTTCCAATACCACGAATATTTAGAAGTTCTTTAAAAGATAAAAAAGGTTGTTCATTACGATAATCTATAATGAGTTGTGCTGTTTTTTTACCAATAGTAGGTAATGTCAATAAAGTTTCAAAAGAGGCTGTATTAATTGATATTTTTTCTACCTCAAAATAAAAATTCTCATCTACGTCTTCATCAGTAATCATCTCTTCATCATAAACACCAAAAGAGGACTCATCACTATCATAAGGTAAATTTTCAACAAGTGAATTTTCAATGTTTGATAACTCATTTTTATCAGATTCTGTAGTAGCTTGTTGTGTACTAAGTGCCGCTTCGATCATATGCGATTGCTCAAAGAACTCTGCTGTGTCACTTGGTAATGACTCTTCTGTCAACTCCATTGAAAAAGGATTTTTACTCTTTTTAAACAGTGATCCATCAACAGAAGGGGTATAATCAGAAAAGCCAATATTACGTAAAGTTCTTAAAATAGAAGGGTCCATTTTACCTAACTCTTCCCATGAAAACATTGGAATATGTGGCATTCTAAATTTTCCATCACTTAAGTCCCACATAACGTATTG
>Ga0233441_1002425_pt1 | contig 13857 bp, 14 predicted proteins | sample SI_123_September_4_FD_182781 | JGI IMG/M metagenome (GOLD analysis project Ga0233441, IMG submission 182781) | Seawater microbial communities from Saanich Inlet, British Columbia, Canada - SI_123_September2016_135_MG | ecosystem: Environmental > Aquatic > Marine > Inlet | place: Canada: British...
ATGGATAAAAGTATGTTTAATTTACACTTAAAAGAATGCGAATTTAGATTTAATAATCGCAAGCAAGATATTTATAAAGTTTTGCTTGGAATGTTTAGAAAAGAGTCGCTTAAGTTGTCATGACCCCAAATTTATTTTAAGATAATTAAACATGAGAAATTTAGGAAAAGTTATTCTACACATTCCAGCGAGAGAGGGAAGTAAACGCGTTCCAAGAAAGAATATTAGATTAATGGCAGGCAGTCCAATGATTTCATATGTAATTAAAGCTGCACTTGAATCTGAAATTGCCGATCATGTGTATGTAAATACTGATGCTGTAGAGATAATAGAGTATGTAAATGAAAAGCATGATCAGGTAAATATTTACAAGAGAGAAGAGCGGTTAGCTAGCGACACCGCATCTAGCGACCAATTTAATATAGATATAATAAACTCTCTTCAGCCGGACACATTAGTTATGATAAATCCAGTTTGCCCTTTGATTGAGTCTTCTGATATTGCAGATGCAATGGCAGCGTACCGAAGTTCAGATTGCGATACATTAATTACGTGTAGCACAACACAAATGCAAACTTTCTGTAATGGAAACCCAATAAATATTAAAGTCGATGAGCAATTAGCCCCTAGTCAGGATAATGATTTAGTTCAGGTCCTTAATTGGGCAATAACTATTTGGGATGTTAAAAAATTCAAAGAAAGATTCGATAAATTAGGATATGCTGTTTTGGGTGAAAATCGTCTGCTTTATTCAATTGATCATTTGAAAAGTTTTAAAGTGAGTGAGGAAAAAGACTTTCAAGTTTGTGAAGCTCTAATCACTAACAATAGGGATAAGTAACTTGAGCGGCCAAGTAGATACATTCCATTTAACAAATGCAGGGTATTTTTCAGTAGTTGCTGATTATATTATTAAGGAAGCAAAATATTCTATTAGCAACTTCGGCTTGTTCAAATTATTGTTGAGTGGCGGTAATACGCCAATAGGTATATTTAAGGAGTTAGTTAATAAGCAGGATAAAATGGATTGGAGCAAAGTTGAATTGTATTGGGTTGATGAGAGGTGCGTCCCTATCAATTCTGTAGATAGTAACTATGGCAATTGCAAAAAGTATTTAATAAATCATTTGGTTGATAAGCCAAAGTCATATCCTATGTATAAAGAAAAGTCGATAAGAGAGTCGATTAAGGAATATCAGCGTCTTTTAAAAAAGAAGATCACGTCCTCAAGTTGCAATTTTTTTGATTTAGCGTTATTAGGGGTTGGTACTGATGGGCATGTGGCCTCAATTTTTCCTAATACAAAAGGCGCGAATGAAAAGAATGTTTGGGTTATGCCATCTGTTGCACCAACATTTCCTACAGAAAGAATGTCATTAACTTTTCCTATAATAAACTTAACGAAAAAAATTGTAATTTTGGCAAAGGGGGCTGAAAAAAAATGGGTTTTCGATATTTGTATAGAAGGGTGTGATAATAAAAAAATTCCAGCAAAAAATATAAGGCCTATATTTGGAAATATAACTTGGTTTGTATCATTTGAATTCGAATCTATGTGGTTAAAAGAGTGATAAAAAATAAAATTAAAAAAGATTTATTTTTGATATATGTTGTATATTTTTCTAGAGCGGCAGTTTATTTATTATTATTGCCACTTTTAATAAGAAGGCTTGATGAGGGGTGGGCCCTGGTTGCGGTTATTTTAAGTTTTATTCAAATATCAGTAACAGCTATAGAGTTTGGTTTTGGCGTATCTGCCACAAGGTCAGTCGCACAGAATGCGGATTCCACTCCCCTCTTAAAAGAGATAGTATCTTCAATTATTTTTTTACAATGCATGATTTTTTTAGGAGTTGTAATTGTAAGTGTGCCATTAATATATTTACCTATGGTGCAAAATACCAATCATTTTCTCTTAATTATATTAATCATTTTTTTTCAGGGAGTTACTCCGCTTTGGTTTTTGAAGGGTGTTGAAGATTTGGTATTTTTAACAATTAGTGAGGTTTTATCAAGAATAGTAACTTTATTTGTAGTATATTTTTTTGTTAACAGTGTTGATGACATTGATATTGTTTACTTAGCCTATTTTATGGGTGCGATAATTCCGACACTAGCGAGTTATGGTTATATTCTTAACAAATATACTTATGGAATAGAGATTCCAAAGACTTTTAAAGTGACAATTGATAGAATGAAAGGTGGATTTTTGTTTTTTTCAGTAAGGATGTCAGGTATGTTTGTTGGTGTAGGTGGTAGTTTGATACTGGGGACTGCAGGGTACATGAAAATGGCAGGCGCATTTGCAATAGCAGAGAGGATATTATCAGGCATTAGAAGCATATTAGTTCCAGCCTGGGATGTCTTATTCCCAAAGGCAGTCTCTCTTTTGTCTAGTAACAGTAAAGAAGCGGATAAATTTAAAAAAAAATCTACAATAGCTATGATTATTTTTTCATTGTTAATTGGCATAATGTTATTCCTAACCGCCTCACCAATAGTGCTTTATTTTTCTGGCGAGACCAATGAAAATATTGTGTCAATAGTTCGAATTATGTCTATAGTGCCATTAATAGTATCAGTGATAAATGGGTTTGGATTGAATTATCTTGTGACGAACGGAAGAGATAAGTCATTTTCATTTTCAATTTTTTTAGGTGCTTTTACATACTTAATTTTATTGAAATTTCTTGTAAGTTATGGTGACGCATATATTAATTTAAATTTGTTGGCATATTCAAATATTATTAGTCTTATACTGTCTATGGCCTTAGTTTTATTCTTTCTAAAAAAGGCCTCTTAATTTTGTTGAAAAAAAGGTATCAACAATCAAAAATTAATTTTTCTAATCCATTTAAAGGAAGAAGGTGGCTCAAGATTTTAAAAACTGATAAAGACCTTGGTTTGCTTTTGAATTCAAGCTGTAATTTGAATTCTAGAAGTGACTTAGGATTTACTTTTCAAGTAAATAAATATGGATTTCATGGAGGTGGGCGCCCTAATTCTGACAATGTCATATTGGGCACTTCTTTTGGAATGGGTTTTGGTGTTGATGAGGGTATGAATTGGTTTCAACTAGATAAAGAGTTTGAAAGGAGTTATTTCAATCTTTCTATGCCTGTTTCTCCAGGGAATCATCTTGCCGCTTTGCAAAAGCTATATAAAGGAAATTACCACACTTTGATTTATGTATACCATCCGAATGTCTGGAAAATAGCAAGTGGTTTTTATAGGGCACGAGATTCTAAAAAAAATATTTTTGAGTTTTTAGGGTGGGAAGTTAGTATAAGGTCGATGTTCTACAAGATTCCAAGACACGTATTAAGACTTTGTTATTCCTATGCAAATAGAATTTTATTTAAATATAAAATTAATGGAGAGGCTTATTTGGCTAATGTCAATTACAACAGATATAATGTGAATTCTCCAGAATTTCAAACGTCCATAATTGACCTTGTAAAGATTTTTAAAAAATTTAAAGAGGTAAGGGTTTATCGTATACCAATAAAAGAACAAATAATTGGGGGGAGAATTACTAGCAGAAAGCTATCCTCCCTTAATTTAAATTATGACGAATGTTGGAATAGATTCTTGGACAATCAAGATGTTCAATCTATGAAAAATGTAAGCATTTTCGATTTGTGCAAAGATTCCTGTTCAAGCTTAGAGTTTGAACTGAGTGATTATTTGCCAAATGACACCCATTGGTCACCTTCTGGTAACGATAAATTTTACAAAATAGTCTCTAGTACTTTACATAAAAAGAAAGATGAAATTAAATTTTAAAGAAATAGCAAAAGAAATAGCTTTATCTCGAATAAGTAAAACAAAAAATATAATGTTATCTTATGAGGATTTTAAATATGTATCACTGAGTGATGCATATTTAATACAGGCTAAAGTTATTAATTTTTTACAAAGAGAGGTTGTTGGCTGGAAGTTGGGAGGGGTAAATCTTAAAACAAGAAGCATGTTTAATGTTAATGAATTATATTGGGGTCCTATATTTGATAAGTGTATCCTTAATGATTCATCAGAGTTAATGATGAATTGTGGAGAGGTTGAAGTCGCCTTTAAGTTTAACAATGATATTGAAAACTTAATAAAGAAAATTACACCTGAAGATTTGAGTGATTATGTTCAATCAGTGGCATTATCTATAGAATATCCATACTCAATTTTTTCTAATGTTAAGGAGATTGGGGTATCTGCGTTAATTTCTGATTGTTGTGGATCGGGGCAGTGTTTATTAGGCAAGGAAATTCCCTTTGATCAATTTTCCGAAGATGTAAACATAATAGTAAATATTGATACAGTTGATGTTGAAATGTGCTCAACAGATATTTTAATTGATGGACTGTACCAAACAGTATGTGACTTTATTAACAAATCTTTAGAGTTTGGGCTCGAGTTAAAGAGTGGTCAATGGGTGTTTACTGGTGGCTTATCGGAGTGTAGGCCTTATAAGGTAAACTCTTTTGTGCGTATAGAGTGCAATATCTTGCCCGGCATTAGCTTTGGAGTAGTGTGAAATGCTTACCCTGATTAAAAGAGTGTACGGTTTAGTTTTTTTTCAAATTAAAAAAAAACTACGCTATCGAAAAATGGATGGCGATTATTGGGTCAGTATGAAGAATAAATACAAGGGAGAGAGGGGTTTTGTTATTGGAAATGGTCCAAGTTTATTGGCAGGAGATCTTGAAATGCTTAAAGATGAAATAACCATCGCCTCTAATAAGATATATTTAATCTTTCCAGAAACCAGTTGGAGGCCGACTGTTTATACCGTGGCTGATAGGTTATTGTGGCCAAAAATTGAAAGCAAGGTGCAGAAAATATTTAAAGTTATACATTTACCTAATTATCTGCCTGTTTCAAATATGAGCAATATTAGATACTGGAACTCTCCCTTTTCAAAGTTTAAGAAAATTTTCTCTACTAATCTTGTTCATGGGGCGTACGGTGGAGATACGGTGACATATGAAAATTTACAAATTGCCGCACATTTGGGATTGAACCCTATCTATCTTATAGGCTGTGATCACAACTATCAAGGAGAGAAAAATAGCAGACCTGGCATTGTAATTTCACAAGGTCCTGGACAGACCCACTTTAGTAAAAATTACAGAAAAGAAGGTGAGTCAGTTCTTCCTGCCGCTATTAAGCAAATGGAGGAATCTTATACTATTGCTAATGAAAGCACTAGAAAGAGGGGTGTTAATATATTTAATGCCACTAGAGGTGGAAAATTGGAAATATTTGATAGAGTAAGTTTTGACAGTATAGATTTCTGATTTCTGATTTCTGATTTCTGATTTTTAATTAAAATTGAAAAATAGCGCAACCTTTTCAAAAAATAATACATGCTAAAAAGTAGGATTTTCTTATAATGAAAATATAGGAGAAGTTTAGATGAAAACAATACGAAATTCAGATACACAAAACATTTAATAAATAAAGGGGTAAGTATGCTAAATAAACAAAAAAATATTTGCATTGTAGGTCTTGGTTATGTCGGTCTACCACTAGCAACAGCTTTTGCAGAAAAATTTCAAGTAATTGGTTTTGATATAAGCCAATCTCGTATCAATGAGCTGGAGAATGGCCATGATAGGACGCTTGAGATTGATGATGACTTATTAAGATCAGTAAAGAAGAATATCGTTTATACGTCTAATATCCAGGATGCAAAAGACTGTAATATTTATATTGTTACAGTGCCTACTCCAATTGATAAAACAAACCGACCAGATTTAACACCATTGATTAAATCATCGAAAGCCATTGGCACTGTGCTAAGTAAAGATAATATTGTTATTTATGAGTCAACTGTATATCCGGGCGTAACAGAGGATGTTTGCGTGCCAGAACTTGAAAGATCTTCAGGTATGAAGTTCAATCAAGAATTTTATTGTGGGTATTCACCAGAACGCATTAATCCAGGAGATAAAGAGCATACTGTTACTAAAATTTTAAAGGTAACCTCTGGGTCAACTTTAGATATTGCTAAACAGGTCGATGAGTTGTATAAGCAAGTTATTACAGCTGGGACATATTTGGCATCGAGTATTAAGGTGGCTGAAGCTTCCAAGGTTATTGAGAATACTCAACGTGACGTCAATATTGCTCTTATTAATGAGCTCGCCCTTATTTTTGATCAAATGGGCATTGATACCAATGAGGTGATAGAGGCGGCAGCCACTAAGTGGAATTTTATTAAGTTAACACCAGGTTTGGTAGGTGGACACTGTATTGGTATTGACCCGTATTATCTTACTTTTAAAGCTGAAGAGGTCGGTTATAAGCCAGACCTTATTCTTGCAGCTAGACAGATTAATAATGGTATGAGTAAGTATATTGCTGATCAAACTATTAAAGAGATGATCAAATCCGGAAAAACTATTAAAGGCTCTAACGTTCTAATGTTAGGCGTTACTTTTAAAGAAAATTGTCCTGATATGCGCAATACTAAAGTAATTGATATTATTGAAGAGTTAAAGGATTTTGGTGCTAATGTTGATGTATATGACCCATGGGTTGACCATGTTGAAGAGGGTGATTGGTATAAGCATGGAATTATTAAAGATCCGATGGAATCAGATAAAAAGTACGACGCTATTGTTGTTGCAGTAGGTCATAAACAGTTTAAAGCATACTCTGAAAGTGACTATGGGAGGCTATCTAATGGCTGTAAAATAGTGATGGATATTAAAAATATTGTCGATAAACCTACTTGGAGGTTGTGATTTTTAAAATATTGCTCACCTTAAAAATACAATGATTTACATTGTAATACCAGTTCATAATCGTATAGATAAAACAATATGCTGTCTAGGCTCAATTAAGAGTCAGAATCGTAAAGATGTTAGTGTGATAATAGTAGATGATGGTTCGTCTGATTCTACAATGGAGAGGGTTAGTCATTTGTATCCAGAAACTACAGTCCTGCATGGTGATGGAGGGTTGTTTTGGACGGGCGCTGTACATTTTGGCATTCAACATACGCTTTCTATTTGCCTAAAAGAGGATTGGATTTTGTTGGTAAATAATGATGCTCAGTTAAATAATGATACGATAGAAAAATTAGTTACGTTTTCTACTAATCATAAGCGCAAAGTGATAGTTAGTGCTATGAGTGTTAATTCAATAAATAAAGATGTAATTATAAAATCAGGAACTAGAGTTAAGTCATGGGCATTAAATATAACCCAGCATGTTTTGCAAGGTATGCGTGTTTCTGAAATGTTATCGTATAAACCAGTTGAAGTCGACCTATTAACTGCTCGTTGTCTATTACATCCGGTTGAAATTTTTCAAGATATTGGTAGCTATAATGCTGATTTACTTCCTCACTATGGGGGCGATGATGAATTTACAGTGAGAGCAAGTAAAAATGGATACAAAGCGTATGTCTTACCAGATGCAGTTGTATATCTTGATGAAGACAAGCAGACAACTGTTAAGTTGAATATTATTCAGCAGTTGTTTGGCGTTAGATCAAGTTTAAATATTATAAATAGATGGAAGTTTGCGAGAGCGGTTGTTCCGATATACGCACTTCCATCGTATTACTTTATAGCAATTATAAAATCTTTTTATGTAATATTTAAACGTAATTAAAAAATGAGTGGTGCTAATATTAAAGATTCTAACAAAAGATTATTCCAAGTGAATACCTCTTATAATGCGCCATATTTATTGTCTTTGTTGTATTTAATATCTATATTAATATTTCCAAAAGGGTATTTTGTAGATAATTTTGGAGTTAGGCCAGAAGATTTTATCGGATTTTCTTTGTTATTTTTTGTACCAATTTATGTATTTTTCTTTAAGATTCCAACTTGGAGGAGTGGCAATTTTATTGCCTTTTATTTTTGGTATCTTTTATTTATAACGCTTATTAATGGGCTTTCTGGAGATTTTTATGCGCAAGTTTTTGTGCTTTTTTTTAAGGAATTATCATATGTAGCATTTGGGTTTGCTATGTATTTGGCTGCAAAAAATAATACCAGACTACTATTGAAATCTATACAAATTATTTTAATTCCAAATGCATTATATGGTGTTTATCAAATTTTTAATGGATCATTGGGTTTGTATGGCATTTCACCTTTTGGCCATGAAACATCGCCAGCTTCGTCTGGAATTCTGTATTTTTTTGGCTTTATATTCTACTATATTTATATTCGCCTGTATGGCGGCGGATTGTTCAAACTTGGATTCTTAGCGATTCTATTTTCCCTTGTTGTTCTTTCTGGAAGTAAATTATCAGTATTAGGACTATTTGTCTTTTGTTTTTTTGAGTTTATTTTTAATTTTAAAAAGATGAGAATTGGGGTAATATTGTTAGCACTTGTGTTTATTCTTTTTATTTCTGGATTGACTCTGTTCCTATCTTATGATCCAAATTGGTCTGCTTTACTCAGATATCAAGGATTCTTAACACCATTAGAAGTTATAGAAAATAGAGGGATTTGGTTTAGATTTGAATGGATTAATGATTGGAGGTATATGCTTTTTGGAAATGGACTCTCAATTGGACATGTTCCTGAATCTGGTGAATTTACATATAGAATGCGTATGGATAACCTTGTTCTTTATCTTTTAGTCGTAGTAGGGGTAATTGGAACGACAATATTTATTGCAATGATTTTGGCAATGTTTAAGCAAATTAACAGCTATTCAAAAAAAGTTTTTTTATCCGTTATTTATTCATTTTTTTTTATGGGATTGGGGATTGAAATATTTCAAACTAGCATCTCCGGCTCTCTTTTTTGGGGGGTATTTGGATTGTTGTCAGCATTGAATACGAGTTTTGATAAGGATAAAGAGTTTTTATGAAAATTTGGATTTTGCAAACTGGTGAACCTTTGCACATTGATGGCGATAACACTCGACCTATGAGGGCAATGAATTTGAGTGATAAACTTGTAGATTCTGGACATAAGGTTGTTTTATGGAGCTCTGCATTTAATCATCAAAAGAAAGCACATAGGAGTGTTAAGTATAAAACTTATAAAGTAAATCCTGATTTAGAGGTTAGATTAATTCCTAGCTGTGGTTATAACGGCCATATTGGTATAGGCAGGTTAATCGACCATGCCCAAATGGCATGGAATTTGAGACAGCTTTTAAAACAGGAAGAAGTAATTCCAGACGTTGTATTTATAGGATATCCACCTATAGAAACGGCTGCTGTTATGAGTAAATGGTTAAAGAGAAGAAATGTACCAATGTTGCTTGATGTAAAGGATTTATGGCCATCTATTTTTATTGATGCTTTTCCGGTAATGCTTAAGCCATTCGCTAGAGTTTTTCTCCACCCCTATTTTTATTTAGCAAAGAGAGCAATGAGAGATGTTAATGGAATTTCTACTATGTCACATGGTTTTTTAAACTGGTGCTTATCTTTTGCCAATAAGGCTGAAAGTGAAAATGATAAAATTGTTAGGCTTACAGTATCGAGTTCAGAGGTTAATACTAGTGAGTTAAATTCTGCAAAAATGTGGTGGCATAAGTTAGGGGTAAGGAATGACAGTCCAAAGTTGTTTTTTACCGGTACATTTTCCACAGCTTTTGATTTTGATCCAATTTATATTGCTGCAAAAGCAATGGATGATTGCCAATTTATCTTATGTGGGCATGGCCCTTGTTTAGACAAGACTCGAGAGCTAATGAAGGATTTGTCTAATGTAGTATTTCCTGGATGGATTGACAGGGGTCAAATGGAGAGTCTTGCCAATATGTCAATAGCATCTCTAGCGCCATATAAAAATGTTCAAAACTTCACTTTAAATATTCCCAATAAAATTGTTGATTCACTCATGCTAGGTTTGCCGATATTGTCTCCATTAAAGGGTGAAGTTGCAGCTCTAATTAAAAGCAATAAAGTTGGGTATACTTATAATGATAATATACCTTTAAGTGACTGCATTCAATCATTACTTAATGATGATAAGCTGCAAAATAAAATGTCGGAAAATGCCAAAAAACTTTACGATGAAGAGTTCGAGTTTGATAAAGTTTATGATGGGCTGGTTGATCATTTAGAAAGGATGGTAATAAAAAAATGATTGACAAAGATATTGAAAAGCATCGATATGATAACAGAGCAAATATATTTCTAGATTCTAATAATCCCTATCATTTTGATAAAATTCCTACATATCTCAATACCCCATACCAGTATTATTTTCATCTATTAAAAAGAAAGTCTGGCCAGTCTAAATTATTAGAAATTGGTGCCGGAATGGGTGAGAACACCAGCTCATTGCTTGATATGTCATTTAAGGTAACTTCTACCGATATCTCTTCAAAATCTGTAGAAGTGATGAGAAATAAATTCTCTAAATATTCAAATTTTTCTGCAGAAGTTGCTGACATGGAAAAACTACCTTTTAATAATGAAAGTTTTGATGTGGTTTGTAGTGCCGGTAGTTTAAGTTATGGCGATAACACTGTGGTTATGAATGAAATTTATAGAGTTCTTAAACAGGGGGGGTAATGATTGTAATTGATTCGCTTAATAACAGTCCTGTCTATCGACTTAACCGATATATACACTATCTTAAGGGTAATAGATCTAAAGGCACACTTATACGAATGCCAACTATAAGTTTGATTGATAAATATTCTCAAAAGTTTGGCCATGTAGAGGTAAAGTTTTTTGGCGCAATAACTTGGATGTTTCCTTTGCTAAGTAAAGTGTTATCTGAACAGGTACTAACTAAACTTTCTAACTGGATAGATGCCAGTTTTAACATACAAGGTTCAGCCTTTAAATTTGTAATGATGGTGGTAAAAAAATGAAACATGATTTAAAAGAGTTATCCAATCCAAAAAAATACCATGATCCGATATCAATTAAAGATCAAGATATTGGCATTTTAAAAAACATGTTAAGCACAATGCTTCTAATTAGAAAAACTGAGCAGCAATTAGCCTTGGGAAGAAAGAATGGGCTGATTGGTGGGCCAGTCCATCTTGGTGCTGGGCAAGAGGCAATTGCTGTTGGCATTTCTCAAAACCTTAAAAAAACTGACCGGGCGTTTGGCGCTCACCGCTCTCACTCTCATCTACTTGCATTAAATCCTGATTTCTATCGATTATTTGCCGAGGTGCTAGGCAAGGAAACAGGATTTTCAAAGGGTATGGGGGGGTCTATGCATTTATATGATCAGTCAAATGGCTTTTATGGCTCAGTGCCTATTGTTGCTGGTACGGTGTCTTTAGCGGTAGGAGCGGCAATGGCTGCTAAAATGCAAAAAACAGATGATATAGGGGTGGCATATATTGGAGATGGTGCAGTAGAAGAAGGTGTAGTGCATGAATCGTTTAATTTAGCAAAGATTCAAAAAGCACCCGTGCTATTTGTAATTGAAAATAATCTATTCGCTAGTCATATGCATATTTCATTAAGGCAGCCAAGTAATATGATTTCAAGATTTGCTATAGCTAATGACATTCCTTATAAATTGGTAGATGGAAATGATGTGGTTGCGGTGGTTAAAGCATCTAAAGAGTTGATTGATGATATACGCGCTGGTAAAGGGCCTGGATTTATAGAATTGGTGACTTATCGATGGTATGGGCATGTTGATTGGCGTGATGATGTTGATGTGGGTGTTGATAGGGCACTTGATGATATTGAGAATTGGAAAGCAAGAGACCCTATTGCGCGCTTATCTAAATCAATGATTAAGTCTAAAATTTGGACCGAAGAGCAGGAGTTAGAGTTAGGCAATAAAATTGATAAAGAAATACAGATTGCTTGGAAAGTGGCAATGAATGATCCGTATCCTTCAGCTGATGCGACTTTAAAATATGTATATTCATAGGTATAAGTAAATGAAAACTCAAAAACATAATTATGGCACAGCTATATTAGCAGCATTTGAATATCTATTAGAAAATTACCCAGAGGTGTTTGTAATCGGTCAGGGTTTATGGAGCCCTTGGTATGTGGGTAATTCTATGACTGATTTAGATAAAAAGTTTGGTATTGAGCGTGTTATTGATACACCAGTATCAGAGTCGGCCTGTACAGGTGCTGCAGTAGGCGCGTCACTGGCTGGCATGAAGCCTATTGTGGTTCACCCTCGTATGGATTTCATGCTTTATGCAATGGATGCTATAGTTAACCAGGCTGCTAAATGGTCACATATGCTAGGCGGTCAGGCTCACCCTGGTGTAACGATTCGTAGCATTATTAATCGTGGTGGAGAGCAGGGTGCACAACATTCCCAGGCTTTGCATGCGTGGTTTGCACATGTGCCGGGATTGCGAGTAGTAATGCCTACTACTGTGGCTGATGCACGAGATTTATTAATTGCATCAGTATTGTGTGATGATCCTGTTATGTATATTGATGATAGATGGCTATATGATCAAGAAGATGAGTTGCCTCCTGTAGTGGAGCTCGATTTGACTACTCAAAGACCTGAAACTAGTGTTATTGGTAGTGATATTACTATTGTTGCATCTGGTCATGCATCATTGCTCGCGAGAGAGGCGGAAAAGCTGTTGAAATGTGAGAATATATCAGCGGAAGTGATAGATATAAGAGTGTTAAATCCTTTCCATGCTGAAGAGATTGTAGAGTCTGTCAAAAAGACAAAGAATTTATTGGTGGTTGATTCTGGCTGGATTTCGGGAGGATTCTCTGCTGAGGTTATTGCCAAGGTGGTTGAGCAGCTACCTGTAGATTGTTTAAACAATCCACCAGTAAGGGTTGCTTTGCCTGATGCACCTGCACCAACTTCAAGAGTTCTTGAAAAAGCTTATTACACTTCGACTGATGATGTGGTTAAAGCAGTTAAAAAGATATTGAACAGTTAAAATTACAAGGAGAAATTATGTCAACACAAGTTCCATTTTTTGAATACCCAAGATTATGGTCTGATGATAGAGAGGAGTTTTTATCAATTATTGATAATGTGTCATCGTCAGGTGGTTTTATTTTACAAAAGGCAGTTTCTGATTTTGAATCAGAATTGGCTAATTACGCAGGCTCTAATTATGCTGTTGGTGTGGGTAATGCAACTGATGGTATGGAGATATTTCTAGAAGCGATTGGTATTAACCCTGGAGATGAAATTATTATCTCATCTCATACAATGTTAGCAACCGCTTCTGCGATTAAAGTTGCAGGTGGTGTGCCTATTCCTGTTGATATTGGTAAGGATAATTTAATCAGTATTCAGGCAATAGAAGATGCTATTACACCGAATACTGTAGGAATCATGCCAACTCAGTTGAATGGCCGAGTGTGTGATATGGATTCTATTTTAGCTATCGCTAAGAAACATGGGCTGTTTGTTGTTGAAGATGCGGCTCAGGCACTGGGTGCAAAGTATAAAGGGCAGCATGCAGGTACATTTGGACTGGCGTCTGATATCAGTTTTTTTCCTGCAAAAGTATTGGGCTGTCTTGGAGATGCAGGTGGTGTATTAGTGAATGATAAAGACCTATATCATGAAATATTCCAATTGCACGATCATGGTCGAGATGTAGATGGCGAGGTAAGAAGGTGGGGTAGAAATTCAAGACTAGACAATATACAAGCTGCAATATTGAGCCATAAACTAAAAACTTATGACAAGGTAATTGCACGTAGAAGAGAGGTGGCCCAAATGTATCAAGAGCGTTTAGGAATGTTGAATGAATTACAACTTCCGGCCCCACCAAGTACGACATCGGATAATTTTGATGTGTATCAAAATTATGAGTTGACAGCAGATAATAGAGATGAGCTAAAAGTTTACTTGGGTGAAAAGAATATTGGCACACTTATTCAATGGGGTGGTACGGCAGTGCACCAATTTACACAATTGGGCTTTAATCAAGTATTGCCAGATA
>Ga0233441_1002426_pt1 | contig 13852 bp, 10 predicted proteins | sample SI_123_September_4_FD_182781 | JGI IMG/M metagenome (GOLD analysis project Ga0233441, IMG submission 182781) | Seawater microbial communities from Saanich Inlet, British Columbia, Canada - SI_123_September2016_135_MG | ecosystem: Environmental > Aquatic > Marine > Inlet | place: Canada: British...
CAATATCGAACAGGCATGTGGTTTGATTGCAGGAACTGATAACGATGCTAACAACCTGTCGATGGTGGTTACCGCACGAGAAATGAATCCAAATTTATTTATTATCGTGCGACAAAATCATTCTGATAATAGTGCAATTATTGAAGCGGTTAAAGCTGACATGGTGATGCACCCCAGTAAAATCATTGCCGATAAGATTAGAGTTTTACTGAGCACCCCACTGTTATATCAATTTGTATCACTGGCTTATTATCAGGATAACAACTGGGCCTGTGAGCTTGTTAGCAGGATCACCGCACTGGTGGGACATCAAGTGCCCAACTTAACAGAAATAACTATAGACAAGAACGAAGCTCAGGCTGTCGTTGATGTAGTCAATCATGGTGAAACCGTTAAATTGGCAGATTTACAACGTGATCCCTGGAAGCGCAGAGATTGCCTGAAATGCATCGTGTTAATGATTGAATGCCATAATGATCTTCTGTTATTACCGGGACCTGAGACAAAAATAAATGTAGGTGACCGATTGTTGGTGTGTGCAGGTGAAAGCGGCTTTACCCGCCTACGCTGGAATTTACAGCACGATAATATTTTGAGCTATGTACGTACTGGCACCGTGGTTAAACATGGCTGGCTATGGGAAAAGCTTAGCCGTAAATCTAAGTAAATTTTATAACATTTCACTATGTATTCTTTGATTAATTCATTACATTAACAAGTAGGCAGTATTTAATTGAAGACTGTAACAGTCACATTCAATTCATCCTTAACCCATAGTGGAGAGGAGACATGGAAGAAACGCAAGATTTAACCAACACAGAAATTGAAAAGCTACGGCTCGATTTTAAAGCAGTTCTTGCTCTGGCTGATGATGATGAACGTGTAGAACGGTTGATTGAATTAGCTCCTCAATTGCCTTTTGATCTTCTATCCGAATCACTTGCTGTGATTTCCAGTATGGATGACGATCTTCGTAACCTGTACCTGACTGAAACTGCTATCACTTTAAGTAATGATCCCTCGCTACTCGATTCAGCATTAAATATAGCCTACTCCATGGCTTACACTAAAGTTAGATCACGTACTCTAGGTGAACTGGCTAACTTTGCAGAAGAAAAACAGTTGCAAAATGTAATTTCCAATATCAAAAGTGATACTTCTGCTGAGCAACGTTTAGCGGGCTGGATTCCTTTAGCTGATCAGCTTAGTACCGAGTTAAAAGAAGAAGCCTTCGATACAGCCATAAATACCATCGATGAAGAATTGAAAGTTGATGCTTTTACTGGTTTTGCAGATCTGTTCACCGAAGTCTGGAAACAGCGTGCATTTAACTCAACTAAAAATATGTCCGATCCACGTTATCAGCTTAGTGCCATGTTAGCACTTGCCGATAATACAACGGAAATTGGACGGGATGTATTGAATGAGTTATGGAAGAAAGTTGAATCATCCCCTGATCCACAGATCAGGGCTGATTTTTTACCTCAAATAGTCAGTTATACCCCCGCCACAGAACATAAAAGGCTGATTGAACAGGCTGAAATTGCTGCCGGTGAACTTTTTGATCCGCAAAATCGTGCCACTACACTCCTTAATATGATTCACTTTTTACCTGAAGAAAATGAAAGGCTGCTTAGCCTGGCATTGGATAGCATTCAGGAAATTACAGAAGAACAGCGAGTGAATTCGCTTTATGAGCTTGAATATTTTGCTCCATTACCAACCCATATATCAAACCGTGTTGGTGAAATGATACAGAGTTTAGACAGCCCTGAAATGCGCCGTGAAGCAGCCTCGCGAATGCCACAATATTTTAATGTAGAATTAGAACAGTCCACAAAGTCAGTGAAAGAAACTCCAGTCCCTGAGATTGAAGCAGAACAACAATTTGAGTCTTCAGTCATTGAGCAGAAAGTGATGGATCAACAGTTCAATGAAACCGCAGCAATTGACACAGAAACAAAAGTTACTCAAGAAGTTGATATTCCCGCTTCTGTACAATCAGGTACTTTAATGAAACTAGGAGGGCTGGGTGATAGTGTAAACAAGGTTTTAAATTTTGCATTAACCTCAATGCCTGATGGCGAGCAAATCACCATTCCAAATATATTCTCAGGTCTACTGGCTCATGCAATGAATGAATCTGAGGGGACTTTTGCTCATGGTCTTTATCTAAATATTATTGATAAACACAATGATATTTTAGAGGATAAAGCATTAGATATTGTAGAAATAATGAATACTGCTGGCCTCTCTATGCCAGGCACGCAAACAGTGAGTGCAGATGATTCAGGTGGCTGGGATGTATCCAGTGAAGTGACTGAATTACTAAAACAATCCCGATATTTGATCAATATTCTTTCTGATAATGGCCCTTTAGAAGATAGACATTTGTGGGCAGCATTTATCACCGGTCGAGGAGATAATGGCTGGCTGCTAAAACTCATCGAAAAAAATAATTTAAACAGGAAAGCCTTAATAGACTGCACTCTGAAAGCTGTTAATGAAAATGTGCCTGGCGATAATGATTCTGACTGGAAAAGTTTCTTAACGCCTAATCAACTAAGCTCTAAACCCAGTTCCCGTCTAAGTAAAATAATATCTGATGAACCAACAGGAAAAGACCTGCTTAACCTGGAAAGAGAAATTAATGCCTTTGCAAAAACTATCGCAGCTGTAGATTTGCAGCCCCCGCTTGCAATAGGACTGTTTGGTGACTGGGGTGCCGGGAAATCATTTTTTATGGATAAGGTATTTAACCAAATTGGGGAAATAAGTGGCAATGTAAAAACAGTTGAAGACCCCAGCTTTTGCAAACATATTGCTCAGATTCGATTCAATGCCTGGAATTTTGTAGACTCAAACTTGTGGGCAAGCCTGATAACCCGAGTGTTTGACGGATTGGCAGAACATATGTCCAGGGGAACAGAAAATATAGTAGATCGAAAAAAAGGAGAAATAATTGCTAAGTTGAAGCGACTACAGCAACTGGAAAATGAAGCCACTCGTGATTTTGACCTGCAAAAGAAAAAAGTAGAGCAAGCCGAAACACAGCAACAAGAGTTGTCAAAAAAGTATAAAGAGTCTCTTCAACAGCTGAATTCAACCAGAAGCGAATCACCGTTTAGCCGATTATACGAGGAACCACTGAAAAATTTAATAGGAGAACGTGGTAAGCAGGCTGTTAAAAAAATTAAACCTGACCTTAACCTTCAAGATGGCAAAGATCTGGATGACCTCGTCCAACAATTGCAACAGGGATTCAGTCTGCTGGAGAAAGCAGGAATTGTTGATGCACAGGGGAATGTTAACTGGGAACGCCTTGGCTGGATTGTTTTAGCCAGTGCAAGTTTAGCGGCTGGTGGATATGTGCTGGATCCAATGGTCATTGATCTCAATAAATTCATCACTGCTGCAATATCAGGACTACTCCCTGTGGCCGCATGGGTGACAACAGTAACCAAAGTATTTAATAAAAATGCTTCTGTTATTACCAAACTATGGACAAGTGATAAGGCGACATTACAAAAACAACAAGTTGAAGCTGAATATGAAATTGCACTAGAACAGGCCAATAAAGAAACCAGCTCTCTTCGAAAAAAACTGGATGAAATTAAACTTGAATATGAGGATTCCAGTAATCGACTTAAAGAAATGGATACTTTAACTGAGCAAATGGATCCAAACAGAATGTTTGAACAGTTCATTGAAGAAAGTGCGGCTAGAGAAGAGTATCGATCCAGATTAGGTCTGATTTCACAAATTAGTCATGACCTGGAAGACCTGACGGATATTTTCACTGAATCCAACCGCTGGAAAGGACAAGACCCTGATGAAAACCTACAGGAAAAAGAGCAATGCAATGAAGCTAAAGGTGAGACAGAAGGTAAGCTAGTTATACTGGAAAAATTACGTCGAAAGCCAATTGATCAAATCCAGAGAATTGTTTTGTATATTGATGATCTGGATCGATGTCCACCAAAACGAGTTGCAGAGGTTTTACAGGCTGTTCACCTATTACTTGCCTTCAGACTTTTTGTGGTAGTTGTTGCGGTTGACCCTCGCTGGTTACATCGTGCTTTGGAGGCATATTATCCAGTATTTCTTGAGTCAACGACTCATCGGCCTTCACATTTTGGCGAAGAGCATAAACCAAGAGCAACTACACCGCGCGCCTATCTGGAAAAAATATTCCAGATACCTTATGTCATTCCCAGAATGGATGAAACGGGTTTTAAATTATTAGTGCGTACTACAGCTGGAGATAAAAGTGATTTGAATAATAATGATGTAAAAGATAGTGAAAGCAATAGCAATGACCAGAAAGTAGAGCAGGATAAGAGGGCACAAAAAGCAAACAAAGGTAAATCAAAATCTACCTTGAACAGGTCAAAAGCAGGAAAAGTAGTCGGTAAAAGTACTCAAACCAAATTGAAGGATAGTGGGAACCCACAAATTTTAAATCAGGATCATAGTGATGACTCCCCTGCCAACACAGCTAATACGAAAATAGAAATACAGTCTCTGGAAAATCGTGAAATTGATTTTATGGAAAAACTGCACCCATTAATTTCTACACCCAGAGCAACCAAACGACTTGTTAATATTTACAAACTCATCAGGGTTACTGTTCCTGATGATGACCTGAAGGACTTTATTGATAACCGAAATACAGCTGCATTTCGACCTGTATTATTATTGCTTGGAATTGTTATCGGGTTTCCTGAGCAGGCAATAGAACTATTCAGTAAAATTAGACAGGCAGATAGTTCTCAGACATTCTGGGACTTTATAGAATCCATTAAGCCAGATTCACTTTCTGAAAATACCGGTGAAGACCAGGCAAATCTCAGTGAAGCGCAATATTGGCTGCATATTTATTTATCGCTGAACAATGTTAAAGGAGAGGTACAGCACTCATTCAATCCAACCATCAGTCGTATAAAGCGCCACATATCCCGGGTTGAACGTTTCTCTTTTGAGGCTGCGGTCAGTACTCTGTATGAGGCATAACATAAACTACATCCAGAGTTGTATATGCCTAATCGATTAAACTGACTTTCCCCGTTTAAAAGATAGCGTATAATGCGCAATTTTTGGATTCCTTCGTTGAACCTAGATTCCGCAGTTGACCGCTTTGAATACGCTTCAAATATATGATTACATGGAGAATATCGACTTTATCGTTATTCATCCAATGGGTGAAAGCGCTACAGCGCCCTTGCCCATTCGCCTGGCTATGCTAAACAAACACCAAGGACTAGCCATTGCCTTATTTTTTAGCTACGCCAAACAAATGGGCAAAACCAATCTGTATGCTGTCCAACTGCGGATTCCAGGTTGAAACACCCTCAATCTGCCAGCTGGTTTTCGCCATCTCAAACCCTTAAACGACAGATAGATCCATCTACTTTGTCCTGGCTTGTTGATGAAGGCTCTTTGACTCAGCGTCTTAAAACTTATTGCCCTGATCAGTTTTCTGTTGTTGTTTTAGCTGAAGAGTGGGGAAAACCTGATCACTCCGAAGCAAAACTTTTAGGTATTCCAATGGCGCAAAAAGTTTTGTTGCGACAGGTTCATTTAAAATGTGGCGATCAACTATGTGTGTATGCAAGATCTGTAATCCCTCTTTCCACTTTACAGGGAAAGCACCAGCGACTTCAGTATCTGGGTAACAAACCACTCGGTGAATACCTTTTTGCCAACCCGACACTCAAACGCAGTAAGATTGAGTGGAGCAAGTTAACAAGAACTTCATCACTGTTTAATATCGCCATGGTAAATCAACCTGATTCAGACGAGCCAGTCTGGGGGCGAAGGTCACTGTTCCAGATAGATACTAAATCACTGCTGGTCAGTGAATTCTTTTTACCCGTGTTAAAAGACAAAACATCACAACATGACGCAGATTAAAAACAAAGTCGGGTTTATCAGCCTGGGCTGCCCCAAAGCAACTGTAGATTCCGAGCAGATTATCACTCAACTTAGTGCAGAAGGTTATGACATCGTGCCAGAGTATGATCAGGCTGACATGGTCATCATCAATACCTGCGGCTTCATCGATTCTGCCGTGGAAGAATCAATGCAAACCATTGATGAGGCCTTGCATGAAAATGGTAAAGTAATTGTGACTGGCTGTCTGGGTGCTAAATCAGAGTTGGTCAGTGAAAGCTTCCCCAATTTACTGGCAGTAACAGGTCCGCACGCAACCGCCGAAGTCATGCAGGCTGTGCACAAACATTTACCCGCCCGGCACGATCCTTTTATGGACTTGGTTCCTGCTCAGGGCATCAAGCTAACACCGCAACATTATGCTTATCTGAAAATTTCTGAAGGCTGCAATCACCGTTGTACATTTTGCATTATTCCTTCTTTTAGAGGAGACCTGGTCAGTCGACAAATTGATGAAGTAATGCAGGAAGCTCAAAATCTGGTGAACGCGGGTGTAAAAGAGTTACTCGTTATCTCGCAGGATACCAGTGCCTATGGTGTTGATGTTAAATACAGTACTAAATTCTGGAATGGACAGCCTTTACAAACCCGCTTTGTCGATCTGGCACGAGCACTGGGGCAATTTGGAATCTGGGTCAGAATGCATTATGTCTACCCTTATCCACACGTTGATAATGTCATACCGTTAATGGCCGATGGTTTGATTCTGCCTTACCTCGATATTCCTTTTCAACATGCCAGCCCCAAAATTTTGAAGGCCATGAAACGTCCTGGCAGCCAGCAAAAAGTACTGGAAAGAATTCACAACTGGCGTCAAATATGTCCTGAACTGGTAATCCGCAGTACGTTTATTGTTGGCTTTCCAGGTGAAACGGAAGAGGATTTTCAAATGCTGCTAGATTTCCTCACTGAAGCCCAGCTCGATAGAGTTGGCTGCTTTATGTATTCACCCGTTGAAGGTGCAGTGGCCAATGAATTACCCGATCAGGTTGATGAACAGACAAAACAATCACGCTTTGAACGATTTATGCTGCATCAGCAGGTTATCAGTACCAATCGACTCAGCTTACGTATCGGCCAGACCATGCAAGTTTTACTGGAAGAACCTTACGAAGAGGGCTGGACAGGGCGTAGCTATGCGGATGCTCCTGAAATTGATGGTGTAGTTTTCATTCGTACAGAGCAAACATTACAGGCAGGTCAGTTTGTCCAGGTAACAATTACTGCCAGTGACGAATACGACATTTTTGCGGAGTTATAATCTTGGATATGCTAGCTATAGTTATAAATGATCAACTTAGATTACAGTATGATCGCTCAAAACAATTACCCGAACACCAGCAACAATACCTGAGCAATCTGGATAATAAATTTATCAAGGGGCTGGAATTGCAGGGAGAAAAAATTGAAAACCCCAATATTGAGCAAAAGGCCCGATATATGTCTTTAATTTTAATGGAAAGCATCATCTACAAAGAAGACAGTAAAGCCGCAGTCTGTCTGGCATGGCTAGCAACAAGGCTGCCTGATTTGAAACAACTTAAAGCTATTGTTGATGACCAGGAAACCCAGTTTGAACTGGTTTTTGACCGTGAATATCAGCCTCACCAGGTTGTAGATTTTGATGGCTTACATTAATAATAAATTTAAATTCACTCCTTTTATCAAATAAATCAACAAATATGCATAAATTAAACTAAATTTATACTAAATATGACCGATAAATAATATACCTCCCAAATTATAAAAAAGTTTTTCGGAGGACGGAGTTTAGAATGTTGAAGTTTAATTTAAGTTTAAAGCTTGTTATTGGCTATAGCCTGATGGCCGTGTTGCTCATTATTTGTGGTCTGGCGGGTTATATCGCAGCCAACAAACTTTCTGATGTCAGTGATTTTCTTGTTAATGAAGCGCGATTTACGGTCCAGGGCGCGTTACAAACCAGTAATGGAGTGCGCGAACAAATTCAGGTAATGGAGGATATTCTGTCTGGTCGCATTACTCAGAATATTGATACTGCTTTAAATTCTGCAAAAAACAATACCAATCAGGCTTATCAGAAAATGATAGATGCCGGCCTGCTGCCTGATAACCAGTTAACTAAATTGAATGCTGCTCAACAGGCATTTATCGATGCACTCAATCCATTAATGGAAGGTAATAAACATTATCAAAATGGTTACTACCTGATGATTTCAAATGCAGATGACTTAAAAAACCTGTTGAACTCCATCAATAACCTGGCAAATCGCATCATAGTAGAGAGAGAAACAAACTGGGATACTGACGATGCCGCCAATAGCGAGCAAACAGAGGAATGGTTTGCTGCGACTGCCACCACTGAAGCTAAACTGGGGTTATTTTCACAGTTATACTATTACCAGCGCTTTATTTCCTCAACGAATAGGCAACCCATCGAAGAGTTAATGGTCAACAGCCGGAATGACCTGGATATTTACATCGAAGATCTTTCTTCCATGAAGATTGCTGAGAAAACTCCTAAGGATTCAACCGAAACTTATGCTGCTTCTTTAAAATATCTTCAGAATCAGCATAAAATTCTGTATGACCAGGCAAAAGCATCATTTTTAAATTTACAGCAAAAACGGCTACTGTATACCAGCAAAGCCAGCGCGCTACTTGAACAAACTGTAGCAATAGAAAAAATCAGTGATCAGGTTATTAACCAGGAAATTAACAAGATTCAACAGGTTAAGAAATCAGCCTTTTTAAGTATCCTGATTACCGTTTTAGTCGGCATTGTTTTAGTCGTTGTTGCCTATTGGGTAGCTCTCAAAATCGTGGTTTGCCCGGTACGTAATGTTGCAGAAAAGCTGGATGACATTTCACAGGGTGATGGTGACTTAACCCAGACTCTTTCGATTAAAGGTAATGATGAAATTACCGATTTATCTCGAGGTTTTAATAATTTTACTCAACAAATACGGAGTTTAATCGTAGAGCTTGTTGAAGCCACCGGTAAACTCAGCAGTACTTCATCAGACCTTGCTAACCAGTCAGTTGAAACTCAAAATCAAATGTCTGCTCAACAAGATGTTACCAACTCGGTTAGCAATGCCATGGATGAAATGTCAAATAAAGTAGAATCGGTTAGTCTTGCTGCAGAAGAAGCTGAGCAAAGCATGAAAGTTATGGATCAAACTCTGGAGAAAAGCCAGCATGTTATTTCCTCTACGTTAAATTCTATCAATGAATTTGCCGCCGATATCGATTCTGCAAATACCGTTATCGAAGAGCTAAATCGTGATAGCCAGCAAATAGGCTCGGTATTAGATGTTATTCAAGGCATTGCAGAACAAACCAATTTATTAGCACTAAATGCAGCTATTGAAGCTGCAAGAGCGGGAGAGCAGGGCAGAGGTTTTGCTGTAGTCGCCGACGAAGTCAGAACCCTGGCCAGCCGCACACAGGATTCTACCACTGAAATCAAAGCCATTATTGATCGCTTACAGAATGGTTCCAGTAAAGCCGCCTCAGTGATGGGAAAAAGCCAGAAAGATGCTCAGGACACGGTTTCTAAAACGGCTAGCGCATCTGAGTCATTGTCCAGCATTACCAGCAATATCCAGTCCATGGGGCATATCATTAATAATATCAGTTCTGCAGCGACTACACAGAATCAGCAGGCTCAAAGTATGAATCAGAACTTGAGTAACATTAGACAAATTACTGCCGAGACCACACAGAGTAATCAAAATATGTCTGAAATCACCGTTGAGCTCAATCAATTAGCCAACCAGCTTAAATCTCTTGTAGGACACTTTAAAATTTAGCCACTGATTGTTAGAGCAATAGGAAAAGTTGATTATCCTGCTTAATAATTGTCAGTTCCTGTAATGAATCTCCGACACAGGGACCAGACAGGCACAGACCTTTCTCTATATTGAAACGTGCATCATGCACAGCACATTGTATTAATGCTCCATCCATATCCAGAAACTGATGTTCCACCCAGTCCAGTGGTGCTCCCGTGTGTGGGCAACTATTAAGATAGGCAAAAAACTGCTCATCTTTTTTTACTACAAAACCACTGATACTTTTACCCTTAAACTCGACATTAAATCCTCTACTTCCCGGGTCTTCAATTTCATTCTGCTGACAAATAAGTAACTGTTCACTCATTCAAATTCATGCCTTTAAATTGTATTTTTTGGGCGGCTAATTGGTTGGCAGCTATCAATGCAGTTTCAAAATCTTCTTGATGGTTTAAACTATTGATTAACCCGGCTATAAAACAGTCACCAGCTCCCACTGTATCGACAACCTTTTCGATCTTTTCTACATCCAGATTTATGCGTTTCCCAAAACGGTCTTTACCAACAAGCCCTGCTTCCCCTAAGGTACAAACAATGTTTAGCTTAGCGTTGTAACGACTTAAATCTTCCAGGCATTGATCCGCGGTTATATTTTTACTGATCAAAAATGCACTGGAAACAATCACTGTATCCACAAAAGGCAGTAATAACTCAAAACCTGCCCGGTCTTTTTCTATTTCCAGTGAGATAGGGCAATCAGGTCTCTCTATTTTGTTCAAGTATTCAGTTAGTGTATCAAGATTACGACCTTCAAAATGTAACCATCTATATTGCTGTAAGGGAATATTCAATAAGTCATTCAAAGAAAGTTCGGGTAAATTTCTGTGGTGCACAATTGTCCGGCTTCCATTCTGCCTGTTTAACCAGATAGAGGATTCAGCTGTGCTGTAACCTGATTTTTGAATACACAACCGTGTTGAAATTTGAAGTTTCGATAACTGCTGCAATAACCAGTTAGCCGTTGAGTCCTGAGCCAGGCTACTGACAATTTCAACTTTGTTACCCAGTTTAGCCAGGATCTGGGCACTGTTGCAGGAGTTTCCACCCAGAACACGGTTATTAGAAAGCGCTCGCATTTCTTCATCCTGCTCAGGAAAATGCTCCAACTCCCATATTTGATCAACCACGCAGTTACCAATCAGTAAAATAGTTGCTTTTGTCATTGTAAAATAGTCATTTTGTTAATTATTTTATTTAAATACTGGAAACTGGCTGAATAAATTCTACACTATTAGTTGAACCTGGAAAAATCAGTTGAAGTACGCTAGACAAACCAATAACTTGCACATCTTTTTCGCACTTAACTGATTTTTTCAGGTTGGACTCCCAATATTTTCTTATGGGTTTTCAAATAAATAATAATTTTACCAACAGGATAAAAAGCGCGTGGCGGACGACAAAGACTGGAAAACTAAATATTTTACTAGTTTGCAGCAGCTGGAAGATATGGAAACCACCTGGTATAAACTGGAAAAATTATTACGTAAAGCTATATCCAGAATCAGTATTTCTGCAAAAGGAATCAATGATCAGCTGGATAGTCTGTTACAGAAAATTCAAAAACATTCACGTGAAAAAAATGATGCTGCACTGGATTTAGATCTGGAAGATCTTTCAAGATTATTAGCCAAAATGGATGTCACGCAACCTGTTGAGCTGGCTACAGAAGAGGAAAGTGAAGCCGACTTTCACACTTACCTGCTAAAGCTGATCAATCAACTACAGTTTGATACAGATTATAAATCTCGAATTGATGAGTTTAAGTCCTCTATCAGTAGCATGGACAGTGATCAATGCCTGAGCAATCTGGCAGAAATATTAAATGAATTATTGCTGCATGAGCCTACTGATAAAATATCCATTCAACAGGTACTCATCTCTCTCATTGAAAAAATAGCGCTTACCCACGGTAGTTCAACACAGCTCAATAACATTAAGGAAAAACTGGATAATGATTTCGACAGTACTGAATGGAGTCATTACCTCGATGATATCATCACCGAAATTCATAGCATTATCCGTGGCATCAATCATGAAAAAATTGAGATGGAAAGCCTCATTGTTGATGTTACCCGGCAGTTAAATGAAATTTCAAATGTACTGACCGATGAGCAGTCCGATTCACTGGAAGGCCGTAAAGATGCCGCAGAGCTGCAAAACCTGATGACTGAAAATGTTGAAAATATTCAGACACAGGTAAATCAGGAAGATGATATCCATAAGCTGAAAAACAACATTAAAAATCACCTGGACTCAATCAAAACCGGTGTAACCTCATTCGTCACGCGTGATAATGAGCGATATCATAAGGCTGAAAAACGTAATGTTAAATTACAGCAACAGATTAAAACCATGGAAAAGGAATCAGATGAGCTACAACAAAAACTCTCTGAAAATCGACAGAAGTTGATGTTTGATACCTTAACCGGTGTTCGTAGTCGCCTATCCTATGATGAAGTGCTTGAGCAGGAGTTACTACGCTGGTCACGTTATCAGGAAGCTTTCAGCTTTGCGATACTCGATATTGACCACTTTAAACGTGTCAACGACCAGTTTGGTCATAATGCCGGTGATAAGGCGTTACAAATAGTGGCTAAAATGATGTCTAAACATATCCGCAAAACCGATTTTTTATTCCGTATTGGTGGTGAAGAATTTGTTTTACTGTTACCTAAAACCACGTTACAAAATGCCCAGCCACTGGTGGAGAAAATTCGATCTTCTGTGGGCAGCTCCAGTTTTCACTTTAAGAAAGAACGAGTAGATATCAGCCTGTCAGCAGGGCTCACCACCATTGTCAGCACAGATAACGCAGAGAGCATTTATGAACGAGCCGATAAAGCACTATACGAAGCAAAAAATGGTGGACGTGACCAGCTGGTGATTAAATCAGCCTAAGCAACTTCAGCAGGTGTTTTGGCGATAATGGTGAGTGCATGTAAAGCACCTGAAGTGATTTCATCATTGACACAGGCATACACCAGCTTATGACGTTTAATCAACATCAAACCTCCAAATTGATTGCTGATTACTTCAGCAGTAAATTTACCTTCTTCACCGCTGACACTAACTTTTGCATCAGGCATTTTTGCTTCAATAAGCTGTTGAATTTCCGCTGGGATCATAAATCTGAATTTCTCTGAAAATAGGTCATAATAATAGTACAACTGTACAGGAAATAACCATGTCTAATAAAAGTATTATCGTATTTTTAAGTTTATTACTACTTTGCTTCAGCACACCATTGTTTGCAGCAGAAGAAGGGGAGGAACCCTCTAAAGATAAACCCAGCTATATATCACTTGGGAAAAAACCGATGGTTCTCAACCTGTCAACTGATGGGAAACGCCTCACTTTTTTACAGATAAAAGCAGATGTACTGGTAAAAAATGATGATGCAAAAGAAGTCATCGAAGCACATATTCCTGCCATTCGGCACAAACTTATTGTTATATTGAGCGAACAAAAAGTTAATGACATGAAAACACCGGTAAAAAGAGAAGAGATCCGTAAACTGGCAACCTCAGAAATTCGCGATATGATTGAAAAAATGACGAGTAACAACGATATCAGTGAGATCCTTTTCTCTAATTTTCTCGTTCAATAACTTATTTTTAACTTTTTTCGTAAAGCATATTTTCTAAGTCAGTATTACTTCGTGTTCATACAACCATAGAATGTCCGCGACATTGCTATCATAAGATGGCCAGAAATTTTAAAAGTTGAAATCAAGACAGAAAAAAATCCGTTCCTACATAGTTCTTTCCATTGAACTAGCCAAATACATGAAGAATATTTAAAGCGTCTTTCAGAAATATTCCCTGAAAGTGAGGCTGATTAATGTCGATTCAAATAGATTTATAAGAAAGCAGACGTTGGATGGGCTTCCAGTTACTTTCAAAGTTCAGCGATGGTCGACGTTTAATTCAGTATCGTCAAATTACTGTTTTGTGCCAGAAGCAGACTTTGACCTTGATCAAACTACCTTCAAATGCAAACTGCCTATTCTTCGAGCGAGCGTAGCGTGTAACAGTCTTGGATCATCCTACTTAAATATGATTTTA
>Ga0233441_1002448_pt1 | contig 13748 bp, 13 predicted proteins | sample SI_123_September_4_FD_182781 | JGI IMG/M metagenome (GOLD analysis project Ga0233441, IMG submission 182781) | Seawater microbial communities from Saanich Inlet, British Columbia, Canada - SI_123_September2016_135_MG | ecosystem: Environmental > Aquatic > Marine > Inlet | place: Canada: British...
GTCACTTTTTTATCTGAATACTCTATTTTTAATGCACCCATTGGGTGACTCCTTACAAATACGGTTTTAGTTCGTCTATAGGGTACTTTTTATTGGCTTAAGGTTTCGCTATTGCATAATTTGGGATTAATGGATAGTGATAGTTATTCTGTACGTACAAACAAAGTGTTAGAAGAATAACTATCAAAGTAGTAAAAATTAGAGTCTTTGAATGATAGAAATTCTGCATACCTATGTTAAATTCGTAAAATAGGTATATATATTAATGGATAGTGATAGTTATTCTGTACGTACAAACAAAGTGTTAGAAGAATAACTATCAAAGTAGTAAAAATTAGAGTCCTTGTATGATAGAAATTCTGCATACCTATGTTAAATTCGTAGGATAGGACTGTTATAATGTTATAGTAATAGTTTTTCTTCCAAATTATTCTGATTTCTTTTGAAAACACAATCTACAAAATTAAGATATAATAACTAAACTAAACTCAACACAAGACACTTTATATTGACTCCCAAACACGAATGTAACCTTATTAGAAACTACGCATTAATACATATTTTACATGCCATACTCGGTTCTACCAAGTTCGGAACTAAACCTATGGCTGCTTTCACGGCTGATTCATACTAAAAGGTTACATAAACGCTTTACATCACCACCAATCATTCGAATGGCTTGAGGAAAACTAATATAGTTTTCTCTTCTAAGTACATTGATCGCAATGTTTCTAATAATAGAAAAATTGGTAGGTGCGTGTCCTGTGCGAATTAAAGAGGCATCTTCACCAAAGGTAACATCTTTAATATAATGCATACTTTCAACTCCCCAATGAGCACGAATACCTATATTATATTCATTAGCTGACATATTTTTACTAGAAATATAAAATGAAATTTCTGTAGAAACTTTATCACTATTTTTTTTGTAAGTGGTTCGTGTTACTTTTACATACTCAATCAGACCAGGAAACTTTTCTAAGTTAACATTGTAAAGGTCATTAAATACCTCTACTTCACGAACCTCAAATCGGTCTCTATTTGGTTCCATAATTTTGTTATAGTCAATAGGACCTGATATATGGGCATTCCACGTTATCTGTTCTAAGAGTTTTTTTGATTCTCTTTAGTCTGTATAACATAGTCATTCCCACTATCTTTGATAGCTTGGAGTGTTTTTGTTTGGCAATGAAGTGCATCAAGTGTGATAATTAAGTCTTGTAATGGGAACTCGGACATCATTACTTGAACTAAGGGTATTTCATTACTTTTTGAAGCTGTTTTTCTAGCAATAAGAATCTCTTTTGAATCACTTGCAAAAAATGAAACTAGATGGGCTAATTTTTTATCTTCTTCTTTTTGCTTAGTCCCTTTTATTGCTTTACCATCGACACTAATCCATTGTGAGTTTGTTTTTCTCATATAATGCTTCATCCATTGAGTGAAAATGTCACCAAACTTTTTATGGTTTACTTCCATTAACACACGGCGTACTGTAGCGTAGGCAGGAACACGGTCTTTTTCTAACTTTAAGTGTTTTACAATTTCATCTTTATATCGTATTGCAAAGTCTCCTATTGCTCTATATCCTTTGTATCCACTCATTGTCGCCATTATTGTAATCATGAGCACTACATCAATTTTATGTTGTTGTGCTTGACCTCTTCGTTTATCTTTTAGTGTTGTTAATGCTTCGCGTAGGTTAAATTCTTTCATACCTCTTGCTAAGCATTTTTTGTTCCTTTGTATGAATCAGCCGTGGGGGATATAAAATAGAACAACTGTAATTATCCTACTTAGTGTATAATGCGAGTTCTAATTATTATATGGGAATTATTTTGAAATTTACAAACGACGAATTAAGAGAAAAAATTATAGATTTAAAAAACCGTTTAGATGTGACGGTAGTAGCGCACTTTTATCAAAGAGATGAAGTGTTTGAAATGGGTGATATTACGGGTGATTCTTTAGAATTAGCACGTAAAACAATGAATGATGATAGTGAATATGTTGTCTTTTGTGGTGTTGCTTTTATGGGTCAAAGTGTTAAAGTTATGTCCCCTCAAAAACGTGTTGTTATGCCTAAAATGGCGTGCTGTTCTATGGCACGTATGATTGACTCACTGTATTATGATGATGCGGTAAAAGAGATGAATCGTCAAGGCATTCAAAGCGATAATATTTTACCAATTACTTATATAAATTCCAATGCTGATGTTAAAGCAAAAGTTGCTCAAATGGGTGGGATGGTTTGTACCAGTTCAAATGCTAAAAAAATCATTGAAACGGCATTAAAAGAGAATAAAAAAATACTTTTTGTTCCTGATCGATGTTTAGGTCAAAATATTGCCAATATGATGGGACTAAAATCTGCGGTTATTACGCATACTGTTGAAGCTACAGGAAGTAATATGGCAGCCGACCAAAACTTAGCCGATGCAGATATTATCTGCTATGATGGTTTTTGTGCAGTTCATCAACTTTTTACGACAGATGATATTAAATTTTACCGTAAAAAGTATCCAGGTATTAAAATTGTAACCCATCCTGAATGTGACCCTGCCATTTGTGATGCTTCTGATTTTGTGGGGTCAACCTCTCAAATTATTAACTATATTAAAGAGCAACCTCTTGAGCAAAAAATTGCTGTAGGAACAGAGTTTAATTTAGTTAATCGTCTGCGTGAAAAAAATACATATGTGCTTTCATCTACAAAACCTGAATGTCCTACGATGAATGAAACAACGTTAGAAGACCTCTATTTAACCCTTAAATCTATTGAAGATGGTAATCCTATTAACGAAATTGAAGTAGAAGCTGAAGTAAGTAAGTGGGCAAAAGTGGCACTTGACAGAATGTTGGCACTTTAATCATGATAAGTATAGAAGCCTTTGTACAAACTAGTTTAAATGAAGATGTCGGACGTGGAGATTTGTACTCTTTAGTATCAGGTGCCATACCTTCGAGTGCAAAAATTATTGCTAAAAGTGATGGTATTGTTGCTGGAGAATTATATATTAATACTTTGGCAACATTAGAAAATTTTGAAATAACATGGAATAAAAAAGATGCTCAAAAGTTTTATAAAGGTGATGTGATTGCGACCATTAAAGGTTCGTCTCACACACTTTTAAAAATTGAAAGAACACTTTTAAATATGCTTTTACATGCTTCTTCAATTGCTACATTAACTCGTCAATATGTAGATATTATATCACCTTATGGGACTAAGCTTTTAGATACTCGAAAAACACGTCCACAGCTTCGTGTTTTTGAAAAGTATGCAACGCGTATGGGTGGAGCAGTCAATCATCGTCTAGGTTTAGATGACTGTCTCATGTTAAAAGATACTCATCTAAAAACAATAGAAAATTTAGAAATTTTTATGAAAGAAGCTCGTAAAAAAATTCCTTTTACTTCAAAAATAGAGATAGAAGCTGAAGATTTTGCAATGGCAAAAAAAGCAATGGAGGCGGGAGCAGATATCGTTATGTGTGACAATATGCTCCCGGAACAAATTAATGATATTGTAAAATTTCGTGATGAAAATTTCCCCTCAGTTTTACTTGAAGCTAGTGGGAATATTAATTTAAAAACCTTAGAAGCGTATGCAAAAAGCGGTATTGATGCCCTTAGTTCAGGTTCATTAGTTCATCAGGCTAATTGGATTGATATTTCTATGAAAATGGATTAATACTAACTCGTGGCAGACGATCAAGAAAAGACTGAGGAACCCACCCAGAAAAAAATTGATGATGCCAGACTTGAAGGTAACGTTCCTAAAAGTCAAGATATGTCAGGTCTCTTTACGTTATTTGTCGCAATTTTAGGGGTTTTGATGCTTTTTCCATTTATGGCAGAGCATATTTTAAATATGACCCGTTACTACTTTTCGATGATGGGAACTCCTCTTAATAATGACACAATGATAGACTTAGCAATTGTATTGGCTAGGGAAGTTTTATTTGTGGTGATTCCTCTTTCCATTGTTGTTGCTATAGCCGGTGTTTTAGGGGCTTTAGCACAGTTTGGATTTTTGTTTACAACTAAAGCTATCATGCCAAAATTTAGTAAAATTAATCCTATTTCTGGAATGGCAAATCTTTTTTCACTAAAAAAGATGATTGAGGGTGCCAAAATCACCTTTAAAGCGATGATAAGTTTAGGTCTTGGCTTTTATATGTTTTTTCATTATATTCAAGAATTACCTACTGTTGCACTTTTTAGTTTAGGAGACCAACTTAACTGGATGGTTGAAAAAGCAATACTAATTGCGTTGGTAATGCTTATGATTACTTTCGTTTTTGCTCTAATAGATATTGTAATTGTAAGAAAGCAGTACTTTGACAAACTAAAAATGAGTAAGCAAGAGATTAAAGATGAGATGAAAAATATGGAGGGAGATCCTCTAATTAAAGGGAAGATTCGTCAGAAACAGATGGAAATGGCGTCTCAACGTAGTATGGCAGAAGTTCCTAATGCAGATGTTGTTATTACCAATCCTACACATTATGCTGTTGCTATCAAGTATGACCAAGAGAGTGGAATGAACGCTCCTATAGTTGTTGCTAAAGGGATTGATCATAAAGCCATACAAATTAAGAAAATAGCACGTGAAAATGAAGTACATATTGTTGAGAATAAAGAACTTGCCCGTTCTCTTTATGCTCAAGTTGAAGAAGAACAACCTATTCCTGAAGCGCTCTTTGCGGCAGTTGCCGAAGTACTTGCTTATGTATTTAAGATGAATCAAAAATAGTAAAATATAAAAACATAAAAGAAAAAATATGAATTATGATGAGATATTAGAAAAAATTAAAAGTGTTAAACATATTGTTTTAATAGCACATAAAAATCCTGATGCTGATTCAGTTGGAAGTGCATCAGCACTTTACACTCTTTTAATGCGTCTAGAAAAAAAAGTTTCGCTTTATTGTGTCACTGAAAAACGAAATCCTCATATAGAGTTTATTCCCTGGGTAGATAAAATTCGTACAACATTTCCTAATAAAGCTGAGCTGGCTATCTCTTTTGATTGTGGTGCAAAAAGTCGTTTAGGTTTAGATGTTGCGATAGAACTTATCAACTTTGATCATCATGTTAGTAATGATTTTTATGGAATGTTAAATTGCATTGACGTAAAAGCAGTTAGTACAACACAGGTTATGTACGACTTTTTTAATTATCATGATATAAAAATTAATGCTAAAATGGCGACGGCACTTTATGCCGGTCTAATTGATGACACCAATAACTTTTCTAATGCAAATTGTAACAGTAATACTTTTGATATGGCACGAAAACTGCTTATGGCACAAGCAGATAAAGCGTTATGTATTCAACACCTATTTCAGACAAACTCTTTGGCGTCATTACGACTCAAAGGGCTTATTTTTAATACTCTAGAATTACATCATAGTGCGCGTATTATTTTATTAAAAGTAACACGAGAGATGATAGAATCGAGTGGCGCGTTAGAAGTGGATTGTGAAGCACCATTAGAAGAGAGTTTACATCTTAGTAGTGTTGAAGTAGCACTGCTAATTCGAGAAAATAGAGATGGAACAATAAAAGGCTCTTTGCGTAGTAAAAGTAGTAGCTTTAATATGAATACAATAGCCTCTAATTTTGGAGGTGGTGGTCATATTAAAGCATCAGGATTTGAAGTTAAAGATAGAACAATTGATGACGTTTGTGAAAACATGATAACAATATTAAAAGAGGAAATGAAGTGAAAAAACAAAAAAGAGATAGAGTAAATGGTTTTAGAGAAGCAAAAGCAGGATCATTTATTGTCCTAATACTTTTTATTGCCATTATAGCAGGCGTTGTTTTTGTTTATAATGCACCAATGTTTGAAAGAGAGATGGCAAAAATCGATGTTAAAACTAACGGCTATTGGAATCTTCGTGATCCTCTAAATATTGATATTAGTGATGCAAGTGGAGTTAAGTCATACAGTGTAATAGCACTTAAAGGCGATGAACGAATTAAGTTAGCCAGTGAGAGTTTTGCTGTAGCACAAGAGGGTGTTACTTTAGCTATCAGTGCTCCAAAACGCCTTTATGCACTTAAAGATAAAAATGTACAACTTCATATTGAAGTAACGGATGGAAGTAAATGGAACTTTATGGCAGGTAACTCTATTTCTGCTGATGTAAAATTAAAAATTGATAAAAAGAAACCTCGTGTAAGTATTATCACTAACTCTTATGCTATTCGTAAAGGTGGATCTGCACTTATTATATTTAAAGCAGAAGACCCTAATCTTGATGAACTTTATATTGAAACAAATTTTGGAAAAAAATTTAAACCCCAACCTTTTTATAAAGAGGGATATTACATCTCTTTAGTAGCATGGCCTGTAATGGAACCTAAATTTAAAGCAACAGTTATTGCAACAGATAGTGCTGGGAATATCGGTCGTGCACATATTCCACTTCGTCTTCGTTCTAAAGAATATCGTACTTCTAAAATTAATCTTTCAGATAAATTTTTAGAAGGTAAAATTGCAGAACTTGCTGAAGAATTTCAAGAAACAGCAGGTATTAAAGATAGTGTTGAGCAGTTTAAAACTATAAATGAAACAGTACGAGAAAATAATGAGAAAGTTATTCATGAAATAACATCAAAAGTTTCAACTGAAATGCTGACGACATTTGCTATTCGTCCTTTTTACCCTTTGAAAAATGCAGCTGTTGTAGCACGTTTTGGTGACCATAGACTTTACTATTACAATAACGAACAAATTAGTGAATCGTACCATTTAGGTTTGGATTTAGCCAGTGTCAAAATGGGTAAAATTAAAGTTCCATCTCCATCAACAGTAGTTTTTGCGCAAGATAATGGAATTTATGGGAATATGCCAGTATTACTTCATGGCTTGGGTCTTTATACAATTTATGGACACTGTTCAAGTATTAATGTACATGAAGGCGATCAAGTAGGTACTAATGCACATATTGCTAATACAGGTATGAGTGGTTATGCAATGGGTGATCATCTTCACTTTGGTGTCTTAGTTCAAGGAATTGAAGTACGCCCTGAAGAGTGGATGGACAAACAGTGGATTCGTCTTAATGTTACGGACGTTATTAAAAATGCTAAAAAAATAGTTAAAAGACAGTAATTATTATGAAAGTTACTCAGCAAAATATTAAAAGCTTTGATTTTACCATTGATAATGAAGAAGAATTTATAAATTATTTTGATAAAAATGAGCCTTTTTTAAAAGGTCATTTAATGATACTTCGTGGTGATATCTCTGCAAATATTAGAACATACCTTGAAGTAAAAAAAGTGCCTTTTGTTGATGCATCGGATGAAGAAAAATTAGTTATAACTACCAAAAAGCAAAAAAATGTGGAATCATTTACAGAAGTAAAAGAGGTAGTTGTAGAACGAATTATTGAGAAAGTAGTAGAAAAAATTGTCGAAGTAGAGAAAACTTCTGATATTGAAAATAGAACTCCTTTATCAGTAGAACCTCTCTATTTTAACCGACCTATCCGTTCAGGAGAAGCTATTAATCATAATAGTGATATTACTATTTTTGGGCGTATTAATAGTGGTGCAAAAGTGATTGCACAAGGAAATGTTAAAGTATTTGGTATAATTGAGGGAATTATTGAATCTCATGGTGATTATATTGTATTAAACAAAATTGGTGCAGGCTCCGTTTATTTGAAAAATGAACGTCTAGATTCTGCTAGGTTTAGCAACAGAACAATTTTAGTCACCATTAAAGATAAAACGTTAGAGTATAAGGAATTATCATGATGCAAACAACTATTAGCAATCCAGTAGAGCTTGTTGGAATTGGACTTCATAAAGGAAATCCTGTACGTTTAAAATTAGAACCTGCAGAAGCAAATAGCGGTATTGTTTTTTACCGAAGTGATGTTGATGTCGCCATTGCACTTAAACCAGAAAATGTTGTTGACACTAAAATGGCTACAGTTATTGGACGTGAAGGTTACTTTATTTCTACAATTGAGCATCTATTATCACCTATTTATGCTTATGGAATTGATAATTTAAAAGTAAGTGTGGATGCTGATGAAATTCCTGTTATGGATGGAAGTAGTGCAAGTTTTTGTCTACTTTTAGATGAAGCAGGTATTAAAACACTAGATGAACCAAAACGTATTATGCGTATTAAAAAAGAGGTTACAGTTAAAGAAGGCGATAAGTATGTAAAGTTAATGCCATCATCTGAATTAACTTATGATTTTACTATTAAATTTAAACATCCTGTTATAAATGAACAGACATTTAATTTAAAGTTTAGTAAGTCAGAGTATAAAAATGAAATTTCTCGTGCACGTACTTTTGGTTTTGTTCATGAAATGCAATATTTACAATCTAAGGGACTTGCATTAGGCGCTAGTCTTCAAAATGCTATTGGACTAGATGATAAAAAAGTTTTAAATGCTGAAGGTCTGCGTTACACTGATGAATTTGTACGTCATAAAATTTTAGATGCTATTGGTGATATGTCATTAATAGGATTTAATTTTATTGGTAGTTATGAAGCATTTGCAGGAAGTCATGATTTAAACCATAAATTGACATTAGAACTTCTAAAAGATGAACAAAATTATGAAATACTAGAGATGGTTGGGGCTCACGCTAAGGAGATGGCAAAAGCTTATGCTTAGAAATGATATGAGTAAAAAAGAGATAACAGTTATTGTTGTTGCTTTAAGCTCTCCTGTTTTGATTGGACTTTATCATGATAATATTTTAATAGATAAAATTTCCTCTGAAGAGCGGTCTTCAGAAATATTACCTGAAATTTTTACAGAACTTTTAGATAAATACACAATAGAAAATTTAATTTATGCTAAAGGACCGGGTAGTTTTATGTCAATTAAAGTTGGCTATCTTTTTTTGAAAACAATATCAATTGTGAATAATATTACCTTTTTAGCTACAGATGCTTTTTATTTTAACAAAAATACGCCAATCAAAGCAGTTGGAAAGCTCTATTTTGTTAAAACTTTACAAGAGATAAAAACTGAGATGTTTGTAGATGCTCCAAAGTCAATCTTTGAGCTACCTCAAGAATTACATCTTGAAGATTTTGAAGAAGATACGGCTCCAGCTTATGCAATAGGAGCCGTCTAAATAAGGATAGCTTTGATAATAAATGTCCCCGCAACCAGTGCTAACTTGGGACCAGGATTTGATTCCCTTGGTCTTTCACTCAACTTACATAATAAAGTAGAGTTTCACCAGTCACGCTTTTTTTCCCTTTCTATTAAAGGTGAAGGTGAAGGAAATCCAAAACTTAAAGGTAATAATCTTTTTGTTAGTATATTCAATGACCACTACAAGCAGTTAACTCAAAAAAAACAGAATTTTAAATTTACTTTTTATAATCAAATTCCCATGTCTCGTGGACTTGGAAGTTCTTCAGCAGTTATTGTAAGTGCTATTGCCGCAGCTCATGAAGCAGCTGGAGTTCGTGTTTCGAAAAGAAGAATTTTGAACCATGCTTTAGTATATGAATCTCATCCCGATAATATTACCCCCGCTGTAATGGGGGGGTTTACTGCTTCGACGGTTGAAAAACAGAAAGTTTTTTATCAAAAAAAACATATGCCAGATTATTTAAAAGCAGTAGTAGTTATTCCAAATAAACCAATATCTACAGCGAAATCACGAACTACGCTTCCAAAGTCCTATTCTAAAGAAAATGCAACTTTTAACTTAACACATACAGCACTCACAGTTGCTTCATTTTTTAATGAAGATTGGGAGATGCTACGAATAGCAACTCAAGATAGGTTTCACCAAAAAGTTCGTATGAAAATGTTACCAGAGCTTTTTGGAGTACAAAAAATTGCTTTTGAAGGGGGTGCGTTAATGAGTACCCTCTCTGGCAGTGGCTCAACATTTTTCTCTTTAGTTTATGATGAAGATGCCGCTGCATTAGCGAACCGCTTTAAACAAAAGTTTCCAGAATTTGTAGTAAAAACACTTAATCTTGATAACAATGGTTTAATGATTGAGCGATAAAACATTAAATCAAGAAAATTTTGGATATAATTCCGCAAAAGAACCAAAACGAATGTGTGTTATTTGTCGTGATCGATATGCTCAACTTGAGTTATTACGGTTACAATGCAAAGAACAAACACTTAACAATCAGATTGTTAAAACCTTGGTTAACTACACCCAACAGGGCCGAAGCTTTTACATTTGCAATCAGTGTATAGATGGTACAGATGAGAAACGAATGATAAAAGCGATTACACGACAGTGTAAAATGGGACCAACAGAAAAATTATTGACCCAAATTAAGGAGATCATCACCGATGTCAGATAAAGTTAGAGTACACGAAATTGCAAAAGAACTAGGTATCGCTTCGAAAGAAGTTGTTGAGAAAGCAGCAACAATGGGAGTTAGTGTTAAGACAGCTTCAAGTTCGGTATCTATGGAAGAAGCAGAGAAAATAATGAACTTTATATTGGGTGGTGCTCCTGCTCCTGCTGCTAAGCCAAAAATAGTAGTTAAGAAAAAAGCTAATGAAACAAAGAGTGAAGATGTTGTTATAGATAAAAAAGTTGAAGAGACTGTAACTGTAGCAACTCCAGAAGTAGTAGCTACAGAAAAAACAGACGCACCGACTGAAACAGTACAAACTGAAGAAAAAACGGTAGAGACAACAGTTGAAACTTCAAAAGAAACAGAAGTCAAAAGTGAAGAAAAACCAAAATCTACTGCAGTAAATAAATTACAAATTTTGAAAACTGTTGAGCCAAAAAAGCGTTCAGGTCTTAAAATTGTTAAAAAGAAAAAACCAAAAGTAGAAGAGGTGACATATAACTCACCATCAAATGCTGCTAAAGTTTCTTCATATGGAAAGATGAGTGCTGATGCACTTGCAGAACTTTCTCAAGGAAAAAAATCTCGTGGTAAATCAACTTATCCTGTACAAAAACAGCAGGGTGGACAGCGCATGGATATCTTTGGCGGTGCTATGGCTGATGTTTCTATGGACTTAGATGGTGAAGAAGTTGTGCTTTTAGATCTTTCAAGTGTAGATCGCGCTGCAATTCCTGAAGAGAAACCACGTCAACCAAGACAACCTCGTCCAGCTGGTCGTAATGGTGGAAAATCTACTGGATTTAGAAAGCGTTCTGTATCTCGTGGTAAACGTACAAAGTATGCCAAAGAGATTATTGAAGAGATTGTTACTCACGTAGAGATTCCTGAAGACATTCGTGTTTATGAATTTGCTGAAAAAGTTAAACGTCCTTTAGTAGATGTTATTAAAGTGCTTTTTAACTTAGGAATGATGGCAACTAAAAATGACTTTTTAGGTAAAGATGAAATTGAAATTTTAGCTGAAGAATTTGAAATAGAAGTTACTACAATTGACCCTAAAGATGCATTTACACAAGAAGCTGAATCTTCAGAAGTAGTTGAAGAAGATCCTAATGCAGTAGAAAGACCTCCAGTAATTACAATTATGGGTCACGTTGATCATGGTAAAACATCTCTACTAGATGCTATTCGTGATGCAAAAGTTACTGATGCTGAAGCCGGTGGAATTACACAACATATTGGTGCATACACAATTGATCAACATGGTAAAAAAATTACATTTATTGATACACCAGGTCATGCGGCATTTAGTTCGATGCGTGAACGTGGAGCACAAGTAACTGATATTATTATTATTGTTGTAGCTGCTGACGATGGTGTTAAACCACAGACTCAAGAAGTTATTGATATTGCTAAAAAATCGGGAGCACCTGTTATTGTTGCATTAAATAAAATGGACAAAGATAGTGCTAATCCTGACTTAGTTAAAGGTCAAATGGCTGAACTAGAGATGACTCCAGTTGATTGGGGTGGGGATGTTGAATTTGTTCCTGTTTCTGCAAAATCTGGAATGGGTCTTGATGCACTATTAGAAACAATTTTAGTAACAGCTGACGTAATGGAACTTAAAGCTAATCCTAATCAATTAGCTAAAGCAGTAGTTGTTGAAAGTTCTGTTGAAAAAGGTCGTGGACCAGTTGCTACAGTAATTGTGAAAAATGGTACTCTTAAAGTTGGAGACAGTGTTGTATGTGGTAGTTCATATGGACGTGTTAAAACTTTAATTGACAATCATAAAAAGAATTTAAAATCTATCACACCAAGTGAAGCAGCAGTTGTTGTTGGACTTAATGAAGTTCCGGCTTCAGGTGAGATGTTAATTGCTATGGACAATGCAAAAGAAGCACGTGAAATTGCTCAAAAACGTTATGAATATGACCGTCATAGAGAACTTTCAATCAGTACAAAATCATCTTATGATGAGTTGACATCAATGATTGCAGAAGGGAAACTTAAATCGCTTAAAGTTGTTCTTAAAACTGATGTTCATGGTACTCTTGAAGCAATTACACGTTCACTTAATGAACTTCGTAATGATGAAGTTAAAGTTCAAGTTATTTCATCAGGTGTTGGTGGGATTACTGAAAACGATGTTGAACTGGTTAACAACTCTGAAAACTGTGTACTTCTTGGATTTAATGTTCGTCCTACTGGTGCCGTTAAAGCAGCTGCTAAACAGAAAAATGTTGAAATCAAAACATACTCTATTATTTATCAATTAATTGATGATATGACTGCATTACTTACGGGTATGATGGATGTTAAATATACTGAAAACAATACGGGTCAAGCTGATGTTAAAGAGGTATTTAAAATTCCTAAAGGTGTTGTTGCAGGTTGTATTGTTGTTGATGGTAAACTTGTTCGTGGTGGACTTGTTCGTGTTATTCGTGAAGGTGTTGTTATCTTTGAGGGTGACCTTACGTCACTTAAACGTTTCAAAGATGATGTTTCAGAAATTGGTAATGGCTATGAATGTGGTGTTGTTATTAGTGGATACGAAGATGTTCAACCGGGTGATGTTATTGAAACATTTGTAAAAGTTGAGCAAAAAGTTTCTCTGTGAATCCTGCCCAAATAAAGGTTAAACGTATTGAATCAGTTTTAATGGAACTGATTCCTGAATCGTTACAAAGCCTTAGTGACTCCCGTTTACGAATGATAGATGTTATTGAAGTTGTCTGTTCTCGTGGTCATAGTGATGCTAAAGTATATATGAATCCTGATGGTTATACTCAAAAAGAACGTAATGAAGTGATGCGTCAACTTCGTAAAGCACGACCTATTATAGAAGAACACTGTCTTCGTGATCAAGGTTGGTTCCGTTCCCCTACACTTACTTTTATTTTTGATGAACAAATTGAAAAAAGTAAAAAAATCGAAGATCTTTTCAAACAAATTTCTAAAAGAAACCCTGAAGAAAATATCGAAAATGTTGAAGTAGATGATGTAAATATAGGAGATAACAATGAGTCTTGAATCAGATATAAAAAATATGGTTGAATCTTTAAATTTGAATTTATATGATGCAGCAATTACCACTGAAGGCGGTGAAACTATTTATCGTATTAGTGTAACTTCTGCTGTTGTTGGAGAAGGAATAAGTTTAGATAAATGCGTTGAGGCAACAAAGCTTATCTCTCCATTATTAGACGTTACTCCACCTGTCTCTGGAGATTATCGCTTAGAAGTAAGTTCTCCAGGTATAGAAAGAAAGTTGAAAACTATACAGCATTTTGCCAACTCAATAGGTGAAAAAACTAAAATTACAACCTTTGAAAAAGAGAAATATCGTGGTACATTATCAAAAGTAGAGGGTAATACTATTATTATGATGGTTGAAGATGACAAT
>Ga0233441_1002450_pt1 | contig 13728 bp, 17 predicted proteins | sample SI_123_September_4_FD_182781 | JGI IMG/M metagenome (GOLD analysis project Ga0233441, IMG submission 182781) | Seawater microbial communities from Saanich Inlet, British Columbia, Canada - SI_123_September2016_135_MG | ecosystem: Environmental > Aquatic > Marine > Inlet | place: Canada: British...
CCATCATGAATTGACGTACAGAATCTAATTCACGTAGCGGGTGCCATATCGGTTGATCGGTTTTTGAGAGTTTCATCCGGCTTTCTCCACTAGAATATATTTAGTAACATCAGGCCAAGTACGTTGATCCCAGCCTGCTCTACCACCGAGCCAGCGTTCACCATCGTATGTCGTAACGATATCATCAGGACTACCATCATATTCACCCCCAAACCAAGGCTGAATGTGGCCTACTTCTCGGACTAAGCGGATATAACGGAAGCGCATCAATTTATCTACAATATGAAAAGGGTCCTTCCAGTCTTTGCGAAATGTTTCAATTTTGTAAAATTGGTTATCAGGCCAAGAGCATTCAGTTGAATCAGGATGTACACTTCCTGTCACCAAATACCCACCATCAATAATTATCTGAATCTGCTCCTCTGTGTAGCCCGAGTATAGGGCTGGAGCCTCTTCCAGTTTCTCAACAGCCTGTTTTGTAGCTCGGAATAAGGTAATCGCTTCCCACTCGTCATTAGTTACTTCGATTGTTTTCATCTCCGCTCTCCAGTAATCATTAACCACACATCATCTTCATGAGATTTAATAACCTGCGTCCATGCTTCTTTTGATGAGTGCCAGTCTTTTGGTGTGTACATCCCTACTGTGTTCCAATCAAAATACAAATCACCTTCCGAAATATAAGTACGGTATTTCCGCTGTTCCTTGTTATCCCAATCAGCAACCCAATCACCCTCAGCCTCTCGCAGTGCGTCAAGTACACTCTGGGTTGCTAACTGACGGTCACGGTATAGCTCAGCCTCTGCTTGAGTTTTAAAGTAGCTGCCCAGAAGGTATCTCCATTGATCACTGGTATTATCATATTCGTAAGTAGATACGACCTTACCTTCAACATTAACCGTGTAATATCTATGGCCTTTCTCAGCCTTCCAGCGTTTATTGCTGACTGGTTTGGCCTTGAGTTTCTTTATCTCTTCGCCTAAGTCGGCATATTTCTGTTCTAGTTCTTGTATGCTCATTTCTCATATCCTTTTAATAAGTGAACTTTTGTCGTATCTCTAAAGGGGCATTTTTAAAAGGTTCTACATTTGCAAATAACCATCTTAAATACGAATTGTCATTTAAATCAGCTATTGTAGTTCCCTTATATTTCCCGAAAGTTAATTCTGTGTTGCCAAGAGTCAGTCTTTTATCTACATTAGTCGCAGGCATCTGATTCTTTACAGGTATTGGACCTCTTGCAAACTCAAAAGTAGCTCCAGGTTGATGCGGAGTGCTTTTGTTAAAACCTCTCACCTCACGTACAGTCTTCCCATACCAACCCTTTGAGCCATACTCTCTATTTAATCTCATCCATAAAAAGAAATTCATAACGCCACCCCCATACATAGAGGTAGTTTCTACAGTGTCTGACTGCCCCATATACCAAATTCTAGTGAATCTGTAAAAGTCGGTAGGCTCTAAAATGTCATCATCTTCTAATAGCTGTATCGTAACCATTTCTCATGTCCTTTTAAATAAGGTGGCGGTGGCAGGGCGCTACTCCTGCTTTACTCAGTGACATAACAGGAAGGTTGCACCTTCTTACCCTCTCGCTTCCGAGCGACCGATCCGCTGAGTTACTGCTGTCATGAACGTGGTCTTCCACGCTGCACCGCCATAAACTTTTACTCTTCACAAAATGGATTGAGAGCTGTCACATAGCATAACAGTGTCAACTCGTGAAGGTATAAGCTCTTCTTTAATTTTACCTATTTGAACTAATAGTTTAATGTCGTCTTCGGGCATCTCAGTACGAAAGACTTTAGTTAAGTTAAATATAACACCATCAATCTCTTTGCTCTTAATATAGTGCCAAGCTAGATCAGTGCCATAGCCCATCGAATTAACTAAGTCACCTATCTCAGCATAAGTGCGCTTTTCTGTCATGTATGCTGTTATAAGGTTAAAGGTGCATTTGTTTGTACGGTCAGAATAAATAATGGAGTAGCCAAATTTATGCAGACTGTCTAGAGTGTAGCGAGAAAGGTTTAGATGATCTATTGCATCTAGAAAATCAATGTATAACTGATTCCTAATAGCTACTGCTTCTATTGAATTAAACACTTTACGTGCATGCCTAACTGCTATAACTTCTTTAGCTAAGCGCTCTTCTTTTTCTTCTAGTCCATTCATTTAACTTTGCTCCTACTCTTTTCCCAAGAATTCTTTGTTGGTGTTGTAATACCTATTTTTAGGTTCTGTCCTTCCTCTTGCATCCAATGACTTGGATAACGTTCAGTATGTGTTTCAGGCGTAGTAAAGATCCTTGGCTTATACTCATACGCATACCACTCACCATCTTGGTCTTGAGCTATATAACGAGCCCATGAGGGTACTTTGAAGGTTACTTTTACTTTAGCTTTTTTCATTATCGTCTGTCTCATTTCGTTGATTGTATAGTCTAATAAACCTGTTAGTTAACTCTTTAAGTTGAGCTAAAGTCAGGGTATTAGCCTTTTTATAAATCAAGTCTATAGTATTAGCACTTATCTTATTCTTAGACTTGTATTCAAACTCACGCTTTTCTATTTCTGTTGGCTTCCTAAGAGTACCATCGTAGCTAAGGATTAAGCGCTCTCCTGTAGCTAGATAATGATCTCTAACCTCTTTAGCTATGTCTAACCTCTTATATATGCCTAGATATAGCTTCGTACCTCCTTGCGTAAACTCTACAGTAAAGCCTGAACTATCGCTTTTCTTATAGATATGCTTTAAAGGGTTATCAACTCTCATTATATCTCCTATATTTTGATGATAAAATCTTATTATATATTAAATAATCAGGCAGCGGAAATAGGATTTTTAGATCTGAAATAAGTAGAAATAATCTGGTGGAAGAGGCGAAAAATGAGAAAAATACACATATAATTGGATTAATTGGATCTATTTTCGCCTTTCTCAAATAGTTCACGCCCGATTATTTCAACTCATTGAAAACCAAGACAATCGGGAAAAACCGGAGTCCAACTTCTCTACATGAGTAAGGTAATAAAAATGGGGCTATTTTATATATATACTGTTTTAAGAGATAACACTATAAATAAGATTATTAATAACATTCAGAGGTTAAAAAAATATTGGACTTTTTGGATTCATCCGATTCTTAGTTTAGATTAGAATCGGATGAATCTATTAGCTGCTAAGCAGTCTCATCAACTATCGCAACACGAGTAGCTTCAATCCCCGCCATTTTAGTTTCAATGTCTTCAGGTGCCACTTCATGTTTAGCTACAGCTAACAAGAGCTCCTCACGAGCTTTCTTAGCTTCTCTTTGTTGCTTAGACCATTGATTCACACCAGCTTTACACATGCTGTTATATCCGCTCGCAGAGTGCTTCTTAGTTCCATATTCAACATCAGCCAAGACTTCCCATTGTTTATGATAGTAACAGTATATTTCAGTCACTTCACCATAAACGTTAATTCTGAAGTTCTTAGTAGCTTTCTTTGATTCACACATAGCTTTAGCTTCTTCAAGAATAGTGCTGATCTTCTTGTTTTTATTCTCTTCCAGGAAAGCAATGATTTCTGCATATTGTTTCTTTATTGACATAGTAAAATCCTCTTGATAATGTCTGTGCAGTTATTGCAGCAGATGAATAAATAATAGGTCATTGAGCAATAAAAGTACAATTCAAGTATTCTATATCCGTATTGATTCTACCTTTGTGTTGTCACTCTTATATGTGTGCGCGTGCGCATGCGAATACCATAGTTTAGGTCAGATGTACAATTCGGATTGCCTATCTCTCATTAGTTCAACCTTACCATGACTTGGTTGATACACGTATTGACATTGCTTATCATAGCAAAGTAAGACTCAATTTATATGCTTATTAGCTGATCCTATTTATATGCTTATTAGCTGATCCTATTTATATGCTTATTAGCTGATCCTATTTATATGCTTATTAGCTGATCCTATTTATATGCTTATTAGCTGATCCTATTTATATGCTTATTAGCACGCCCCATAGGGCCAGTACAGCCCGGGGCATATACGGTATGGTACATTGAGTTCTTTTGTTTACCATTTTATTAGCATTATTGACAGTTATTAACTACTATTCTTTTGTTTACTATTTTATTAGCATTATTGACAGTTATTAACTACTATTCTTTTGTTTACTATTTCATTAGCATTATTGACAGTTATTAACTACTGTTTAAGGTGTATTGACAGTTATTAACTACTGTTCAATGTGTATTGACAGCTATTAACTTATCCCATTGCTATGCCACCTACCACAGTGCGCTGCTTTATTCGCTTGACTTGCCTTTTATAGTCACTAGTAGAATTACTACCTACAGCCATATAACGTATGCCATCAGCACCATGACTCCACTCATCATGCCATGGTTTATTCTTCCACACACCGACCCGATCGTCCCACTCTTTACTATAGTTCTTAAAGCAGCCGATTAGGTACTCACATCGAACGTCTATCCATAGCTTAGGTATTATCTTACGCACAGCTTCAATGCCATCATTAACTGGTATGCGGGGTAGTACTTTAGTTCTACGTACACCTAGTTCATGCAGTCTGTCTATACGGCGTTGACCTGTGTTTAGTTCCTTGACTCTAACGTCATGCGGAAGGTATATATTACCATAACGATAGCTCTTGCCACTCATATGATTAACATAATGCTCAAGACCTTCACCAGAGTTAGTGTATTCATCAATGATACGGTACTCATCATTATAACGTTGGAAGAACACTAGCACAAAGTCGTCATTCATACCTAGGTCCATAGCTACTTCCACAGCAAGGTTCTCATCATATAGGTCAGGCACTTCACGTTTGTACTTGAGTACATAGTTACGGTAGTTAGTAGCGTAGTAAGCACCATCACGACTAGCCTGAAAAGCTTCTGTGGGTGTTGATGGGTACTCTTGGTAAATACTGTCACCGAGCTCGCGGTACTGACTGACCCAGAACCACTGCTGGTTATCTGTTAGTTCAGTGTCTAGCTCAGCTTCGATAGATGAGAAGTAGGTTGCTTGCTTAGGGGTAATAACCTGTGGGATATCCGTAGTACAGTCTGCATCATACACCCAGGATAAGAACACAGGCATGAAGTCTTTGGGGGCTCTGGCACCTTGGAAGTCACTAGCTATATCCCACATATTCTTGAACTCATTGTTACCCTCTGCAGTAGACTCGATGACTACTGTATTACCAGCAGAGATAGCTTGGAGAGTTCCCGTCTTAGTTTCTTTAGCTCGCTCAGGATTCTTGTTGGCGATTTTACCGAACTCTGATATGTGCAGTCGCTGTAACGTTGTAGACCTGAATGAGGTACGTACAAATATTTTAGACCCATTAGACATACCGAATTCTTTAGTATTATCCTGTAATAGTCGTAGAGCTAAGAAGTCACGCACTTCGCTTGGGAAAGCATCCCACGCTAATTTAACACGTGTCAGGAGTGTAGTAGCTTCATCAGTCCCCTGCGCCATGAGACCCACGTTGATGTCTGTATTGAATATAGCGTCGTCGAAGAAAGATACTAGCCACAATGTAGATATGCCCTGCTGCCTGGACTTGAGGATAATGATGCGAGGATGTTCTAGCGATGCAGCATATACACGGTGTTGACTAGGGTTCATGACAAATCGTATGCGTTGACCATCCTTGTCTACGATAGTATAGAGGTTATTCAGCCTCCACAGTTTAGAAGTGAGGTAGTTCTCGATGAAGTCAGCATCAGACGTAGGTGCTATGCTAAAGATCCGCTCGTACTCTTGGATACCCGGGTATAGCTCAAGTAGTCGTTCATTAGACACACTTAGTTTATTGTTCATGTGCGATCCTTCATGAGTCCAGCGAAAGTGCTAAGAGAATTATCAGACATATTATTAGTTTGGTTAAGCACATTAACACTGGCTCCTTTAGAAAAGAATGCTATTTGTAATTTAGCTAAGGCGTCTGCTAAATTTAACACGTCTCTAGCCTCTAAATCAGCACTATTAGCTGCACTCGCGATACGTTGAGCTAATCTACGACCAGCTTGCTGCATGTCTTCATCTAGCAGACGTAACCCGTCGATGCGTTCAACAGTTTGGTCAGCAAGGTCATTTAGCTCAGCGTCTATAACATTGAGTTTATTACTTTTAACTGTCTCAACTATTTCAGCTACTACAGTTCTATCAACATCCAGTATACTAGCTACTGCTCCTTCTTCTTTAGCTTCGCTGTACTCTCTACGCCAACGGAGAACTTTAGGGTAGCCTATATCTAGGGTTTTAGCAATCTCTTTAGCTTCAACCCCCTCTTCCACCATAGTTAATACTTTAGTTCTAGTGGCTTCTTCTGTTAGCTTATCTGTCATGAGGTTCCTCCATGTACTCTTTTAATGCCTCTAATACTATGAAGCTAAAAGATCTACGTTCTAATTTAGCGTATTCCTTGACCCTTTTTACTAGCTCTTCTTCTTTAGGATTCTTTGGTACAGAAAAAGAACATATTATATTATCGCTCATTAATACTCCTAGATATTATTAGTTAATAATAGTTATTATATAATGAACCAGGTTAAAAATAAACTCATTATATAAGAAATTTTTGTTTACTTTTAGCTTTTTCTCTTATATAATATATGTAGGTTTAATTAGGAAATTTCTTATATAGAAGTTCCCCTAGCAAGGAGAAGTATATGAGCATACCAGAAGGTGCTGCTGCTCAAGATCCAGACCAGGATGCACAGCAGACAGAAGAGACAGTATCTTTCGAATCAAAAGTTAATACTGTTGTTTCAGAACTAAAGACGGATGATGAAGGAAAGATTCAATTTCCTGAAGATACTCCAGAAGAAGTTCAAGTTGCTGCAAGAGCTGAGATGCGGCGTAGAGGTACGCAAAGTGCTTTTGCAAAAGAGCAGCAACGTGTTAAAGCTTTAGAAGTGGAGAATGAGAAGCTTAAAGGTTTAGTGACTAGCAAAGTTGAACTAAGTCTTAGTGCTGAAGAACAAGAGCAACTTGACGATCTCAAGTTTTCTGATCCTGAAGCATGGAGACAAAAAGTAAATGATCTAGAAACTGAAGCTAAAAAGAAGACTCATGACACGCTTAATACGATTTCACAAGAATCGAACTCGTCTGCAGAGTTAAAACGTAGAGAACAGTTGTTAGACGCATATAATGAAGAGCATCCAGGTGCTACGCTTACAGATGATGTGATTGCTAATGACCTTCCTCCGAGGATTACTAGTAAGCTTGCTAACGGAGAAGCTACATTTGAAGAGTTTTTAGCTGAAGCTTCTAACTTCTTAAATGCAGCACCTAAGGTTGGACAAGAAGAACTAGATGGACCGACAAATCTTGGTTCAGTGGGCGGTGGAGTTAACCCAGCCGAATCAGCAATTGCTGAAGATGCTACGTTATCTTACAACGATGAAATTTATTAATTTGAGGATTGAATAATGGGCGCAGTCGCACTAACTTCAGATCTTAAGCGCAAAAAGTGGATGCGTGAAGGTCTGATTCAAGCAGCCTCAAAGTCTTTCTGGACTCCAATGACCGGTTCTTCTAAGGACAGTGTTGTATTCCAGGCAAATAATGGTACTGCTGGCGCAGGTCATACTGTTGTTTTTGACTTTGATGGTAATATTTCAGGTAAAGCAATCAAAGGCAAAGATACTGCCTACGGTAAAGGCGAGCAGAAACGTAAGTTCTCTGATAAGCTAACTGTAGACCGTTATCGTCTTGTAGTAGACAATGGTGATGAGTTTGATGCTGTAGATATTGGTGATCTTAATATCAGCCAGCACTCTGATTCACGATCTAAGTTGGGCGATCTCTTTGTTCGCTTCAAAGATCAGGCACTGTTTGATGCTGCACAAGGTAACATTGGTCAGACTCCTTCACATACCATTGATCTTGGAACTACATTCACTTTTGATAATCTGTTAGACATTGAGAAAATTCTCAAGACTTCTAATGGTTATACAACTGGTGCTGTACGTCGTCCATTAGAATCATACCGTACACAAGATGGCAAACCTCTCTGGTTGTTCATTGTCGACTCTGCGATGGCTAATATCCTACGACAGGATACTGCAGGCTATCAGACAATTGTGCGTTCTGGTGACTTCCGCGGTAACAAGAACCGTAACATCAGTGGTGTTATTGGTCAACTTGGTCGTATGCTGATTGTAGAAGCAGATCAGTTCTTTGGAGCAACTGCAGGTACAACTACTGGTTGGGATCTGGACGACTCTGAGATTGAGATCGCAGGCCTACGTCAGTATGCAGGTTCTGACCCCGCAACAGCAACTTGGACTGGTCAAACTGGTTTTGACTACTCTCATGCTAACCTACACTCTCGTGGTGTTATCGTTGGTGCTGGTGCATTGCAGATTGGTATGGGCAAACAGCCAGACTATAAGTTCCAAGCGTCGCAAGACTTTGGAATCAAGTCTGAGTCAGCAGTAGAATTCTGGATGGATACTCGGAAGACTAATATGACTCTTGAGCTTGGTGACGACTATGAGTCTGCTAAGGTTGCTGGTATCGACTACGGTGTAGTTGCTGTTGATCTTGAAGTACAATAAGGAGTAAATCATGGCAACAGTAAATCTAACCCGTAACGGCAAATTTGCCGAGAAGAAGAACGTCAGTGTCGCAGCTGCAACAGTGTTGTATTCTGATATCCCAGGAACTGACAACTATGAGTTGTTCAAACTTCCCGCTGATTGTGTCATCATCGGTGCTACAGTATTCCCAGAAACTGCAGGTCAGGCTACCCTGACTGCTGATTTGGGCTATGCTGGTGGTACAGAACTTGGGTCAAACCTTGATCTTGATGATGTTGCAATTAAAGGCGGTGCATTGGCTACACGTTTGGCTACAGGTACTGGTAAAACAGTAACTATCAAGCCAGATGCAGCACCAACTGCAGGTAAATTCCACATTATGGTAGAGTACATTGAGTACACTCGCGGTAATGGTGAATACGCCGAGTATAGCGCAAGCTAAACAGTTATCCTCCAGCTTTAACCGGCTGGAGGGTTTCTCTAATTAACTTATATTATGTCTTCTAGAATAGAAAATATTATAGTAAGAGCCAGAGATACCTTGTCAGATCTACAAGGTGATCGCTGGGATGACGACCGTTTAATAAGGTTAATTAGCGAAGCCCAAGAATTAATTGCTATTGATGCAGAGTTAGTAAAGAAAACATACACTGGGACTGTTGTCTCAGGTACAGCTGAGTACACTACACCTAGTGATTGTGCTATAGTTACAAGGTTATCAATCAATAGTACTAGAGTACCAGTAAAGACCTTTGAGTATCTAGACGAAAAAGAGATTGAATGGGAAGCAGATACTAGTGAATCAGTAGACATGGTACTGTTTGATAAAACAGACCCTGATAAGTTCATATTATACCCTATACCGACTGATCCCACCTATACTAGCTACAAATTATACTATATAGCTATACCTGTAGAAGTAACTAAACTGACAGATAGTTTAGTTGTGCCTAAGTTCTTTGATAAAGCGATCAAGCATTATATCGTAGGTATGTGTTTTAGAGACGATCAAGACACTCAAAATAGGGCTATGGGTGCAGATGAGCTAAGTTTATACAATCTAGAGTTTAGGAAAGCCGCTAGACTGAGTGGACTTAACTTTAATAACACTTCTACTCTGGCAACAGTTTACCGAGGATTTGAATAATGAGTGATGTTTCTGACTTTCTAGAAGCTAAGTTCCTAGAGATCACGCTTAAAGGTGCTGCTGCATATAACGTAGCTACTCCATATATAGCTATTTATACCTCTAACCCAGATGAAGACAATTCTGGCACTGAGTGTAGTTACGTAGGTTATGCTAGACAAGCAGGTACATTTGGCACAATCACAGATGACGTAGCTACAGATGCTAAGACTGTAAGTACTACGCTAGAAGTTAATTATCCTATTTTAGTGGGCTCGGACATTACTGTTACGCACGTAGGTATATTTGATGCACTAACTAGTGGTAATCTATTATACTATACTGTATTAGATACAGCTAAGTCAGTACAAACTGACGATGTGCTTAGCTTTGCTGCAGGTGAGGTTACAGTAAAAATTGACTAATGAATTCTTCACCCTTAAATGCTATACCAATAAATTCTGAAGGGGTTCTAAGAGTAATATTTGGCTCAGCAGAAATAACATGCTCAGGTTTTATGGAGGCGAAAGCTTTTAACTATAACAGAGCATCTGCTACAATGAATGGTTATGGTTATTTTACAGTACCAAGAGGGTTGATTAATATTTTCAACCCTTCAGTACGTGTGATTAGCTTAAATGCAGTAGACAGGACTATTGTAATATCTACGGAAACTTAGATGAATAGATATACACAACAAGAAGCAGAAAACCTAGATTATAGCATAGACTTAACTGCATGGTTAGCTACAGGTGATTCTATCATCTCTACTACTGCATCTGCAGCACCTTCAGGTCTAACTGTAGGTGTTACGGGTAGTACCACTAGTGTACCTAAAGTTTGGCTATCTGGTGGCACTGATGGTACTGAGTATCAAATTACGGCTTTAATGACTACAAATGCAGGTAGGATTAAAGAAGTTGACTTTAAACTGAAGGTAGCAAATAGATGAGCCTTGTAAATAATGTAAAGTGTACGTTAAATGCTAGTGTAGCTATAGGAGCTTCAACGGTCCAAGTAATTAAAGCTGTAGCACCTCACCAAGATCCACCAACTGATGGTGTTATTACTTTAATAGATAACATAGCTAATCCAAATAATATTGAAGTAATAGCTTATACAGGCAGAACTGATAATACTACATACTGGACTCTTACAGGAGTATCTAAAGCGCAAGAAGGTACAACTGATCAAGCTTGGTCCGCTGGCGACGTAATATTCCAAGATGTAACAGCTGCATTTTTAAACGTTACTGCTAGAACAAGTGTGGCACAAACTTGGACAGCTAATCAAACCTTTCCTGCTCAAAGTATTGCCTCTAGCGTATTGGCTGATGCAGGCTTACGGAGCTTATCTAGCTTGGTAGGCATATCTGGCAGTATGATTTACGCAACTACTGAAGACGCTTATGCTATTACTCCCAGCACTGCTTATGGCAGAGGGCTGCTTAATACAGTAGATGCGGATACTCTAGTTACAGCTCTTGCACTTACACTTAATGATATAAGTGAAGGTACTACTGATGGAGGTACTGGAAACATAGGGTTAGGAAATACAGCTCTTAGTTCTATTACTTCTGGTTCTTATAATGTAGCTATAGGAACAGCAGCTGGAAATAACTTAACTTCAGGCTCAAACAATACTTTACTTGGTAGACAAGCAGGATCTATTTTAGACACTGATAATGCTGTGGCTGTAGGTTATGAGGCAGGTAAGGCTTCTACTGCTGCTTTGACTGCGATAGGTACTTATGCTTTAGACGCTAATACCTCAGGGACTTTGAACACAGCGGTAGGCATTAATGCTCTAGGTCAAAACACTACAGGTCAGCGAAATACTGCAATCGGTGATGGTGCTGATGCTAACAGGACAACTGGAGACCGGAATATAACCGTGGGAGCTAATGCAGGGTCTGGTAGCGGGTCCAGATCTGTTGCTGTTGGTAATAGTTCTGGAGGCAACGGTGATGACAGAGTAGCTATTGGTGATAGTGCAGGTACAGCAGATGGAGGTAGTCTCGGTATAGCTATTGGCACCCAGGCGCTCGCTGCCGATGCTTCAGCAGGCACTATAGGTATTGGTTATCAGGCGGGTATGGCTATCACGACTGCTGTAGGTAATTCCCTCGTGGGTTATCAGGCAGGTAAAGGTATTACTAGTGCTGGTAACACGGTGTTTGGTTATAACGCACTTAGTGCTACTGAGGTGTCTGGCGTAACTGAAAATGTTGCCATTGGTTATGATGCTTTACAACTTCATACCACTGGTGGTTTAAATACAGCATTGGGTCATAGTGCACTTGCGGCGTCGACAAGTGGTACAAGGAATACAGCGTTAGGTAGCGGTGCGGGAGCAGCTGTTACAACAGGTGATAATAATACTTTCATGGGTGCAGCAGCCGGAGGTAATGTCACTAGCGGTAGCAGTAATATAATAATTGGTGACACTGTATCTGCTTCGGAGGCAGACGGAGATTTTCAATTAAATATAGGTGGGCTCATACGAGGAAACCTGCAGGCTGCAAAGATAAATCTCGGTGAGGACGTCTCCGAAATCTTATCCCTTAAAGGTTACCAGATTGATGACACAGTGCTTGGTAAAGTGTCTGTAGGTTCAATGCACCTTACAAGTAATGCTATTCCTGGGACCGTTGCGTCTCACAATTATATAACTGACAGCATCGGTGCTAGTAAGTATGAAACTAACGGTGCTACGCACACCTTCAGTGGAGCACCAGCTCCAGATCTAACTCCTGTAACAGCAGGTTCATTTAGTTTATTTAAATGGTATAGAATCTTAACCACGGGTACTACTGACTTTACTCTTATCGGGGCACCTGATAGTAATGTAGGCACTTATTTCTTAGCGACAGGTGTGGGCGCGGGGACAGGTACTGCAGCATTACGTAGAATTACTTGGACTGATTATCTCAGTATGGACGCTGACGGTAATGTTGCAATACCTAATGGCAACTTAGACGTAACAGGCACAGCCACAGCAACAGACTTCACTATTAGTGGAGCAGGTACGCTCACAGCTTCCGCAACAACTGATCTTATTATCACTGCTGTTGACGATCTGCGATTAAAGACAGGTAACGGCGCAAGAGAGGCAGTAGGGTTCTATGATGATGGTGCGTCAGTTAGTGCTACGTTTGGAGGTAACGTAGACGTAACAGGCACAATGACTGCAACTAGTCTCGATATTGGAGGCACTTTAGTTACTGCCACTGCTACTGAGCTTAATTTACTCGGTTCAGTAATCTACGGTGAAGCAACTGACAACGCCATAGCCATAGGGGATACCTTACAAGCATGGTACGCGACCGATAGTGCCTCATTACAAGTTGGTTACGGTTCTATTTGGGGAGATACGGATACCGCTTTTAACTATCTTCGAATGGGAGTGAACATCCATGTTGACGCTTCTGGATTCTGGAAGCATATTAATACTGGATACGCGCCTTATGTGGACTTTAGCGCTAACTCTGGAGATATTACTTTTTTTGGTACTACAAGTGAAGTAGGTGGTACTAATGTTAGTTTGGATACGGTATTAAAGCTTGCTTCTAATGGCGACATCTCCTTCTACGAAGACACAGGCACAACGGCTAAGTTCTTTTGGGATGCTAGTGCTGAAAGTTTGGGTATTGGTACAAGTAGTCCTAGTGCAACTTTAGATGTAAATGGAACTCTTACTTGTGATGGCTTCACCTCAACAGGTATTGATGATAACGCTACGAGTACAGCTATTACTATTGATGCTAGTGAGAATGTAGGTATTGGTTCCACTGATTTGACATCATACGCAACTAAACTGGGCATCAAAGGAAGTGAGACTAATTTACGCTTATTGCTAGAGAATACTGTAGGAGAACGCTGGGAACTAAACTCTGCGTCATCTGGGAAGTTCTATATAGGCAACTCGTCAGCGAATGTGGTAATTCTCGACTCAGCAGGCAACGTAGGTATTGGTACTACTAGTCCAGCTGCTAAGTTAGATGTAAATGGAACTCTTGCTTG
>Ga0233441_1002459_pt1 | contig 13688 bp, 19 predicted proteins | sample SI_123_September_4_FD_182781 | JGI IMG/M metagenome (GOLD analysis project Ga0233441, IMG submission 182781) | Seawater microbial communities from Saanich Inlet, British Columbia, Canada - SI_123_September2016_135_MG | ecosystem: Environmental > Aquatic > Marine > Inlet | place: Canada: British...
CTGTTGCGGTTACGTTTGAATTAATATTTGGAAAGAATGAAGCTAACATTAAACCAAGGTTTGCTGTATCTAAAGTGCCGACCTCATACCAAGCATTATTCGCACCGTTTCTAATTTTTAACTTATTAGCCGTAGTGTCTGCCCATACTTGATAGGGATACATTGTCGCTGGTTGTGTTGCCCCGCTGTTTGCTGATACTACTGCTGACAAAGTGGAGTTTAAATCCGCCCTTACTGCCGCACCACTCGCATTATCAATTGTGTAATCTTCTTGGCTCATATTTTCTCCTTAAACTGCCTTGCCGTAACCAGTAGCCATCCAGTTCATCGACCTCTCAATACTGTTTGACCCATTAAAAAATTCAATATCAAAACCCGTTGATGTTTCATTAGTCAAACTAAACCAGTCATTACCGTCTGAATTTTGAGCGGTAATACCAACACTCGGCACATCCTTAAATGCGTTAGCATAAGTGATTGACGAGCCACCTACTGGCACTGTTAAATTCTGCGCCCTCTCGTTTCTATCTGGCATATCTACTGTCACTTCTAAAGTTGAAACGTCTATGTTTCTTGATGAATCTGTTGAAGCGAATATTACACGAAACTCATACGCTCTTGCGTGATAATCACCAATCATAAGTGTTGCCCACGCAGTCCACGTTGGCGATGATGCTGGATTATCTTCGGTTGTTCTAATTTGTAATTCTGCTGTTACCTTATCTGACGGTTCACCATCAAAGTTAGCCCATAAATCAATATTATCGGCTCTTGAATCAAATACATCAGTTACAACATAACCAGAAGCAATCATATTAGCCGATACACGGCTTGTATATACAGCGCCCAAATCAACTTGATTGGCAAAATCATATTGACCCGATAACTCAACCGTTGTTGTATTAAATTGTTCTTGAACAACTTGGTCGCCAGCTTCAGTAATTAAATTATCACTCGCTTCAGTTAATACATCAAAGGTTTGAATGTCCAATCTTAATACCGAGCCACTAACAATCGTATCATCTTTGACACCCGTAAATGTTGGGGATTCAGTTTGAGTATCAACAACATTAAATGAAAGAATATTTGGAACGGTTGTATAGGCTTGAGCATCATCTGTGGCAAAGTTTCCAGCGCTATCAACAGCCTTAGCCATATAAGTACCAGCTAACAACGGTAACACAACGTTTGTCGCTGTACCAGCCAAAGCCTTACCAATATCTGTACCGTGCGCCCAAGTAACACCCGAAGTCATTGGCGTATGTCTGATTCTAATATAACCACCGTGTAACACGTCAATATCAGTTGGTCTATCCCATTGTAAATGACAAGACCCATCAATCGCACGAATACTAAAGTTTTGTATTGCTAATGGTGGTGTAGTTAATCCAGCTAAAACAATCTTGGCTGTTTCAGTCCAATTAGAACGAACACCCATGGTATTGATTGAACGCACTCTGAAATAATAATCACCAGCACTCAAGTCATTCACTCTTGCGCTTAATGCTTTGGTTGTTGTTACAAACTCCCAACTGCCAGTACCGTTCTTATATTCAACATCATAAGCAGTAACAAACGCATCTGTTGGCTGACCCCACGTTAGATTTGCTCTAACTTGTGCGCCTTTACCAGTAGCCGTTACATATAATTCTTCAGTTACTGACAACGCTGTTGGCGAACCAACTTGAGTAGCATCTGGCAAGTTTGTATTTGGTGCTGAATCTGATACTTGGATAGTTCCAAAATCATAAGCATTAGCATCATATTCAATTGCTGATATACGCACTTCATCATTGCCTTGTAGAGATATACGCATAACTCTAAATGGCTTAGCCGTCCAGCCAGTAGTTGCGTGAGATATAAATACAACATCGCCAACTTCTGCTTTTAAACCCTCAATAGTAGCTGTAAATTCACAAGATATTTGTTGCCTTGATTGATTAAGATTAACTGTTGTAATCATTTTGGCACGGTCAATATCAGACGTAAACGGTAGGTCAATTGTTCTTTCTAACAATAAGCCATTGTCTTGAGTTCTTAATGTTGTGGATTCAACTACCGCTATATCTGGTTGCCAGTTTCTATCGGGATTAAAAAAGTTTGCTCTAATTCTGTTAAATTGGCTGTTTTTATTACCAAGGTTAATTGACCAAGAGCCAGTAATATTATCTTCATCAAATGTAAATGTTGCCGTTTCTGGCTTGTCAATGATTAGCTTATACTTACCACCACTAAACACTAAAAAGCCTCTACAAGCCGTTAATAGCTTCTTTAAAACGTCCATTGAGCCAGTTGAAGTATCAACTACACCGTTACAAGTATATCTAGCCTTACTAACACCGCCAATAGTTACGTTTTCATCACAATAATTAGCAGCAGCATTGAATGAAGTTGTATCTATTAATGATGAATCAATTCCACGACCATATCTTGTATTTGTTAAATAATCTCTAATACATAATACTGGGTTATCACTCCAAGCTGTGGTTGACGTTCTTGGGTCAAATACTTTAACACCTTTAATATCAGCGGTAATGGTTGGCAATCCTTGTGGGTAAGCATCTTGGTCAAACTTTAACTTAGCATAAATATACGCTGTGCCTTGTAATTTATGGTCAGTAGACCAGTTATTAACAGCATCAACAAGGTTAGTATCTGCCGTTTGAGTTGCTGAACCAAGATGTGTGTATAAATCTAATACATCGTCAAACCTTTCATCTGTTGAAATAATATCATTCAAGTATATATTTTCAAATGAATTAATTTCACCCTCTGAAACAGCTAAAACAACGTGTAAATAATCGTTTTTATCGCCAGTAGCTTCAATAAATACACGAGTACCACCAATCTTGCGTTGACCATAGACAACTGGAATAGGTGCGTTATTTGATTGTTTATTAACAAGCATACCAGAAGCAATATCACCAGCAAAATCAGAAGCATCTTGACCTTGACCAATGCCAAAGGCTTTACCAGCTAATGTTGAGATGCCAATACTAACTACCGCAGAAGTTGCTACATACACAAATGTAGCAGAAGCAGCAGCACCAAATGCCCAAGTAGCGACTGCCGCTCCAGCATAAGAAGCACCTACCGCTAATGCTGTTACTGCCATCTTAATACCTCGGTTAAGTTTGGAACTTGGTTAATCGTCACAATGTCAACGCCAATATCATCTCTAACAATCGCAACTGTTGAGCCTAAACATACAGCGACTGAACGCCAGTATTTCTCGTGTGCTAGTTTTTGTTCCATAACAATAATATCCCCCGTTTGAATATGTGTCAATTCTACATTAACACAACCCTTGGATTTTAATTGTTCAGATATATCACCGTGCTTTTTAGCGTACTTCCAAGCAGACTTTTGACCTTTCCATTTGCCAGTATATTCATCTCTTAAAGATGTTTTATACATCGCATCAATAGCACCAGCAACGAACAAAGGGCAATCATTAACACCGAATTTAAACGGTTTGCCAATTTCCTCTTGAACGTAGTTATGTAATGCTATCTCACTTGATGGGTTCACGATTTACCCCACTTAATATCGCTTACAATTTCAGAAGCAAATTCAAAACCCTTATCACCAGCAAAATGAACTTGTTGTTCTTCGTGATTGGTATGTCTGCCAGTTGTACGGCTAAAATCTACCCAAGCATTAGTGGCGGTAACACTAACCGAAGAAGTTCCAGCATCTGGGTCTTCTTGTATCGTTGGTGTGTCCATTCGACCCTCAAAGATTAATACTGGGTCAACAACTAATGCCAAAGCATCATCTAAAAAGGCTGTGTATACTTTTACAGTTCTATCAATGTAAGCCTTGTTTAATACACGACTAATCCACACTTGGTCAATGCCACCTAATGACAATGTAACGCTTGAAACAATTACTTCTGCGGCTTCTTCAATATCAGAGAAGCCCATAAAATGACCAACAGCCGTATAAGTGTTTGAATTATAACTAATATCTTTAAAAGCATCAGTCATATAAACCGTTTCATCATCAAAGTAAACTTCTACTAAATGAACTGGTCTATTGTTACTTTTAACAACTTCAGTTTGAAATGCTGACGTTGAACCCCTATCCATTAAACAACCTCAACTAATTTGATTGAGAAACCGACCAACTGGTCAACACCCATTGATAATTCTTGTTTATCGTCTTGGAATGCCATAGTAAACGGTACATCATTGTATGTAACAGTTTCGTTATCAGCTACCGCACTCATTAATGGTGGCTCAATTGCTAACGAAGTAGTGGCATCAGCAGTCAATGTATAAACTTTATCGTGACCAGCAAATTTAACAAAATCACCAGCCTTTAAAGTACCAGTTAAGCCGTCACAAGTGATATTTGAGTCACCAGCACTATCACCACCATTTACAAGCAATGTACCAGTAGCTGTACCGCTCGTATCTTTGTATATAGGCGGTTTATAAGTAAAGGTGTTATATTGCCCTTGTTGAGCATTAACGAACGCCCAGAGTGGCGCAAATTCACTTCGTGTCATTGCTGGATAACCAGCTTCAATCAACCATCTTTGACCACCTCTATTTCTAGCCTGTCTTTTTAATGAATGTGTCAAACTAACCAAAGTAGGGTTAATACCTGTAATCTTGATACTTGATGGTTTAGGTGTTGTTGGGAAACTTCCACTCATAATGCTACCGCCCTTCCGTTTCTGTTAAATGCTTGTCTCACTATACCTACAACTGTTGGTGCGTTTTCAGCAATTACAATAGAGGCTGTTCTTGGGTCTAAAGCGTTAATTTGTGGTGAATAATTAACATTGATGTTTGTTACACTTCCACCACCGCCACTTCCATTTGGAACGACAGTACCTGTCTTGTTTGGAACGAATAATTCCGCACCCTGCTCACCAACAATGTATGGCTGATTACCAGTTACAGTGCCACCCTCTGCTTTAAACATACCTTTGAATATATCACCAAAGAATCCACCGCCTTTGGCTTGACTGCCAATAGCACCAGATAGAGCATTAGCAATAGGGTCAGATATATTTGCTTGAATAACTTTAGCGGCTATATCGTCAAAGATTGAATTTAACACATCTCTAAATGAGCCTAGACCTTTGCCCATATTCATAATAGATTCAGTAATAGAATCTGACATACCTTTAGCCATTTCAGCAACCTTCTTTTCAATCTTGGCATCTTCCATAAACTGAACAGCCTTTTGGTATTCGTCATTTACTGCTTTAATTCCAGAGGCTTTTTCAACATCTAAGATAATTCCATTGCGGTATGCCTCATTGAAATTCTCAATGATATTATCACGCTCTTTTTCTAACTTTTGTAATGGGGTCATTACGTTAGTAATTTTCATTATTGAGTCTTTATACTTGGTCATTGTTTTAGTAAACTTTTTAAGCCTACTATCTGCCTCACCACCCTTAGCAAAGTCATAAACATTAAACACCTCACCTTTAGGGGTTGGTTTTTGTTTAGGGTCAAACTGTTCAAAACTCTTTTCAGCCATAGCCAAATCATAATTGGCTCGTACTTCTTCTTTTAGCCACTTTACTCTGTCTTGTGAAAGGATGATTTTATCTTGTAAAACTCCTATTTCAGCCATGTGTGCTGGTAGATTAGTAGCGGAAGAAGTCATACCTTCTAAACCCAACAACTCATTTTTAAGGTCTAATAAGTTTTTATTTTCTTTAGTAAGAGCCTCAATCATTTCTAACTGAGTAGCACCCCTTACATCTTTATGTATATCATTCAACGTCTTAAAGGATTCGGCAATATCATCTAATGCTATCGCTAAAGAAGTTACACCTGCCAAAGCCAACCTTGCCTTTGTTCCACCAATTAATGCTAAGACTAATCCTGTATTTCTAACCCACTCTGGTAGCCCCATAAATGAATTAACCGCACTAGCGATTGCCTTACCTACTGATACAATTCCTCTTCCAAATTCTTGGACTGCGTCAATAGTTTCCGGCTTACCTAATGATTCTGTTATAGATAGCACAACATCTTTAGCCATCTCAAAAACACCAGTTTCAGAGAATTGAATCTTTAACTTAAACCAAGCATCCTCCATCATTGATACTTGACCTTGGAATGTCTTAGCTAATTCTTTAGTAGCACCTACAGCGGAAGTTGTATTTCCTTCCCACATTTCGTTAAGTTTCTTCTTAGTCTCGTCAGCACTATAAGTCACACCCTGCTCAAATCCCAAGAAGGCGGCTACACCACGTTCACGGAATAAGTCGGCACTAGCAATACCGGATGCCATTGCTCTTTGTAGTTGTTCTGCTGTTTTAACGAAGTCAAGACCAGATACCGCAGCAATATCACCTGTCATTTCTAACAAGCCATTTAACTCATCAATATCATCTGTGATTGTTAAGAGAAGTGGAGATGCTTTTTGAATATCCTCTAGTGCGAATGGCACTTTGGATGCGAAACCTGTCATAGTATCAAATGCTTTACCAGCATCTAGCGTACTACCTGTAAGGAACTTTAATCTCACTTTTAGGCTTTCTAAGCCTGCGGCACTTTTAATAACAGATGCCATAACCGCACCAGCGCCTAATGCGCCCATAGCGCCATTAAGTGAGAAGATTTGATTCTTAACTCTAGAGGCGGTCTTACCGATGCCTTTAATGGCTGTACTCGCTCTACTTGAGCCAGACACCGCCCCTTTAGGGTCAACCTTTACACCATAAGTTGCTATTTTGTTAGTTGCCATTATTCTTATCCTCTAATTTAAAGAAGGCAAACCAACCATGAAACTCTTCAACCGTCATAAGGTCTATTTCATATACAGTTTTGTTTAAGCGACTCGCAAGTGCGTAACTTGCGTATAACTCGGAATCGCCTTCTAGTTTCCCGCCATTTCATCAATAGTTGGAGTTGCTGATATTTCACTAACAACCCTTGTAATAACATCCGGTGATACGTTATTCATAAACGCCACCTTGTCAGATAAGTCGAACATTTTGTTACCGTCTTTATCCAACGCTTTTAATATGAGTGTTCTTACCATGAATTCAAAGTCATCACCTTTCGCAAACTTCCAAAGTGTTTTCTTTTCACCCATAGTGAAGGGAGTGGAATATATAACATCATCCCACTCTGGCACATCAATAACCTTTGTATCTAGGGTGTCAAAGTGTGCCTTAGCATTATCTAAAATGCCCATTACGCTACCGTAGACCAAGTAACCGCACCGTTGGCTTCAAAACTAACTGAAGTCTCAACCATACCGTCTAGTGTAGTTGATACACCTTTCTCAGTAATTAAAGCAGATAATGTCGCATAAGTATCGCCAGTTGTAGCACCTTCTGGGTATAGATTTAATGTAACTTCAGCACCAACTGTCATTGCACCTTGTCCACTTGAATCTGTTTCATCCCAAAACGCTGTCATTGAACCACTAGCGGTAGTTAGACTTGTTTTCTTTGTTCTAGCAGAATCGCCCATTGTAGTATCATCAATAGTTTCCGCAGTTTCACTTAAACTGAAGTCCTTAATCTCTGCTACTGTGTTTGAACCAACTTTTACTAAACCCTCTGAACCTTTATGATTTGCCATCTTTATTTCTCCTTAACCTTTACTTTTTTATTATCGGATTTCTCAACCCAGCCTTTCGCCTTCATTTCTTCAATCTTTGAAGGGTGTGGCGTAACACCTTCTTTACCACCGCTAGGTGGGTATAAAATTACTTGTTTACTCATGAGTCTCTCCAATATGGAACATTAACATTAATCTGATGCCATGCGTCATCAGTACCTATAGTCTCAACACTTGCGACATCACAGACCACATCATTAAAACTAACTCCATCAAATATAGTCGCTATTGTATCAGCATAACCTCTGATGGTGTGAGTACCAGAATTAGCAGGTGCGAATATCTGAATATTGATAATGCCTGTATGTCGTTTTAAGCCATTAATTGCTCTATACCCACTTGTGCCATTAAGTATATTAAATCTCACCCACTCCGTATTGTTAGGCGTATCAAAATCAGCATTGCCCCATGCGATAGTGGTGGTAGTCCAATTAGTATTGAATCTACCTTCTATGTTTGTTCTTTCACTAGCGAAGCCCATTATCCTAAACCACTCCCCACGTCATTCATAGTTAATTCAACCATGCCTTTAGGTGCTTGTTTACTTGAGCCTTTTTCAAGGGCTTGAATATAAGGTAATGAATTAGTTATATAAACAGCCTTTTTGCCTGTTGGCTCTCTATAAGACTGAACGCTAGTCGCACTTTCATTAATAGTTGTGTCAGCATTACTTTCAGATAAGTTCCAGTTTCCTCTCGCACGTCCTGTATCCACAGGTGTCTTTAGAGTAATACCATTCCACAACTGAAGAGTAACCTTACGCACAACTTTATCAGTCTCTATGCCTAAGTCTTTAGCCAATTTGTTTAAGTCCATATTAAATGCGCTTACGCTCATCCTACCCTCGTCAATATTAAAGTGTAAGAAGCTAACGCAGGGTCAGAGATAATACCGTTGATTGCGTATATTACTGAATCTCTAGTAATAGTGTCATTGGTATCCGGAGTAACTGCTAAATCCCTACTTGCGAAGATAGCAGATAAGTCACCTGTGAATTGTGAACTCACATCATTAGAATCCACCTTACCACCCATAGGGCTTAATACCGCCTTTAATGAATAGGTTACAGTGGTATGAGCCACCGCACCAGTTGAAACATTATATGAGCCAGTAGTCCTAGCATTATAAGTAATAGTCTCTGCTAAGTCGCCTACCGATACAATAGCCGATTCAACAATCTTACCTATTGATGCCTTTAATCCCATTACGTTCTAACCACCGACACAGTTCCAAACTTAGCACGAGCATTAATAGCTCCCCAGCCTCTTAACATTTCTTGAACAATTTCTGGCATTACACCAGCTGTATCATTCTTATCAAAAGCTAAAGATATAGAGCCTACTGTTAAACTAGATAAACCTTTGCCATCTGAATCACCAGTTGAGTTACTAGCCAATAAATGCCTAGCAAATTCAATAGTAGCGTTTTTAATAGGCTGTGGAACGATAGTTGAAGATACTGAATAACCATCATCAACAACACCATCTCTACCCCAAGCTAATGCTTGTTCATCAGTAGTCTTTAAACCTACCCAGTCAATCTTCTCATCTAAGATTCTAGTAGCCATCTTTAGGGCTTTCTCTTTATCAGCTGTAGTGGCGGTTGTCCAATCAGTCGCATACAAATGTGTATCGTGATAAGTATCGCCTTCAGCTACTGTTGAATAGCTATCTGAAGTTGAACCTTGCGCTGTAGCATCTAAAGCCATTACTTATATCCTGCGTCTTTGAATTTGTGAACATTGTTAACGTGTACGTTAGCCTCTAAGCCATCTGCGTTCACCATAACAACGAAATCACCTTTCTTAGGAGTTGCTTTTTTGACTACTTTTTTAAGAGTCTTTTTTATTTTATTAGTTGGCATTTTATTCTCCGTTTTAAATTAGGTGGGGTGGTCATAACTCCGCCCCAGTTTGATATGATATTAACCCATTAATAGAGCAATATTGTCTGACTTCCAAGCCTTAGTACCCCAACAAGCGGCAACTTCAATCATCTGCTTACGGTAGCCCTTGTAAACACGAATCTCGAAAACTAAACCTGAATGTGGGTCAACAACTAACATAGCGTCATCTGCTGAATCACCACCGTTTGGAACAGCAGGTGCTCTCATTCCTAATTCGATAGCGTTTTGATTAAACATTACGTTACCTGTGTAACTAGCACCAGTAGCGATAGTCTCATCATTAGCAATAATTGAACGCGCACCATTTTCGTTTAATACAAGTGAAGCACTAGTAGTCTGATTGTTAACAACATAGTTGTCAGAAGAACCACTAAATGAAACAACATCACCTGCGGCACAATCAGTAGTCTGAGTACCATCTACAGCGATAGCAGTATCACCAACTGCCACAGCACCATTAACAACGTGGTCATCAGAACCAACAGTAGTATGAGAAACAACTTGAGCAGACTCTTTAAGCATTACGCCAGATAGGTCAAGTAAAGTACCTTGACGTAACATAACATCTGAACCAGCAGTATTAACTTGATTCAATGAAGCAAGGTTACGAAGATTAGTACCAGCCAAAGTGTTCATTACTAAAGACACACGACCATCACCAGTAATACCACCATTGTCAGCAATAATCTGACGACATTCAGCGATAGTATTAAAGTTTGAACCGAATGGAGTAGTACCAGCAGTACCTACAGCGCGTGAAGCACCTTGATAAGCGGCAGTAGCCAAGTCTGATTCAATAGCGTTAGATAGGGTACGCATTGCTTGAGCAATTTGGTCGCCATATACAGTCTCATAACCAGAACCGTTGTTTAGATGTTTAACATCCTCACCAGTCATTGGAATCTGAACTGCCTTCGCACTTGAAAGTGTCATAGTTGAACTAGTGATAGTTTGGTCATCACCTTGTGGAATTGTCATTGACTCAGAAATGTTATTCGCTGTTGCTGATGCTGTTACGAATGAACGAATTGTGTCACCTTTTGCGGCTCTCTCTGAACCTGCGTTGATTGTAACAGATGGAATGAAACCTACTAACTCACGTCCAACTGTGTCTGCGGCTTTATAAATATCACCGGCTAAGTTTGTTAATGTATTTGCCATTATATTGACTCCTATTTAATTTTTAAAATCATTAGAGAGTCAAATGCCCCCTAATTGTTGTATCTACTCAGTAGAAAATTAGGCAACACTGTTGCTTGATTAGTATCTTATCATAAAACAATACCCTGTCAAATGGTTTTTTGTTATATTTCTCTATTGACAAATACGCCCTTTTGACGTATAATAAGTACTGTAGATGGGAGTTTCCACTACAGATTTAACCAAAGATAAAGGAGATACAAAATGAAGATAAAAGCAATATTAGATGATGCTAAGAAACAACCATCAAAAATCCACCTCGAAGATTACAGAGAAATAATAGAAGTATTAAGAGATAAGGGCTACACTTGGAGAGAGGTAGCCACATTTCTGAACGACAGGGATGTACAAGTTGACCATACTACAATCTATAAGATGATGAGGAAATAAGATGAAACACAAAGACGTAAAATGGATGACAGCACCAGATGGACATTACAGAGTAATAAACGGTAAGATGGAAGATGTGCCTTTAGGCTCAATTCCAGACAAGTATTTGGTAGTACCGTTATCAGACAGAATAGAACACTCTAAGAAGTAAAACAAAAAGAGGGCAATTAAGCCCTCTCCCATTTGGTAGTTTTTCTATCTAAGCGAAACGACCATTTTTCTCATAAAACGACCATCTGCTCTCTAACCACTCTTTATCCCTAGATTCCGGCAACCAATCTACTGAATAACTATACTCAGAACGATATACTTTAAGTACATCTTTATTCCCGAATATGTGAAGATAATGCTCTCTCTCAATCTGAGTAAATCCTAAGATTGAGCCAGAGTTGAAAACCATATTTCTCTCATGAATTTTGAATTGCTCTATGAACGATTCTTTTAGTTTTTTATTCTTAAACTCTACAATTATTACCATTTCTTACTCCTTTTTATTTAGTCAAAAATGTAAATAGAATTCACTCTATCTACACCTTTTATTATACGCCCTTTTAAACATAAGTCAACTATAATTTAGCAAAAAAAAACCCTCCAATAAAGGAGGGCTAAAAACGAGGAGGTTTTTATCTAGAGATTATTTATCTACCACTTTACCACCATCCTTAGCGAATTTACTTCTATCTTGATGTGACATATTGTCAAATACATCTCGAGAGATTGTATTGTTAGTTCCACTAAAGTTTGAGCCATGCTTTGAGCCACCGCCAGTTGAAGCGTTGAATAAATGAGGTGCTGATTCTGTTAAACCTTTAACCCATTCACTCACACCCATAGGGTCGCTATTGCCATCACCGAAGATTACATTGCCTTTACTATCGTGAGGTACAGCCTTACCTTCTTTAATTGAGAAGATTGTTTGTGAACGTAATACAACATCATCAATAGCTGTATCTACTACACCCGCTTTGATTGCTGAATCTCTTACCGCACTATCAATTAACAAATGCTCTAGTTGGGTCTTTAGTGTTGATTGCTCACCCTTCATACCTTCAATAACTTGGTTATGCTCTTCACGCATTAACTTTGAACGCTCTTCCATTAACTCATCAATCTTTCCAGCATCAATAAGTTTCTTATCTTTCAATGCTTGAGACTGTTGTAGCATATTGTTATACACATCCAAATCTACACCGCTAAACTTGCTCTTTAAATCTTCTTGTTCTTTTAAAAGGTTTACGTTGTTAGCACGAAATTCATCTAACTTAGTTTTAGTTTCATTTGCCTTATTTTGAAGTGCTTGGAATTCTTCTTCAGTATAGGTTTTTGGGTCGCTCATATATTCTCCGAATAATTAAATTGTCTCTGACGTTATGTATTTTACATAAAGTTAAGATATTTAAAAGTTTATTTCTTTTATCACAGAATCTGGCATAAAACGTAAACACGCAGGATAGACGGCTTTAGTTTTTAGTTTTTTGTTTTTAACTAATTCATAAACAGGTAGATTACTACCGCCTTCAACATAATCAAACACATACAGTTTTTCATCGCCATTTGTTATTATTAAATCACTCATCTTAATCTTACCTCAATATCGATTCCCGCCTTTCTCAATTCTGCCTCTATCGCCTTCTTGGACGCTGGTGTTTTAACTAAAATATACTCAACTTCCGCTAGGGTTAGCTTTCCGTATATCTGGGCTTCTACATACTCACCCTTTGTAACTCTAAGCAAATCTTTATAATGAGCTGAAGCCATAAAGTCATCTGCCTCTTTAAACGTGTTTACTGAGGCTTGATATGTTGTGTCTGTAGTGTGCCTAAAATTTCTGTAGAAACTCTCCTCATTAATCTTGTTAATAGGAGATGGTGGTGACGACTGACCAACGCTCGTTGCGTTTCCATTATAAGAGTCGCCAAAGGTTACGGTTGTTCTTTTTCTCACCGAGTCTTTAAACACGATAATATTCTCACCGTATTTAAAATCATCAATTCTATCAAAATCAAACTTGTCTTTAGATGCCACAAACCCATACTTAGGGAAGTTTGTAACATTGTCTATGTCGTCTATACCAAACACATCCTGCTCAAGCCCAATCCTTTCCATCCCTGCGGTTTTGTATGAGCCTTTCCCAGTTTGGAGACTATTCATAACTTCTTTTTGTCTTATGGCTTGTTTTAGATTTTTCTGATTGAAAGCCATGTGTATCTTAACACTATCTTTTGATAATGCTTTTGTAGCCTGTTCACTTAAAACATCAACAGTTTCGCCTGTTATTCTCATACTAACCAAGTTATTCTTTGATGGTGTAATTTCCTCGCCCATAACACGCTTCAAATCCTTATCCCATCCTTGATTTGTTTTCTGTATTTCTTTTCGGGCTGTATCATAACTTTTTTCCAAGTTCACATACGGCACATCAAAGACAACATCATCAACCATTCCCAACTTGCTTTGTAACTGCCCCAAAGTCAGCGGGTTTCCACTCTGGTCAACTAAATCACTAAAGCCTAGTTTGCCGTCTTTCCACAGTTTGCGTTTGCCCTTGCCTAATACTTCTTCTTGAAATGCTTTAGGTTTTCCCTTTAG
>Ga0233441_1002468_pt1 | contig 13625 bp, 18 predicted proteins | sample SI_123_September_4_FD_182781 | JGI IMG/M metagenome (GOLD analysis project Ga0233441, IMG submission 182781) | Seawater microbial communities from Saanich Inlet, British Columbia, Canada - SI_123_September2016_135_MG | ecosystem: Environmental > Aquatic > Marine > Inlet | place: Canada: British...
TGATGTTCCGGTACTAATGATTATGTATTGTATAGTAACGGTACTTCATCTGAGTGGAGAGAAAATACCGGAGGTAGTACTATTGGTGGTACACCTGTGGAACCTTACTATTATGATACAACAAGAGATAGATATTTATCTTTTGATACTATACAAATAGATTTATATATAGATGGCACAAATAGAAAAAATATATACTTGTATAGTATGCCTTCTATATCGTCAAGTCTCGTACCTTTTGTTGTATTTGGTGAGCATTGTATGATTGCTTATGATTTTTATACATCAAGCACACACAATAATAAAGACATTATAGAAGTTGTTGATACCGCCGCAGGTAACGCATCAAGGATAACCATAAATACAGGAAACAACTTGACAGAAATACATAATGATACTGTTGATATTATCATTTCAGATGGTCAGAAAATAGCAGGGTATATAAATAATTTTGGTTTAGATGCTCCAGTATTAAGAGTGTATCTAAAAAAAACACATTACCCATTATAGGATTATAAATGTACAACTTTAAGAATTTAACAACAAAACCATTATCACTAGACACACTAGGAATCATATTACAACCATTAGAATCAAGAGACTTTTTAAGCGTGGCAAATAGAGGAGTTATAAGCATGAACGGTGAGATATTCACCTCCCTTATATATAGTGATTCTATTATAGTAACAGATGTTGATGGTAATTATTTCTCTAAAGAAGAATCTGTTTTGATTATAGTAGATGCTTATAACAAAGTAGAAATAATAAATAGTGAACTAGAAGTAAATATTGGTGATATAACAATAGAATATAACAAAGGAAGCAACGAATACTACTATTTTGGTAAACAATTTGCATTAAAACCTTCCGAAAAATATGTGTTTCATTTTAAAGGACATTTGAAGTCTTGTAAATTTGAAATACACGGTGGTAACATCCTTATCAATATAGCTAATATGGGGCAAATTTCATTAGAAGATGATGAAGTTTTTGATTTTGATTATCAATTAAAAGACCCATTAATAGAAATTACATCAACAAAACTAAGCACATTTCAAATATTTGTAGAGGGGATATACATAGATGCAATAAAACCTAAACCACAATATCTATATGAACTTAATACTACATTATCAATGCCTAATATACCTGATGATGACCACGATAATGAGCTTATTTTTAGTACAAAACTTAATGAAATCGTTGATGGTGTATTCTTTGATAAAATAGGGTATAAAACATCAGTACCTACAAACATAAGCACAAACTTCTTGGTAGATGGTATATTTAAAGACTCTATGTATGCATCATGGGGTGATATCATGAATATAGATGATAATAAAGAGTACACTATATCATTATGGTTTAAAGTACATGAACTATCTAATACATCACAATACCTTTTGCATAACAAAAACGAATATTACCTTAGACTATCAAATAAAGATTTGTATTTCTATGGGTTTGGTAAAAGTGCGAAACTTATTGATGATATAGAAGCTGGTAGATACTACAATTTTATAGCCACATTTGTAGATGGTGATTGGAAATGTTTTGTAGATGGTAATTTTGTAAATCAAGTTATTGGTAGAACACATAAAATGAACACAGGTGATTTGTACACTGGATATAATAACTCACCATTAAAATCTGTAGAATTGGATGCTATGAAAATATATAACTACGCTTTCTCTTCTTCTATGATAGAATACCTTGTACAACACCAAAACCCTAATATTATCGATGATATTATCAACAATTACGAAAATGGTGCAGTAGTAAATTATTACGAATGTATGAACATTACCACACCAGAAGATAGTTATGAGTTCACTATTATTGAAAAAGAACATACTAAGTTTTCAAAAATGATAGGTACGAATGGTATAGCTTATATAGATTCATCTTTATCATCAAAACCTACCATGCAAAATTATCTTAGCGTTATAGAAGGTAAAATTTATATACCACAATCAGGCGTTTATTATTTTAGTGTAGATGGCAATGATAGTGTAGAGTTTTTGATAGATGAGGTTAGTGTAGTGTCTTGGTTAGGTGAGCATATGGCATCATTTGATAATATGCATTACAATACAAAATACCTAGAGCAAGGATACTACTCATACAAATTTAGACATATAGAAATATATGATAGTGCGAACATTGGTTCTTATAAACTCTCTTGGAGAAAACCTAGTGATGTGGAGTATGAGATAGTGCCTACTACAAATTTCTTTAAGTTAAAGACAAAATCTAATACAGCGGATGGTGTATTTGGTATGTTAAACAATAGTAGTTATGGTGTTACTATTACTAACCATAACGCATCACTATCGACTGTTAATAGTGTTATGTCTTATAATATTACTAATGGTAACTATATTGACTTATCACCCATACCACAAAGTGTTTATGATAACACGTTCACTTATAATACATGGTTCTATACTTCTTCTAATTACAATTGGTTATTCACACTAGGCGGTGGGGAAGATTGGAATCATTATATGAGTATAACAACAGATGAAAAAAATATATTGAATTTTAATTTTTGTGATAAAAGAGTTTCTTCTAAGAAGAATGCTTATATAAATAGTGTATGGAATATGCTTACTATAACTACTTCTGGTACTAAAATATACATATATATAAATGGTGAAGAAGTAGCAAAAGTAGACAATATACAAAATGATTGGTACAAACTAACAAACCCTAAAATACTATTTGGTGCATTGGGTTCCGGTACTATTAGTAATTGGATGAAAACTACAGACTTTAATATTAGTGGGTTTACATTCTATGATATATTTTCCACAAAAGACAATATAATAGAATCATACGAACAACAAAAATCAAAATATGGATTATAACACATGATAACATTTAATGAATTAAGCAAAAACTATGACCTTATAAACGAAGGGAATTTACTATTAGAGACTCGTGAATTCAAAAAAGCTATGTCTTATGTAGAGACTATGGAAAAGTACCATAGTACGCTAAACAAATCATCAATAGAATATATTTTAATCAACACTAAACAAGTTCTTTCTGTTGATTTAATAAAGACTAAGTTTGTTGTTGTAAAAAAACAATACCAAAGTGTTTGTAATGCTATAGATGATATTGTCTCTACAATAGAAGATTTTCGTAGAGAATTTAAGTCTAACCACTTTGATGCTCTCTTATCAATTATGGTAAATATAAAAAAAACAATTATATATAAATTTAATGATATATTAGTGAAAAATAGAAGAGCATAAATTATGGCATATGATAAGAAAAAAACACTAAAAAGTAGTATAACAAATATATACAAATGTTGTTTCCTATAAGGACTAAAAATAAAAAAGTTATAAATAAAAGTAAAAAGGATATTGTGTTGGCATTGAATAAAGTTTTAGTTCTTAATGATGTCAATGGTAATATCACAGAAGTCTCTATTGATGACGTTTTGTCAAACGCAAATGTATTATCAAATTTTGTACAGACACATTTCATATTAGATGGTAGTACCACAAATGTAGTAGTGACCTCTAGTACTAATGTTTTCATATTGAATGGTATTTATTTAGCTAAGAATATAGACTACACAATTGTTGATGATAATAATATAACATTATATGGTTTACCTACGATAGATTCTTTGCTAATAGAATTAAGCGGTAGTATTCAATCACAAGGGAGTTTCCGATTAATATGGGATGACCACTTAGCAAACGTAAGTGTTATTGATGTAGAGAGAAGTGATTCAGTATTTATAATAAACCCTAACACATGGTTAGAGTTAGGCATAGACTACAACATAAGCTCACCAACGCAAATCACACTAGTATCCCCACCATTAATTGATTATAAGTTTGGTGAGCTTACAGGTGCGGGTGCTGACGGTATAGATGGTATAGATGGTATAGATGGTATAGATGGTGAGGCTTTATTATGGAAAGGGGATTATAGTGATTTAGTAACTTACACTGTAGGTGATGTAGTTAAATATATAAATAGCGCGTGGATATGTACATGTATAGTATTAGCAGAGAACCCTGATACAAGTGCGAACTTTGATATGTTCATACAAGGCTCTAATATATCGTTTAGCCATGGTTTATCATTTCCTATAGCTAGTTTGTCTGTATTAGGTAGTTCTTTTCAAAAGAGTGATGGTGGTTACTATGTGTGTACGACTAATGATGGTATCACAGCATACTGGAAGATGATAGGGTCTTGATATGAAAAATATTAGTTGGTATAAGGCTAATGTAGAAGCTAATGTTATATTCCTAGAAGCTAGTGAGTCTATTAGTAAGTATGATTTGATAAGTGTTGATTCTAATGGTGGAGCGATAAAAGCTAATGGTAATGAGAGTACGTTTATAGGAATTGCATTAGTTGATGGTATCATAGGAGAGGATATAGCTATACAAACGAGGGGTCTTGTGTTTAATCCCTTGTGGTCATTAACAACTTCTGATAAAGTATATATTAGTGAGACAAGTGAAGTTAGTGGTGTATCAAGTGGGTATAGTGTAGGTTTTAGTATATCAACTAATAAAATTTTTATTGTATCCCTTAAAGAAGAAAGGTTAAGTAAAGAAGAAAATGTTAATACAAATAGTGTTGACTATAATAGTGTTACTAAGGTATATACATTACAAAACACATATGATGACATAACTTCGTTTAAAGTGTATCTTGGTGGTATACGTTTGATGGTAGGCGCTTCTAATGACTATGTTGTTATTGGGAATACTATAGTGTTTAATGAGCACATAGAGCCTGCGGATTATAATAATTTGATTATAGAGTATGTTTAGTTATTGGTGATTGTAAAAAGTGTAGAGGTATCTTGAATGGGAATCTAAATTGTTTCGTTTTTTTTCAAAAAGTAAAATCATTTAAAATCTAAAATTGTTACTCTTTAAGAAAAAGAACATAACTATCTTGATTCGATTGTGATTTCGTTTTTTTATTTATTATATCTAAACACGATTAACGATAATCCGTATAAAGACTTCTTTTATAATAAATTAATTTTGTTAATGAAGCTAAGTCATTACATACCTTTGTTTAAATTTCCTATATTATACCTAAGTATCCTTAAAGTAATATTAAATTATATTTATTTTAGTAAAATGTTATTGGTGATTGTAAAAAGTGTAGAGGTATCTTGAATGGGAATCTAAATTGTTTCGTTTTTTTCAAAAAGTAAAATCATTTAAAATCTAAAATTGTTACTCTTTAAGAAAAAGAACATAACTATCTTGATTCGATTGTGATTTCGTTTTTTTATTTATTATATCTAAACACGATTAACGATAATCCGTATAAAGACTTCTTTTATAATAAATTAATTTTGTTAATGAAGCTAAGTCATTACATACCTTTGTTTAAATTTCCTATATTATACCTAAGTATCCTTAAAGTAATATTAAGGTTTTGTATACATCACTATATAAACATCATTGGGGTCATCATAAAACCCCAAATCTGTTATTGTTATTTTGTTGTTAGTTATTATCATGTCTTGGTTTGTGTAAGCTATTGCGCCATTTATATTCACCCACACTTCTTTATTATGGTCGATACTAGTGCTTACATACAACTCATTCGCATTTCTAGTTATAGTTTTATCTATTATCATAACAATACCCTTTTATTGTATTTATTTGGTTACCCACACACCATTGACTTCATATCTCGTCCAACCGGGTAATATTCTACCATCTTGGTTGTAAAACTTATGACCAAAACCTTTAATAAATCTATGGTCTTCCCAATTTGCTAGTGCAACATTAGTACCGCTCATTGCCATTCTAACAGCTTGTTTGTGTGAATACCACCCATCTATCATCTTGTGTATACATTTTGCCTTTACAGCTCTGTGGTACACATCTATGTTGTCGAAATAAGATGATTCTGTACCTACATAGTAAGTTGCAAATTCGCAACCATCAAACATAGCAATGTATGGCATAGGTGTAGTATATAAACTAACAAACTCACCATGTTTGGTATATACCATATCTAATAAAATTTGAACATCATCATCCTCTTCTATGATGACCCCATTTTTTGATAAATCTATCATAGATTATACCGCTAGGTTTGAATTATAATATTGATTATCATTACTAACTTCTACACATAACCATTTTGGTTTTTCGAACGTATCGTGTTCATGTGACAATTCTATTTCAGCAAGTACTAGACCTTCGTTATCATTAGAAAACACATCAACTTCCCATTTGTTATAATCATGGTTTATAATGTACCTCTTTTTCGACAATCGTTTACTACACAAATTATCAAACATATAGATAGCATCTGTAAAAGGAATCTCATATTCAAATTCGTCCCTAACAAACCCTTTGTTTTCTCCTTTAATAGTCAAAAACCCTTGTTCATCTGCTATTCTAATACGCACAGCAGTATTGTCTTTTGTCTCTATATACCCTTGTTTTATATTTGTGTATTTACTAGGTAGTTTGAGTTTGTCTTTATCTACTAAAAACTTTCTTTCTATTTCTTTCGCCATTATAAATTATCCTTTTCACATATGGTTTGATATTCGCAATAATCACACAATTTAGATTCTTGTTTATTGAATGTTTTGTCGGACTCAGCTAGTTTAATTGGTGACTTTAGATTGTTTATATAATTATTCAAGTATTTTCTCTTGTATATATACTTATTTGATGTATTGTGCTCAATGTATACATAATGACTATGTATTTCATCAATCAAAGGAAATGTTAAAAATCCCCATATAGCGTATATTTGTGTCTGTAACTCATCAAAATATTTTGGGTCTTTCATACGACCGCTTTTCCAGTCAAAAATTAATAACACATTACCCATTATACCCAATTTATCAATAGCACCTCTCACCAATACTTTATCATCATGGTAAGAACATGGGAACACACCATCCTTTGTTATCCTTAGACCAATCTCTGTTTCTTTACCAATTTCTACGATTCCACCGGAACCAAATACAAATTCTTTCCCTAAATTAGAAGATAAAAACTTATCTATTATAAGGTCACATTCTTGTACTTTTTCAATGGTGAATATTTCCGTTATCGTTGGCGATACAGAACCACCATAATGTTCTATTAAATCATGTAGATAACCACCTCGTGATAGTGCTAGGTGTTCTACTTCTTCTGTTTTGATTTTATCAATATAATGGTATTTGAATTTTCTAGGACATTGTTTATAAGTACTAATCCTAGAATATGAATATGGGCTGTGTATCAATAGTTTCCTTTAGTTGTTTTTAATATTCGCTAGCACATTTTGTAATTTTTCGCCTAGAACTTTTGGTGTAAACGGTTTGATTATATAGTTGTTTACCCCTGCTTTTACCGCTGTTATAACCTCTCTCCTATCACCTTCGGTAGTCGCCATGATTATAGGCACGTCTATGAACCTATCGTCTTTTCTTATGTGTTTTGTAAGCTCTAACCCATTCATATTTGGCATATTCCAATCTAAAATTACGATATCTATTTCTGTGTTATTCCTAAGTATTTCCCAAGCAATCCTACCATCTTCTGCTTGTAAAAATTCTGTGTACCCTATCTTTGTTAGAGTAGTCTGTATAATTCTCCTCATTGTAGAACTATCATCTACTATAAGTATTCTCATAGTATATCAACTCCTGATTCTTCTAAGCTATCGTAATCAACTTTAATATCATCGAACTTCTTACTTCTTTGTATTCTTTTTACATCATTGCCTAAAATAGAAGCATAAACGGTATCTACATCTTTTGATAATATTGATATAATGGTATTTCTAAAGTTTATGTAGTCTTTGACTAATCTCTTTAATGTGTCTATAGAGATAACCTTTACGAAATTGTCATAACTATATTTGGTTTCTACGTCATTTATCTCATAAATCTTTGTCTTTAATAATCTATACACTTTTTCTAAGAACTCATCTAAGTACTCTATAAATTTTGTGTCATCTAGTTTCATCAAGTCAACTTCTGTATAATCCAAATGTAATTTTAAAAGGTTTTCTATGTTTAGTGTTTTAAAGTCTTCTAATCCTTTAATACTAGATGATTTCATACCCTTATCAAACATAAGCTTATATTTTGATTCTAATCCTTTTTTACCACTATAGAACTCTTTTGTCTCTACAAATTTTTCATTTATAAATTGTTTGTATAAGTATGAGTTAAGTAAAAGAAGTTTAAACCTTTTTTGTATTTGGTTTGTATCTTCATTTATGAAATCACAAAAACTAACCATAAACCAATCCTTTTTTTTAAGTATTTATAGATTAACACACAAACCCTTTATAAATACTTAAAAAGGATTGGTTTATGGGTGGTGTTACTAAATTAAGAGTACAACAGACACGCGCGGATGAAAAGTATGACCCTATAGGCGATTCGATAGCATCAGACAAAGAGGTAGAAGCAAGGGTAAAGAAACACTCTAGTATGTTTCACGACTCTAGGGAAGAGTACAAAGAATTTGTATATACAAGTAAATTGCTAACGGAACTAAACACTTATTATGATGTAGGAAAGACAATCAAAGCAGAGACTAATGACTACGTATATTCAGGGAACAAAACTCTTATATCGACTGAAAGAAAGATATATGATGATGATGGTGTTACTTTGTATTCACACATCATCAAAACATTTAACTACGATGGACAAGGGGACTTAATAGGCATTGTCACCACTAAAATAATTTAGGAGTTGTATTATACATTCATAACTATCTATAATGGTTTTCTTATATTTATTTATACATAATTATATTCTATTATATAAAAACACCATTATAGATAGTTATTATTGTCACCACTTGTGTGTTCATAGAAATATTTTTTACAAGTCAATATAAATTCATCAATATCGACAACAAATATAGTGGTATCATCCATATCTCTTATGGTAATTGTACCATCTATAACATCGTTGGTCTAATATATATAACTAGAATGACACACTTCTGCTATGAAGGGGAGTGTGCTAACAAAAATCTTATATCAAGCATTTATTTACTCCAATATACTTAGACATCATCAAAATTTTATTAAACTTATTGTAAGTATAGGTACTACACACATCTCCACGTTCAAATCGGTCAACAAATTCTTGCATAGCTTCTACTGCCACATCGTAAAATTCTCTATCACCATATTCTTTTTTGTAATCGATTATATTAATCTCTTCAATATACATATCAAAATCTTCTGGTGTCATGTCACGAAGTTCTTTGGTCACACCACCTTCATTAATGATTACACAACCGTATTTTGTACTATTACACAATTCATTCCTAATATCATCACCATCGGTACAGCCATATGTTGTTTTTAACCGTTTATATAAGAATTCGCCTTTTTTGTCATTTTTATAAATCCAATCAATCATCTCACTTAAATTCAACGAAGTCCACATAACATTTTCCTTTTTTGTTTAATCAAAGAGCTTTAAAAAGCTCTTCTAGTTCTTGTTTCCAAGTAGATTTAATATCGGTATTTATTAATTGTATCAAATCATCCTTAACTTTAATCACTTTATCTTTAAGTTCTTTCATTTTCTCTTTGCTCATAGAATAAATAGGCATACGAAGTAGGTAATCGTAAGAACCTTCAAATTCTTCTATTTTATCTATTTGTTTTATTATATTGATAATTTCCTCTTTAGAAGAGTTTTTTATATCTATTAGGTTTTTGATAACACCATCTACAAACATATATCTTGAAATATTAAGATTAATTTCATTCTTTAAGGTTTCTATTTGGTGTTCTTTTCTAAGACTATAGTATTCAAGTCTAATGTCATAGAAATCATTCATTATTTCATTCACATTTTTATACATAAAAACTCTATTGTTTCTATCTATAGAGTTGTATAATTCACTTGTTTTTTGTGACAATTTGAGCAATGATATAATAGATTTGTTATCCATACCTTCTAATGTTTTTCTATTCATCTTAATAACAAATAAAAATTTATCATCGTTAGACATATCATTATAAGAAACAATATCACCATTATCCTCTAGCTCATCCAAAACCTTTCTATATTTTGATAGGTCATATTTAGGCGGTATCTCTACGACCTCAATAGTTGAAGTGTTCTTAATATTATATTTACCTATAATTTCCCATTTATTATGTTCACCATTTTCTACGATATCACATTTTAGTCCTGTGAAACTTGGTGGTATATCATATACCAAATCATTATTTTCTAATTTTTTTATCAAGAATTTTGTTATCTTTTTAGGGTCTCTTGGTAATATAACTTGTTTAAAACCTGTAGCCATACCAAGACTACCATTTACTAACAACATAGGGATAATAGGTACATAATAACGTGGTTCGATGTCAGTGCCCTCAAAGTTTTGTTTTATTAATATATTATTATCTTCTTTTTTGTATATAAGTCCTAATACTTTTTCTTTTTCTGTGTAAATATATCTTGCCGCAGAAGCTTCGTTTTTAAATCTTTTTCCGAAATTCCCTTCTCTAGTTAGTAAAGGGATATTATTTGTACCAGGGTAATCTTTTGCTAAGTTTACAATTACATCATTTAGATTAGATGGTCCATGTAAATATTCATTATCTACAGAAACTGTACCAGATAATATTTCTACTTTAACTTCACCATTAGTTTTAGTAATGGTGTTTATCACTTTTCTTGATGCATTTTTTAGACCATCAACAATAGATGTTAATTGCCTAAGTGTTGTATATGATGCATAATCAACCACTTCATCGTTTAAATATTGTTTTATATTAATCTTTTTAAAGTTGTAATCCACTTTGTTCCTTTCTATAGTTTTATTAAATCAAAATCATTTTTCATGATGCTCATTTTTCTAACATCGACTGTCTCTTCTTGTAACCAATCGTTTATTGTGTCTACATCATCAGAATCACAACCATCATATATTTCTATGATATTATTTAGACCATCTTTTTTTACAACATTTTTTAAATCTTTCTCTTTCCAAGAACCAAGACCTTTCATATACTTGACATTGTTCTTTAGCTCCCCTATATCATTTAGGCTATACACCCACTTTACAACTTTTTTGTTCTTAATTTCTACTGCTACTGGGGTAGTTAAATGTCCTATTTGACCATTTTTTAACTCTTCTAAAAAGAAATGTTCATAAAATCCTAACAACAATGCTCTAATAGCTATACCATCCAAATCTTGGTCGGTTGCACTAATGATATAATCTGGTTTTTCTTTCTTTAATAGTTTATATAGATTACTAAGTTCTTCATTCGCTAAAAACTTAGCATGAGATGCTTTTTTTATATTTAGCGGTTTACCTTTGAGTTCCCAATAACCTATATTAGTCCTACCAAAAACAGGCAAAATACCACCACAAGCACTCTGACCTTCACATATCATTAATATTCTTAACTTCCCAATACTAGGTGTGTATTTGTCACTTTTAAACTTTTTGTTAGGCTTATCAAGCTTATCCATTTCTTGTTTTTTTCTAAGTTCTTCTTTTAACTTAAAAATCTCTGTAATAGATTCCATCAACTCCTTGTCTTTAACGAGTTTGTTTGTATAAGCACTAAAGTCTGTACCTTTGAAATATTCTGATAATATAGGTACAGAAGATGAAATGCTCTCTTTTGTTTGACCATCCCATGCTACGTCTTTCATGTTTTTTGCGACAAGCACTAATGTTAGTTTATTTTTAATATCACCGGGTTTGATAGTCTTGAACTTCTTTACAAGCTTTTCTCTTATGCCACTTATAATTTTATTCATCACAAAGTCAATGTGTGTACCTGCTTTCCACGTCTCTAATCCATTAACATAAGATAACTGCTTAAAATCATCGTGTGGGTTTTTAGTGATAGCAAAAAAATAATCTTCTGTCTCTTCTACAAGTAAATCACCACTAGAATCAATCAACTTTAAAAACTGCTTAGGATTCAATTTAACGGCTTTTTTGTTAAATGTGAACTTTACCTTTGGGTATGTCATTGATTGCATTAGAATGTACTCGTACATACGTTCCTTGTGCTCTTCGTCTATATGCTCACCATCAAAAATATCAAAGTCAGGAAAGAACTTAATATTGATACCAGTTTTTCCTGTTGATTTGGAAGTAGTTACTTTATGAATAAGGTTGTTTTCATCAACTACAAGAGTTGCTTGTTTATTACCATCGTCACTTATGATAGTGGTTGTCTTGCTAAGTGTAGTACATAGCTTAATACCAATACCATTTACACCTTTTTGACCTTTCCCTTTATTGTCACCGTAGTTGCTACTTGTGTTATACTTACAAAATGCTTTATATAATATATACTCACCATCTTGTTTCTTAGTACTTACACCCCAACCATTGTCTATTACTTGTATACTATGGTTATCAACAACTATATCTATTTTTGTACAACCACCTTTAATAGCAACGTCTATAGGGTTGTCTAAGGATTCCATGAATAGTTTCATTAAACATGGTACGGTAGCAGTCTCACCGTACACAATATCTTTACCTGAAATCTTAAACTTTTCTTTAGTTATTGTTTTAATACTACCACCTAAGTTCCACGGTCTGTTTATAATGGCTTCTCTTTGTGTTTCTTCTACAATATCTTCTGTTTTCAAATTATTCCTTGTTTCTATAGTATTTTAATATGTAAGCGTTAAATAATTAATTTTGTTAGTTTGCTGTGTGTTTTTATAAACCTGTTCTATATAAGCCAATACTTTTTCTATATGACCATCACTCATATACGACAAAATCATTTTAGTTTTTGTAAAATTCATATTGCTGTCATATAATAACAAATAAATACTAATTTATTTGTTATTATGTTACATGTTTATTGTCTTCATCATATTCTACCATTTCGTCTATTGATTTTTCTAATGGTGTTAAACCATTACCTATCACACTTTGTATAACTTCCATAATATTGTGTTTTATATATCCCCAACTATACTTGTATGAATACCTATGACCAACAAAAGTAACACTTTTCTTTGCTAGTATAATATAATAAGAGGTTCCCCCTCATTATGACTATAAAAGAATGTTGTAGAGCCTATAAGTTCTAGTTCTCCACCAAATAATTTTAGAAATTTGGTCTTCTTCAATCCTATTTGTGATTTAGTCATGGTTAATAATCTCTATGCTTACCATAATTGAAGTCTTCTTCAATTATGGTAAGTCCATGTTCTTTGTGTATCTTGATATTTTCTCTTTTTTCAAGCTTCTTTTCTTTTTTCTCTACTTTGTTCAAATGTGGCATATGATAATCGATGTAAATTCTTTCTTTTACATTTTCAAAACCAACCCAATGTTTTGAGCTAAAAACCGTAACAATGAAAAACTCGTTGTTGTATATGTGAATAGGGATAAAATATTTACGATTAGACCCTTCATTACCATTAAACTCAACGATTACTGTCCCCTCTGTGTCAAAATCCAAAATCCCATTTTCGATACTCATCTCTATGATTTTTTTGTATCTTGTGTTATTAATAAACTCATCTCTAGTAATTTCCATGCCATTAGGCACTCCTACATTCGCTTCTTCTCTTGCAAAAGCTGTGTGTGTAGATTTAGACACCTTGTACTCGTTTCCTTTGTAGTCTAAAT
>Ga0233441_1002491_pt1 | contig 13500 bp, 9 predicted proteins | sample SI_123_September_4_FD_182781 | JGI IMG/M metagenome (GOLD analysis project Ga0233441, IMG submission 182781) | Seawater microbial communities from Saanich Inlet, British Columbia, Canada - SI_123_September2016_135_MG | ecosystem: Environmental > Aquatic > Marine > Inlet | place: Canada: British...
TGGGTACAGCTATGTTTGGTTGCCTGCTTGTCTATTTGAGCCAGTTTCCTAGATTGTCGCGCAATGTGCTGATGGCTCTGGGGAGTGCCATCATATGTGGCACTATCTTTTTTATTCTGCCTTCTCTTCTCGATTTTGATATTTTCTTTCAGGCCGTCTTTAGTCTGGTCTGGGGCTTGGCCCTCGGTGGCGGTTTGATTTGGGCCTCTTTAAGGCTTAAGCCTAAGATCGCCAATCTGGTATTACTCTTTATTGCAGTGCAAACCGCGCTCAACTCTCTCACTCTGATTTGGGTATTGGTGCCTCATTCGCTAGGATTGGCCGGGGCAGGCTTTAGTGATGCAACCAATATGCAGGCCCATTTCTTTTTACCAGCTATTTTCTGGGCATTCTTGTGGATCGCTCTATCCGTTAGTATGTTGCTATTTACGCTCAAGCACACTTATGGCACTTTCAAATTAGTTTCCCGCCAAAAATAGGTCCAGACCTCAAGGAGATAGGCATGTCATTGCAACTAGTCGAATGCGTACCCAATTTTTCGGAGGGACGCGATAAAAAAGTCATCGATGCTATTTGCGATGCTATCCGATCGGTGTCAGGTGCCAATCTATTGGATGTTGATCCTGGTATCAGCACCAATCGTACAGTCATTACCATGGTGGGCTCTCCTGATGCCTGCGTTGAGGCTGCGTTTCAAGCGATAGCCGTATCCGCACGCATGATCGATATGACCAGGCATCATGGCGAGCATCCCCGTATGGGCGCTTGCGATGTGTGTCCCTTTGTCCCTGTAGCCAATATCACAATGCAAGAATGCGCCGAGCTCGCAAAAAGGCTTGGAGAGCGTGTTGGCCGTGAACTGGGTGTGCCAGTCTATCTGTATGCAAACGCTGCGACTCGCCCCGATAGATATAGCCTCGCCGATATCAGGCAGGGCGAATACGAGGGCCTGGCTGAAAAAATGAAGCGACCTGATTTTACGCCTGACTTTGGGCCGAGCACCTTTAATGCCAAAAGTGGTGCCACTGTAATTGGTGCCAGACCATTTCTCATCGCTTATAACGTCAACCTCAATACCCGTTCTAAAAAGCTGGCCAATGAGATTGCTCTAAATATCCGTGAGGCCGGAAGGGGCAAGCGAGATGACCAGGGTCAATTGATCAAGGACGATCAGGGTCAGACGGTTAAAATGCCCGGTACTCTCAAAGAAGTCCGTGCTGTAGGCTGGTTTGTTGAGGAATACAAGCGAGCTCAGGTCTCGATCAATCTGACTGACTATCAAGTCACGTCTATGCATCGTGCCTTTGATGAGGTCCAGGAACAGGCGGCTAGACTGGGTATGCGTGTGACTGGTTCTGAGATTGTCGGACTTGTGCCGCTTGAGCCGATGCTGGCTGCTGGACGTCACTATCTCGCCAGGCAGGGCCGTAGTCAGGGGGTGAGTGAAAGAGATTTGATCGAATGTGCAATCCAATCTCTTGGCTTGAGCGATCTTGCACCTTTTGATCCTGATGAAAAAATCATTGAATACAAGGTTGCTGCAAAAGGTAAAAATCTGCGGGATATGTCTTTGAGCGACTTTGCCGACGAGCTGGCCAGCGAGTCTCCCGCACCTGGTGGTGGTAGCACGGCGGCTCTGGCAGGCGCTTTATCGGCAGCTCTTTCGGCCATGGTGGCCAATCTCACTTTTGATAAAAAAGGTTTTGAGGCAAGGCGCCTGGAGCTCAATCGAGTGGCCAATGGCGCTCAAGACCTAAAAAAATCGCTCCTCCTGCTTGTCGATGAGGATATGCAGGCCTTTAATTCGATCATCGAGGCTCGCAGGATGCCTAAAGGGTCTCAAGCTGAAAAAGATGCTCGCGCTGAGGCTATTATGGCCGCCAATAAAAGAGCTATCGACTCGCCCATGGCGGTGCTGAGAATGGTGCGGGTTCTAATGGATCTGGCAGCGGAAATGATAGATAAAGGCAATCCCAACTCCCTCTCGGATGCTGGCGTCGCTGCTCTCATGGCCGCAGCATGCGGCGAGGGCGCTTATTACAACGTGCTCATCAATATTGATGGCCTGAAGGACGAGTCCAAAGACTCTGTCAAAGTATATTTATCTGCTTGCAGCGCAGAAGCTAATGAGCTGATCGAGGCAGTCAGGCTCAAGCAGCATGCCTTGCATAAGGCGGTTTTGGCAAAGATTGGTCCGAGCCTAATAAATGCTTGATTTGTCGTAATTTGTCTCGGGAAAGGCTACAATCTATAAACTTTTGCAACACACAGCTGGAGGACAAATGGGCACAGCTACCGAAGGTAAGGGTTTTGGATCGGCCGTCGGCAACGAATGGGAGACTCCGGATTTCCTCAACGCGCAAAAACGCCTTGATAAAGCCGCTCAGGTCTTAAAACTCGACCCGAGTACTGTAGAGCCCATGCGACATCCCAAGCGTTCGCTATCGGTCGTTATCCCTGCGCGGATGGATGATGGTACGGTGCGTACTTTTATGGGATACCGCGTCCAGCACGATATGGCCCTGGGACCCGGTAAGGGCGGTGTGCGCTTTCATAATGAGGTCACCCTCGGCGAAGTAGCTTCGATGGCTATGTTGATGACCTGGAAATGCTCCTTGATGAATCTCCCCTTCGGTGGCGCGCACGGTGGCATCAGGTTGGATCCAAATAGACTGTCCAAAGGTGAGCTCGAGCGAGTGACCCGTAGATATACATCCGAGATTCTCGAATTGATCGGACCTAGCCAGGACATAGCAGGACCTGACCTCAATACCGATGAGCAGACGATGGCCTGGATGATGGATACTTATTCGGTCAATTCCGGTTATACCGTGCCTTCGGTGGTGACCGGCAAGCCGCAGTCGATTGGTGGCTCTCTGGGTGTTGTGCAATCCACGGGCTATGGAGTTGCATTGGCCGCTCGTCGAGCTGCTCAATTTGCCAGATTTAAGGGCAATAGTCCCTCGGTCGTCATTCAGGGGCTCGGTCAGGTCGGGTCTTCGGTGGCTCGCAATCTGAGCAATGCAGGCTTCAAGGTCGTTGGTGTGTCTGACGCGCAGGGTGGATTGTTTAACAAAAATGGTCTCGATATAGATAAGCTCATGGAGCATATCGACAGCAAAGGCAATATGTACGAATACACCGAGGCAGACAAGGTGACCAACGAAGAATTGTTGGAACTGGATTGCGATATTCTCGCACCATGCGCGGTGGCCAATCAGTTGCACGCTGGCAACGCTGATCGGATCAAATGCAAAGTGGTTGTCGAAGGTGCCAATAGCCCTACGACGCCTAATGCTGATGATGTGCTCGATGGCCGGGGCATCATTGTCGTGCCGGATATCCTCGCCAACGCTGCTGGTGTGACTGTCGGATATTTCGAGTGGGTTCAGGGACTTATGCGTCTTTTGTGGACCGAGGCCGAGGTGCTGGAGCGTCTCGAAGGCCTGATGAACAATGTCTGCACCAGAGTCTTTGACAAGGCCGAGGAAAAGAAGGTCACCCTGCGAATGTCCGCAATGTCTCTGGCCGTGGAGCGCATAGTCGAAGCCCGCAAATTGCGGGGCTTATATCCTTAAGTCCAAATCTTAGATGCGGAGCGCCTCGTGCACGTCAATGCGCGAGGCGTATTTTTGAACGTCCGATTCGCCAAGAATGCCATCTTCGCTTACTAATCCCGAAACTAGGTTGAAGGGTACCAGATCAAATTGGTGGTTTAGAACGGCTACTCCTTTTGGTGCTGCGTCCCAGACCTCGTTGCCAGGCCTTTCATGTTTTTCAAATTCGAACATCCGCTCATCACTCACAAATTTTTCTGTGCCTGAGAATGCATAAAGAGGTACATTCAATTCGCGGCAGGCTATGGCGAGAGCCCAGGAGCCTACCTTATTGACGACTCCAGGAGATGCTATGCAGTCGCAGCCCATAAAGGCCGCGCAGCAATTGCCCAGCACCAGGCCCATGGCGTTGTCAAAAGTATAAATGACCTCTATATTGCCAGCCGCTAGTCGAGAGGCCAATTTGCGCCCCTCCATCGAGGGTCTGGCCTCTGTCGTAACTACCCTAAAATATCTCCCTCTGGCTCTTGCATTGAGTAAACAGCTGACCACCGTCGAGCTAAAAGAATAAGCAAAGACGAGACCGCCTGGTTCGATCAGGTCGTATGCCAGATCGGCTATCTTTGATGCCGAATCACATAGGCGTTTTTCGAATGCTGTGAGTGCCTGATCGACCTTGTCGATCAAAGAAGGGACATCATTTGCCTGATCCGAAGCCAAAAGGACCTGATTGGCCAATTGAAATAATGGCGCCATGGCAGGTTGGCAATCAACGAGAGCTTTAGAAGCTACGATCAGCGTCTCTTTTGCCTCGTCAAGAGAGTCGTCCTTTACCATGGCTGTGAGCGCTTGGTAGAGAGTAATGGCTCTCAATGCCTGTTCTGCTGCTCCTGACATCAAGTCGTCTCTGATCGGCTGGATCAGTGACTCGATTTTGTATTGATAGTTGGCGCCTTCTTGATCCTGATTGGTAGACATCGGCATTCTCGTAAAAAGCTAAGGCTAGCTATTTTAGCTCCTTGACCGAGGTTTGGGCTAACAATTTAGCTTGATCGGAGTGCCTGAGCAGTGTTCCTTCTTTTTGTGGGGGAGATATGTGCTGCCAGGGCAGGATCTCGTCGACTTCGATATCTCGGAAGGCAAAAAATTGAAGAGCGGGCGCTCCCTCAGGAAGATTGCGGAGGGCTCGCTTCCAGTCGCCGACACTGCCTTGTGTTTTGGCGATTTCTCTCATTAGCGGGGCCAGTCTGCGATCCCCTCTGGAAATCAATCCCTGTATGTCGCTCCAGTTATGGCTTTCAGGTCGTACCTCGATACCTAATTTTGATAAATGCTTGCGCATATATTCCAGTTTTGCTTGTGCTCTTTTGTCCCTGCCAGACCATTGAAATGGTGTTTGTGCTTTTGGCACAAATGAAGAGACGCCAAAAACGAAGCGCAGGCGCTTGTGCTTTTTTTTAAGAGCTGCCATCAAGGCCACAGTTTGTTCTAAGTCCGCATCAGTCTCATATGGCAAACCAACAATGCCATAAAATTTGACACCTTGCAGGCCGCCCTCATCGATTAGCCGCACTGCTTCAAAAATTTCATCCTGGCTAAGGTTTTTTTTCATTATCTGCCGCAGTCTTTCAGAGCCAGACTCGATTGCGATGGTGACAGATTTTTGTCCCAGCGTCTTGAGCATTTTGACGATGGATGGCGTCAAAGTATCTGCTCTCACCGAGGCGATAGTCAGGTCGATGTCTGGACGCTCTTCAAATTTTGCTACCAGATTTTCAAATAGAGGATGCTCCGTGACTGAGGGGCCCAGCAACCCGATCCGCTTTGTATGCTGCAGGGCAAAATCTACTTTTTCCACAATAGTATCGATGGCGGTGGCGCGAAATGGCCTTGTCAGATAGCTTGCAAGGCAAAATCTACATTCTTGTGGGCAGGAGCGCACTACTTCTATCAAGAAGGTATTGCTCCAGGTCGTCTGATCGCTCAGGATCTGGGTGTGTACTGCATATCCGTCAGGTGCCCTGAAAATCTCTTTCTCCACTGATGGTGGCACGTCTTTTTGTATAGGATCGATGGATGATATCGCTTGTGATACCGGATCGTAGGCAACTGTATAAAGAGAAGGTACATAAAGGCCTTTCACTTTTGACAGGGCGAGCAGTTGCTCTTGCTTGTCCGGCAACTGTCTTGCAGACTGCCAGGCGTCGAGAAATGCAGGAACCGACGACTCGGCATCTCCCAACAATATGACGTCAAAAAAGTCCGCAAACGGCTCTGGGTTGGCTGAAAGTACCGGCCCACCGCCAAAGATCAGTGGACATTCGTCCCCGGCTTGCAGTCTTTCTTGTGGAGTGAGGGGCACGCGGTGCTTTTGCAGGATAGTGGAGATGTTGATGAAGTCCAACTCCCAGGCAACTGTGAAGCCTAGCAAGTCGATGGTCTCCATTCCTTGTTCGGCAATGTCGAGAAAGCCACGTTTGACCATGGTGTCTGGACGAGACTCCATCAGCCACCAGACCAACTGGTAGCCAAGACCAGACATGCCTACCTGGTAAGTGGATGGAAAATACCAGCCTATATCTATAGTTTGATGATGATCTGGCCCACTCAGCCCCCTTGCTTGGTCTTTTGGGGGGAATGGAGCCAGCCGTGTTTCCTTGCCTAACAAGAGTCCGACCAGTTTTGGAGTTTCAAAGATATTTTAGCTTATTTGTGACTGCTTCACGATATACAAAGCCCGTGATGCTGGTCCAAGAGCTTCACGGGCTTTTATATCTCACCTTTTGCTTGTCAACTCAGCTTGCTTTGCCAATTTTGGGCAAATGCTTATGCCAGTCGGTTTCTAAAGAATCAAAGAACTCGTGCGCTGCCAGGACGTCATCATAAGAAATGGGCGGGAGGCCCACGAGACGTTCTTTATCACGCTTGGTCCAATCGCGGGGGTGTTGCGACTGGGGCTTCTGCGGTTTGGGAGTAGTGCCAACGATGGCTACGCCGAGGGGATGACCGCATGCACAGCAAGTAACTCTGACCACCAGTACGCCGGGTTCTTCCCGGAGTAGCTGTATACCTTCTGACTTGAAAAGCTGAGAACAGAACCGGCACTCTTTCTGCTGGAAGTATTCCTGGATAGCCTGGAAACTGCCACCGTACAGGTTGCCCATATATGTCCGCCACTTCTAGGTTCTTATTGAAAAGAACAAACGATACCGAAAACCAACAACAACAACAACAACAGAATTTCAATTATGCAATCTAGTTAGACAAGCCGAATATCAGTTGAGAATCAGTAAACGTTTCGTGCTGTTTCGAAGATTTGTCTAGCCAAATTTAAATCCAGTGAAAAGGATTATACTTGAACCTTCATAAAACGCAGCAAAGAAATTCGCAAATCGGAAAAATAATCTGATAAAAGCGGACGCTTGCAATCACATATGGTGCATTTAGGAGCAAAAACGCGATGACGCATATTGAAGAAATATCGGCAATGGAAATCTTGGACTCGCGTGGTAATCCCACTGTCGAAGTTTTGGTTGCCCTCGCCAGTGGTGCCACAGGTCGAGCTGCGGTTCCTTCTGGTGCCTCCACGGGTAGTTTTGAAGCGGTCGAGCTTCGCGATGGCGACAAGGCTCGCTATCACGGAAAAGGAGTGCTTAAGGTTATCGAAAACATCCACGATACCATCGCTGAAAATCTGATCGGTATGGATGCAATAGACCAATTGGCTATCGATAGAGCATTGATCGAATTGGATGGTACCAAAAACAAGTCTCGCCTTGGGGCCAATGCCACCCTTGGTGTCAGCCTAGCTGTCGCCAAAGCTGCTGCTGATTCGATGGGATTGCCGCTGTTTCGCTATGTAGGTGGACTCTCTGCCAATACATTGCCAGTACCCATGATGAATATCCTCAATGGTGGCAAGCACGCTCAGGATGGAGTGGATTTTCAAGAATTTATGATCATCCCTCATGGTGCCTCCACATTTGGTGAGTGCTTGCGCTGGGGCGCAGAAATTTATCAGGCACTAAAGGCAGTGCTGCATAAAAAGGGTTTGGGCACCGGTGTTGGTGACGAAGGTGGATTTGCTCCTTCGCTAAAGACCAACGAAGCCGCTTTAGAATTGATTGTTGAAGCTATCGAAAAATCCGGCTTCAAGGCAGGAGCGGAGGTTTCTCTGGCACTAGACCCCGCATCCACCGAGTTTTTTGAAGGTGGCAAGTACAATCTGGCCACAGAAGGCAAAAAACTATCCAGTCATGAGATGGTCAAAGTCTATGAAAAGCTAGCCGCTAATTATCCCATCATCAGTATCGAAGATGGATTGGCTGAAGAGGACTGGGATGGCTGGAAAGAGTTGACCGATGCCATCGGCTCCAAATGCCAATTGGTTGGTGATGACCTCTTTGTGACCAACGTGGAGCGTCTGGAGCGTGGTATCGAAAATGGTATCGGTAACGCAATCTTGATCAAGCCAAACCAGATTGGGACTCTTTCTGAAACTATGGATGCTGTAAATCTCGCTCGTGAAAATGGTTTTGGCAGTGTCATGTCGCATCGCTCAGGGGAAACCGAAGATGCCACCATCGCCGATCTTGCGGTCGCTCTCAGCACTTATCAGATCAAAACCGGTGCTCCATGCCGCGCTGAGCGTACTGCCAAGTACAATCAGTTGCTGCGTATAGAGCACGATCTTGGCGAACTGGCCATCTTTAAAGGCAAGCAATCCTTTGCTCAATATCGCACTGGCAATCGCAAATTGCTGGCTGCTGCCAAATAGGCACCGCGGGTAAAGGCATCTGGTAAGACAAAAAAAGAGGCCCCTAGTGGGCCTCTTTTTATTACGCACCACTTATGGTGCCATACAAAACGATGGTCGTTAGCGTCGAGCAATTTCGTTGGTATCACCGATCTTGGTCATGACTGACTCTGTTCGATATCTGCCTACATAGTTGCCATCTATATACTGATCGACATAGCTCTTAGCTGTAATACTATTGTTTGCTATTTGAGTAAATTCGTCTCGTGCCCTGGCCGCCCAGGAACCTTGAGCGTTGTCTCCAAAATAATAAGTAGTCCGGTCTGCCGTGGCTGCATTGCCGTTAAAGCTCATGGCCGAGGATTGTGTCTCTACCCAGCCCGGTTGATGCCATTTGGCCAGGATACGACCGTCAGCAGTAGGATAAAAAGTGACTTCGGATGTGATGACCTGACCGGCTTGGACAGATGAAATCTGGCTATTAAGTACCTTAGTCTGGACTTGCCATTGGCCCTTGAAAGAAAGAGGGAAGGTGTTGCGGGGCTTGATGGGTTTGATTGACTCTACTTTTGCGGAAGTATCCTGCACTTCTTCGAGATGTCCCGAAAGAACTACAGCGAAAGCGGGATAGGCAACGAGCATAGCCAAGGCATAAGCGAATACTGCCGAGATAGCGGCCTTATAGCTAATTCTTTGGGTATCTGCCTGGGCTTTCATGGTCGGTCACCTGTGGTCTCCCGTTCGGTCTAAATAAGGAGTGGTCTCCTACTTTTAATGTTCCCCGCTACGGTTCAATTAATCGTTTTATAAACCATTTGGTTTTCCTTCTAATGAAGAAAAGCTATGCAAAACGACCTTCTATATATGTAAATGCTAATATGGCCAAAGTCTCAAACCATTTGCATCATGTCCATAAGGGGGTATCGGTGAGCACAAAGACCATCGAAACATCGGAAATAAAAGACATCGGCCTTGCTCCTCTCGGTAAGCAGAGGATCGAATGGGCAGACGGGGATATGCCTGTATTGCGCATGATCCGTGAGCGATTTGAAAAAGAAAAGCCATTCAAAGGCCTCAAGCTTTCCGTCTGTGCCCATGTCACCAGTGAAACCGCCAATCTCGGACGGGCCCTTGTTGCCGGTGGCGCAGAAATGGTGTTGATAGCCTCCAACCCGCTCTCGACCCAGGACGACGTTGCAGCCAGCCTGGTCAAGGACTATGGCATGTCTGTGTTTGCTATAAAGGGCGAGGATATTGCCACCTATCACAAACATATCAATATTGCCCTCGATCATCACCCATCCCTTATCATCGATGACGGATCCGATCTCGTCGCTACTCTTTTGCAAGAGCGCCAAGGTCAAGTGAAAGAAGTCATCGGCACGACCGAAGAAACCACTACTGGTATCACTCGCTTGAAGGCAATGGAAAGAGACAATGCTCTACCTTTCCCTTCCATGGCTGTCAACGATGCTATGACCAAGCACATGTTTGACAATCGTTATGGTACCGGTCAATCCACTCTTGATGGTGTCATCCGCGCCACCAATCGTTTGGTTGCTGGTCGCAATCTAGTCGTTTTAGGATATGGCTGGTGCGGCAAGGGCTGCGCAATGCGTGGGCGTGGTCTGGGTGCTAATGTCATCGTTTGCGAAGTCGACCCGATCAAGGCTATCGAAGCTGTCATGGATGGCTTTAGAGTCATGCCTATTGCCCAAGCCGTTAAGTTGGGCGATCTATTTATCACTGTGACTGGTAACAGGCACGTCATCGATAAAGCTCACTTTGCCGATATGAAAGATGGCGCGATCGTGTGCAATTCTGGTCACTTTGACCTTGAGCTCAATCTAACCAGTCTGGGTGAAATGGCCAAGTCCAAGAGAGAAGTTAGGCCCTTGATGGAAGAATTTGAAATGAAAGACGGCCGCAGGATCTATGTCCTTGCACAAGGTCGTCTGGTCAATCTTTCCTGCGCAGAAGGGCACCCCGCGTCAGTTATGGATATGAGTTTTGCCAATCAGGCTCTCGCTCTCGAGCATCTGGTCAAAAACAAGGCGACACTTAAGCCAGGAGTGCATACTCTGCCTCTCAGCGTCGATGAGGAGATCGCCAGGCTCAAGCTTAAATCGATGGGGATCGAAATCGATACTCTTACTCCAGAGATGACTGAATACATGAATTCGTGGAGAACAGGCACTTGATAAGTGTCTGGCGATGATCTAGTTAAAAGGCCGGCGATTAACAATCAGCCGGCCTTTTTATTTGTCTTGATTTGGTGCTGATTTATGGATCAGCTTAGTTGATCTTTTGGAACATGTAGCCGATACCACGAGCGGTGAGGATCAAGTCCGGATTGGACGAGTCTTCTTCTAGTTTGCTGCGCAGACGGCTGATATGCACATCTACCACGCGAGTGTCGATCCTATGGTCTGGGGGATAAGCCCAGACTTGTTGTAAGATCTCGCCGCGCGAATAGGGCTTGCCAGAATTGGTAACGAGGAGCTCCAGAAGGCTGAACTCCATCCCGGTTAGACGAATCCGCTCGTTTTTACGAGTAACCTGGCGTTTGTTGAGATCGATCTTGAGATTGCCAATAGTGATGACGTTGGAGCTCTTGCTCTGGCCGACTTCTTGATGACGTTCGACTGTACGTCTCAGTACTGCCTTGATACGAGCCTCTAGCTCGGAGGGGCTGAAGGGTTTGACTACATAGTCGTCAGCGCCGATCTCGAGGCCTTGAATCCTGTTGGAAACATCAGCAACTGCGGTCAGCATGATGATGGGAGTGTCCGAAGTCTTGCGGATCTCGCGACAGACCTCATAGCCGTCCATTTTTGGCAGCATGACGTCCAAAATGACTAGATCCGGTTGAAAACCGTTGAATTGCTCTATTGCTTCTTGGCCATCTTGGGCAGTGGCTACGTTGTATCCGGCGAGTTTGAGCCTTGTCTCGAGAATGCGTCTGATAGACGCCTCGTCGTCAACTACCAATACCTTTTCTTGTTCAGAAGAGCTTTCCACTATAAATGTCCTTCTTTAAATTATAAGACCGTCCGGACCGCATCGGGGCCTGCACGGCTTTGTTGCTCGGCTTTATTGAATATACCACTATAAAGGAATATAAAAGCTCAGATCCGAAACATCTCTACCAGCATGGATTTAGTGGCGGATAAACAAATGAAATTTAAATCATAAAATAATTACAGATTTTAGCGACGACATTTGGATATATAAAAGAACGTTTTTTTGGTAAGTAAGGATACTTACTATTGATGATGGTGCACCACGGGTGGTTGTCATGTGTGTTTTTGTGTAAATACCTTGGCAAGGTCTTAGATGCCGTCTGCAGCGCTTTATTGGAGATGTCGAGTGATAAGTGTTAAGGCTATGTTGTATGTAGCATCAGTCTTAAAAAAGAAGCGTGCACATATGAGGCACTCGTGTTAAGCTTCTGTACTGGTCGGTCTCGTACCGATATTTACCATTAGTGCTCCCAAGTCATTTAGGGTATCGGGTTAGGGAGTTCGTAGAGGGAGAGTGGAATGAATAAGCCCCAGTTGAGCTTAGCCTTGAGTCTTTCGTTAGTGCTGCTCCAGGCTAATTGGCTCTCGGCACAATCCGAGTCGGGTGCGATCTGGCAACAAATGGCCGGCCAGGCTCAAGTGTCGAAACAAAGTATCAAACCTGCCGCCACCAAAGGTGGTGCGGTAAAACCTGCAGCAAGCAAAGCTTCTGCTGTAGACGCAAGTCATGCAATGTTGTTCCTCGCTGGTAAGGGCAAGGAGATTGGAGCTGGCGGCGCCGCTCCAGCAGCTGCTCTCACCATACACCCAGGTCTACCTCTCGATGAGGGTATGACTGGCGCTCCTGGGGTAGCAGCAGATCTTGCTGTCGCTCCCAAGTCATCTCCTGATGTCATAGATCATGTGCCTGCGATCGCAGCCCTACCTTCGCAGACTGCAGTTACTGCTGCTAGCAAAGCCTTATTGGCACAGCTGTCACCCGATCACGTAGTCGCTCAAGCCGATCACAGCACTCTCACCGCACAGCCTATCCCGCCTGCAGTCACTGGCACTCTCGATTTTGAAGAGTACAAAGTGACAAACGTTCTCGACCTCAAAGTGTCCCAATCCAGGACCTTCAAGCTCAAGAACAAGATCGTCAGGACTTCTATCTCTGATCCCGGCATCGCCGAGCCCGTCGTAGTCACCGAAAACCAATTGGTCTTGCTCGGTAAGGCCCCTGGCACCACGACGCTGGTGCTCTGGGATGATGCTGGCAACTCTGTTTCTATCGATCTTCGCGTCAGCCGCGATTTTTCTCAGTTGCAAGCAACCGTGAGAGAGATCGATCCCCGTATCATCATCAAGACCTTCTCGGTTGGTGGTTCGGAGCGTGTATTGCTTACCGGTGACGTAGACAACGTTGAGTCGATCGTTAAAGCCTTTGCTGCCGCAAACGTGTTTATGGACGATCGTGGTATGAACATCCAGGTCGCCAATAACAGATTAATCAACGGTCGTATAGGTGAATTAGGTGGCACCGGTACCACTGGCGGTGCGTCAGGTCAGTTATCTGCTCTAGGTACTGTTGATCGTTATACATATTTTGGCAATCTTCCCAACAATATTTCCAAGGCTCAGGTGCTTTTGAGCGATGGTAGTCGCGTAACTAGCTTGGTTAAAGTGCGGAAGGTGCCGCTAATTGTATTGCACTGCACCTTCATGGAGATGAATACTGCTGCTGCAAGGGAGCTTGCTACTCAGCTGGGTTTCGGTGTTGCTAATAAGTCCTTCTCCTTTGGTATTGGTGGTAGTGCTCAATCTCTTTCTGGTAACACAGTTTTGGCCGCAGCTCCTGGACAAAGAGGTTTTTCTACCTTGTTTCCAGCAGCGGGTGCAACTTCCGCAACCGGAAACCTTGCAGAAGCCGCTAATTTTGCTCTTGTTAACAATCCAGTCGGAAATGCCTTAGGGACAGTTAACTTTGTCGGTACTGGAGGGCCAAGCGCTATCGGCCTAGGTCAGGCTGGAGGAGCTTCCAGTCTGCTTTCCCAAGCTGTCTTGCTCGGCGCTCCTGGTGGAGCCGGTCTGTCCGGGACTAACATAGGCAATATTTTCACCAGCTCCTCAAGTATCGGTGGAAAAACTACATTGTCTATAAATCCTGCTTTTCAAGGCATGATCG
>Ga0233441_1002498_pt1 | contig 13464 bp, 12 predicted proteins | sample SI_123_September_4_FD_182781 | JGI IMG/M metagenome (GOLD analysis project Ga0233441, IMG submission 182781) | Seawater microbial communities from Saanich Inlet, British Columbia, Canada - SI_123_September2016_135_MG | ecosystem: Environmental > Aquatic > Marine > Inlet | place: Canada: British...
TCGTAATTTTTCTGATGAGCCTCAATGTAATATTTGTAACAACCCGAAGCGTCAGGAAGACCTGTTGTGTGTTGTTGAAACACCTGCCGATGTGATGGCCATAGAAGCATCCGGCAGTTTTCAGGGTAAATACTTTGTTTTGTTAGGAAGGTTGTCGCCGATAGACGGGGTTGGACCGGATGAACTGGGCCTGGATATTCTTAAAAATAGGTTAGTTCAGGAGCAGATTAAAGAAATTATTCTGGCAACTAACCCGACGATTGAAGGTGAAATCACCGCTCAATATATTGCAGATATTGCTTCAGAATATAATATTCAAACAAGTCGGATTGCACATGGAGTGCCAGTCGGGGGAGAGCTTGAATATGTTGATAGTGGAACATTAAGCCGGGCCTTTGATGGCCGCCAGACAATAACTAACAGGTGATTGATCATGTCAGATACAATTTTTACAAAAATCATTAACAGAGAGATACCCGCTGAAATTCTGTATGAAGATGATGATGTTTTAGCCTTTAGTGATGTCAGTCCCCAGGCGCCTGTACATTTTCTGGTTATACCAAAATTACCTATTGAGACAATTAATGATATTCAAGCGGATCAGGCTGAGTTAATTGGTAAAATGGTTTTAACTGCGCAGAAACTAGTTAAAGAGCAGGGTGTCGCTGAGGGTGGTTACCGACTAGTGATGAATTGTAATGAAGATGGAGGGCAGACAGTCTTTCATATCCATATGCATGTGCTGGGTGGTAGAGCTTTAAGCTGGCCTCCGGGGTAAAAAATTTGATATTAACCATGAAGTCACGAAGGGCACGAAGAAAAATTAGCTTATAATTTACCATTCAGCTTCATAGTTATGGGTGATTTCTTCACCCTGCTTAATTTCGCATAAAGCCACAACAGATTTATCATCGTAATAACAGGCGTTAGGTGTGTCTGAGTGATTGATGTATTTTAAATCACAACTTACCTTGAAGCCTATTTCATTATCCAGCCACAGAACATACATGCCATCCTGTTGAGTTTTCTTTCCAGTCAACTTGCCGATAACTGTATCGGCTGAAATGTTCTTTTGAGCAAATAAACCTTTCCCATGGATTGGGCTTTCAGCAACAAAGGTGAGTAAATTTTCTTTTGTCATAGTCATAAAAAAAGGCAGACTTATATCAAGCCTGCCCGTTTATAGAGTTAGTGAATATTATTTTACGAAGATCGTAGAGTATAGCTCTGGATCAACCATTGGAATGTTAGCGTTGAAATTAGTGTTTATTGCTTCAATCATAATATTTGCAATAACCGCATAACCGCGTGCTGTTGGATGAACACCATCAAGAGAGAAAGCGCCTCCTGAGCCATAAGTGGATGTGATTGAACCTGTACCATAATCAATACCGGTATCGTTTAGTTCAGTCATGAAATCAGCTACGTCAATATAAAGAAGATTGTCATTAGCTGTTGCCAATGCTTCTATTGTTGCATTAAAGGCAAGTCTGGCAGTATTGATCTCTTCAATTTCAGAAGGAATTAATACATCACTGTCTACAAGAGGAACACCTACACCCCAGGCAGACGTTGGGTCAGCAGGGTTAGCCAGTGAGCCAATTTTAGAACTGGTGGTTAATACAAGTAAATCTTCAGCTGTGGCCTGTCTCATATTGATAAGTCCATCAGTGGTTCCGGGAATAACACCCGTTACGTCGGTTAAATCTTCATCCATAATAACCACTGCATTTTGCCCGGCGGCAAAAGAAATAGTACGTTTGGCCACTTCATCTGCGGTGATAACCATATTTTGTTGCATCAGTAAAAGTCCGCCATTATAAGGGGCATAAGCTGTATTAAGATCGTCAGCAGTTGCCTGGTCTAATGGAACAGCGTTATAAGGTACTGTTGTAAAATAAGGAAGAGTGCTCACGTCAGGAATATTAACCAGTACTCCTTTATTAGTACCCGCTCCAACCATTGCATCAACCAGACCACTATAAACACTGGCAAAAACCAGTGGGTTAGTAATATCTTCAGAGCCGTAATCAGCTGGACTAACAACTGGGTTTAACTGGTTCTCACCGGTTCCACCATCTGTGGCATAAGAAAGTACATCGTTATTGCCGATCCATAACACGAAGAATGATGGTTGCTGAGATGCAGCATCTACTATCATGCTGGTATCAGATGCTGATGCAAATCTTACAAAATAAGGGTTTGCAGTGGCAGGATCTGTTAATAATCCTGCTGCATTTCCAAGGCCAGTAGAACCAAGATGGAATGATTTGGCTCCAGGTACTCCCATATTATTGAAGGTAGTGCCAATTAATGGAGAGTTAAATACTTCTGTAGTCGGGTCGCCTGCTATTGGTGCAGGTGATGATGTGGTTGCATCTAATACCAGTCGATTTCCAAAATCTGGATTAGCGGCCCCACCAAAAAGTAAACCACCAAGGTTGTCACTGACTAGCGGTTGGGTGAAAGATCCTCCACCTGTTTTAGCAAATTGACCTGCGAGTATGTTGGGATAAGAATTTTTTTGCCCATGCAGATAAAGAGCACTATCACCATAGCCAGCTGTTATTGAGTCACCGATAGTAACAAAATTGGATAAATCGACACTGCCCTCGCTATAAAACGAGGTGTTATTCACATCGCTGTTAAATTCAGGGTCACAAGCTGCAAGTACTGTGCAGGCAACTGTTAGTCCTGCCAGCTTTATAATTGTATTGTTAATGTTTATCATGTCTCGTAATCTCAGAATTTGTAGTTAAAGCCAGCACCGATAGAAGTAGCGGCTGAGTTATAGGATCCACCAAAAGATGCAGAATCGTATGTTCCGTCAAATTCAGTAAATTTGAGATAAAGGAAACTGACATCTATTTCCAGGCTGTCCGACATTGTGTAAGTCGCACCAGCAGTAAAACCTATATTGTCATTTCGGGCAGTTTCAGGAGTCACGAAACCATCGGGGACGGGAGATTCATCTGAGTAGAGTCCACCACGAATGATCAGTGTATCGTTTAGTTTGTGTTGTACACCAATTCTTAATATGGTTGCGTCGTTGTAATTCCGCGGTTTTTCAGAAAGACCGATACTATTATGAAATTGAATATCCAGGTTTTCATAGCCACTCCAGTAAGCACGGTTTATGTCAAAAGCAAGAACGGTATCATCACTTAAATTATAGGCAAGACCAATAGTCAGTTCAGCAGGTAATACCAGGTCTGCGTCAAAAGTTGAATCTGGGTAAGCGGCCGATAGTGATGATGGAATATTTTCAAAATCTGCTTCTTCATTACGTGCTTCAAGAGTAATTTCAGAGCGATAAGTAATACCGATTGATAGTTTATCTGAAGGTTTAGCCAGGAAACCAACATTAAAACCTGTTCCTGTCACACTGGATGCAGATAGCGTTACATTGGCTCGGTCTCCATTATTGTCAACAAGCGTTGATGTTAAATTACTGTTATATTCTACCAGCCCGGTTACCAGTGTGGGGCCGAATCCTATGCTGTACTGGTCATTAATCTGATAGGCTATGGTTGGTTGAAAATAAACTGTTTTCAGTTCTATGTCGTTAACCAGGTGAGATCCTACCCAGTCTTTTTCCCATTCAACGGAATTGCCGTAAGGCGTATAAACGCCCAGACCATATGATAAATTATCATTATGTTTTTTGGCTAGATAGACATTAATGGGTGTGCCGATGGGACTATTTGTTTCTGATGAGTCACCGGTTGTTTCATTTTGGTAAACTGTCTGGCCGTCAATGAGAGTGATACCAGCGATAAGTTCCATTTCTGATTCAAGGTGAGTCATGCCGGCTGGATTGAAGAAAACCGTTTCAGCGCTTTCGGACATGGCTGCACCAGCGTGCCCCATTCCCAATGCTTTTTGCCCCTGAAGCGATACTCGATAACCACCGGCAAATGCGCTGGAAGCTATACATAAACTAGCTGTTGCTACAATTATTCTTTTCATATGCAGTTTTTTTTATTTAGATTTAGAATATCAGGCATATGTTTTTCTTTATTTATGCCCTGGCAGGGTATCGAGTATCTCTAACATCAATCAAAAAGTAAAGGTTCGGTTGCATATTGAAACTTTGATTTAAAAAAGAGGTAAAATAAACATTTCCTTAAATACTTCTATTTCAAATTAAAGAGAATACCTTCTATCTGAGAAGCTACGGTCTTATCAGAAATCCCTTCTACCAGATATTGATTGTATTCGTAACGAGCTGGGTAGTTTTTTCGGAGTAAATCAAATTCGTTGGCTAGCTGCTCATCGGGTAATTCTGATAATGCTAATAGTCTTTGATGATCTGTTTCAATTGAATAATGAGACTTGAAAAGTTCTGGCCATAGAGATGCATTGGTTTTTTGAGAGAGTTGAATAGTTTGCTTTTGTGGCAAATGGTCACACATTGACCAGCTGGTCTTCTTTTCAAAATAACGACCTGCAGCTTCTAAAATCATTTGAGTGCCGCGTAATTTTCCTTCTACGCTGTAACCCGCAATGTGGGGAGTGGCAAAATCAACCAGTTTAAGTAATGTCTGGTTTATGACGGGTTCACCCTCCCAGGTGTCCAGAAAGATAGTCAAATCCCGCCTTTTTGTTAATAACGCTGATAACGCCTCGTTGTCAATAACGGGTCCTCTGGCGGCATTAAATAAAATCGTATCTTCTGCTAGTTCATTGAGCCTTGTTTCATTTAATAAGTGGAAAGTAGGGTGATCCCCATCTCTGGTTAGTGGTACATGGCAAGTGATGAAGTCGCATTCGTGTAAAATGGTTTGAAGTGAAACATAGTTGATTGAATCATCACCAGAATCCTGTAACGGAGGGTCGTTCACTAGAGTATTGATGCCCAGCGCATCCAGTTTCTTTTTAACTCTTGAACCTACGTTTCCATGGCCGACAATGCCTGCGGTTAATTCAAATGGGTTGAAGCCTTTTTTCTGTGATAACTCGAACAATGCATTAATCATGTATTCAGATGCTGATTCTGCATTGCAGCCGGGCGCATTGGAAAAGCCGATATTTTGTTGTTGTAGATATTCAAGATCAATGTGATCTGTTCCGATAGTGGCTGAAGCAACAAATTTTACTGGAGTATTTTTGAGTAATGTTTTATTAACCCTGGTAACAGAACGAACCAGTAAACAATCACAGTTTTGTAAATCTGAATTTTGCATCTGGCGACCGGGCAGGGTTGATACTTCTCCAAGGTCTGCGAATGCTTCTTTGGCATAAGGGATGTTTTCGTCAGCTATGATTTTCATTGTCTATTAATGTTAAATATTTATCACCACGAAGCTCACGAAGAGCACGAAGAGGTGAATTTTAAAAGAATGCTTTTTTGGTAACATTTTCAGTGGTAAAGCCTGTTATTTACTCAATTTTGTTTTAAACAATATAAATTATATCTTCGTGTCCTTCGTGTCCTTCGTGTCCTTCGTGTCCTTCGTGGTGCAATCTTTTTTTATTTACAGCAAAAGCGCTGTATTAAATTCTCTAATAAAGTAACAGTGGGTTGAATTTGATCTATGGGTAAAAACTCATCCGGTTGATGTGCCTGCTTGATTGAACCGGGTCCCATGACAATAGTCTCACAGCCCATTTCATTATAAAAAGGTGCCTCAGTGCCAAATGCAACTGACTGACTTTGTTTTTGGGTAACCTCTTGAAGATATTCATTTAAGATGCTATCACTGGCTGTTTGCATGGCAGGTATTCCCATCAGTAAAGGAGTGAAGCTGACGCGTTGTTCTCTCGATGAGGCTACTTTCTTTGCCAATGAACGAACTTGATCGCGTAATTCTTCAATGCTCATACCAGGTAAAAAACGCAAATCTATATGCAACTCGCATTCTCCACAAATTCTATTCGGGTTGTCACCACCATGAATATGACCGAGATTTAGAGTGGGCGTTGAAACATCAAAAGCGGTGTTTTTAAACTTCTGCTGTAGTTGAGTTCTGTAAACTAATAATTGCTGAATGAACTCGTGCATCGCTTCTAAAGCACTATTGCCCAGAGATGGATCACTGGAGTGACCTGATAGACCGGAGAAACGAATAGACTCCATGATGATGCCTTTATGTTCTCGCACCGGGGTCAGGTTGGTAGGCTCACCAATAACACAAAATTGGCCCAGATTTTTTCCATTTTCAGCTAATAGACGAGCACCGGACATGGTCGTTTCTTCATCCGCAGTGGCCACTATGGTTAGTGGATGAATGAATTTTTCAGGGTCGAATTTTTGACTGGCAATAATCGCCATTGCTATAAAACTTTTCATGTCACAACTTCCCAGGCCAAAGTACCTGCCTTCCCTTTCTGTTAACTTAAAGGGGTCGGATTGCCAGAGTGCTTCGTCGTAAGGAACTGTATCGGTATGTCCTGAAAAAATTAAGCCGTCTGAACCATGGCCGATGGTTGATATGAGATTGTATTTACCTGAATTTACCCGTTGCTTTGTCACTTTGAAACCGGATGTTTCCAACCAGTTAGCCAGCAGGTTGATGACGGGTTCATTGCTCATATCCAGTTCAGGTTGAACACAACTGATCGATGGTGTCGCAATTAATTGCGATACCATGTCGATCAAATCTGGAGAGAGTCTAGGCATAAACTAATTGTGTAGGATGCGCCATGCGCACCAATTTAAATATGATGTTGATTTATGGTGTGCGTGGTGCACCCTGCTTAGTCAGGTAAATCTGTTACAGCACCTAATGAAGCTGAACTTACCAGCTTGGCATATTTGGCTAAAACACCGCGTTTGTATTTAGCTTTAGGTGCTTTCCAGGCCTTACGTCTTTTTTCCATTTCGGCTTTGGATACTTTGACATTGATTTCACGCTTAACAGCATCAATGGTAATTTCATCACCATTTTTCAGTAAACCGATTGGGCCACCTACCGCTGCTTCTGGTGTTACATGGCCGACTACAAATCCATGTGATCCACCGGAAAAACGACCATCGGTTAAGAAGGCGACATCTTTACCCATGCCTTTACCCATAATGGCAGAAGTAGGGCTTAACATCTCGCGCATACCGGGACCACCGACAGGGCCTTCGTAGCGTACAACAATAACATCACCTTTTTTAACAGTACCATCAAGAATTTTCTTTAATGCTATTTCTTCTGAAGCAAAAACTCTGGCTTTACCTTTAAAATGCAAACCTTCTTTACCTGAAATTTTAGCTACCGAACCTTCAGGGGCTAAATTTCCTTTAAGTATGACAAGGTGGCTATCTTTTTTGATGGGGTCGCCGAGAGCATGAACAATATCCTGACTTTTTGGATAGGGTTTTACATTTGCCAGATTTTGTTTGAGTGTCTTACCGGTAACGGTCAGGCAGTCACCGTGCAACATACCTGCATCTAGTAGCATTTTCATTAAAGGTTGAATGCCGCCAACATCAATTAATTCTGACATCATGGCTTTTCCACTTGGACGTAAATCGGCCAGTACAGGGACCTTTTTCCCCATGCGAGTAAAGTCATCAAGTTTAAGGTTGACGCCGATGGAAGATGCCATGGCTAATAGATGTAAGACTGCATTAGTGGAGCCACCCAGGGCTATGATCATGGTGATGGCATTTTCAAATGCCTTTTTTGTCATTATATCTTTGGGGCGGATATTGGCTTTAAGAAGCTTAACAGCTGCTTTGCCAGCTTCGACACAGTCTTTTGTTTTATCTGCAGAAATGGCTGCCTGGGCTGAACTGCCTGGCAAGCTCATGCCCATAGCTTCAATGGCTGAGGCCATGGTGTTGGCTGTGTACATGCCGCCACAGGAGCCAGCACCGGGAATAGCGGTTTTTTCAATTTGGAATAATTCTTTTTTAGTGATTTTATTTTGAGCCTGCGCTCCGACCGCTTCAAAAACAGAAACGATATCTGTGTTTTTGTTGTCGTGACAACCCGGCATAATGGTGCCGCCGTAAACAAAGACAGAAGGACGGTTAAGCCTGGCCAGTCCCATCATGCAGCCGGGCATATTTTTATCACAACCACCGATAGCGACCACTGCATCAAAACCTTCGCAGGCTGCAACGGTTTCAATTGAATCTGCAATAACTTCACGAGATACCAGGGAATATTTCATGCCTTCTGTACCCATCGAGATACCATCAGAAATTGTAATTGTATTGAATACTACGGCCTTACCTTTGGCTGCATTAGCGCCTGCTGCTGCATCATCAGCCAGTTTGTCAATATGCATATTACACGGAGTTACCATGCTCCAGGTTGATGCAATTCCTATTTGAGGTTTTTTAAAATCAGCATCTTCAAATCCTACTGCTCTTAGCATGGAGCGACTGGGTGCGCGTTCTACACCGTCGACAACCTGTGCCGAAAACTGACGAATATTGTGTTTTTTAGTACTTTTTGTTTGAGGACTCTTAGCTGTTTTTTTAGGAGCTGATTTTATTTGACGCATGATGAATTGATAAAATTGAATAGAATAGTGAAGACTAAGCAAAGAGATAGTTAGTTGCAAGTATCTGACGAGCTTTATTCAATGAATTTGAATTGGCAGTTGTTATATTTTTTGTTTTGGAAGGGTAAATTAAATTCCAGTAACTATTTTTTTCTTTTACGCGTTCTTTTTGGTCGGGCGGGGTGATGTGAAATCGATGCAATTAATTTCTCGTAAGGGTACTGCTTAATATCTCCATTACTTACATCGAGCGCTTTTTCGATTAATGAGTAAATGTCAATAATTTCAGTGTCTGATAAATTGGGTAAATCTGGTTGCAAGCCGAGCAGTGCTCCCTTTTGCACCCGAATTTCCTTGCTGTGGGGTAAAAGGTTGCCAACGATCTCGGTGAGGCGTAATGCAAACTGAGCTTTGGCACGGCTTTCATTTAAAAATATGCTGCAGTTTTGTTGAGCTTTCCTGTCATTGCAGCGAATACCTTCTCTTTCGGCCAGGTTAAATTTTTCATGCAGACGACAATTACAGTTGAGAATGAGAATTGCTTTTTCAAAAACGCAGCGCTGAGTGTTTAAACCGTGATAAGTCGTGCGATATTCATTTTCATCCATAGCTTTAAACCTTGAAGACTTTTGGTTGTATGAACTATTTTTCCCATTCCTCAATTATTGGTTGTTCACGTTTTTCCTGAAGCAATTGTTCTGCATTCAATTCAGATTCTGCAAATATTATTTTATACAGTGCTAACTCATCGCTGGATTTGTCCACGCGTAATAATTTAACGTGTTGTTTGGCTTCTTTAAAGCTATCGAACTGAGCAACTTTTTCCAGTCCTTTGACAATATTGCCTGGTGATTGAGTGATCTTGAAAATGAAATAAAATGACATAAATTAATAACCTAGTAAAGTGCTAAGGTATTGTACATCACGTTATGATAAATTTAAATAGTTGATGGTGTAGACGTATATGCTTATAGAAATAGCTTTCATGTATCAAGATTTTTCATAATATTTTTAGGTATAAGAATATTATGAATTGGTGTGAAATACCGTTACTCGGTAATGTTAATTAGACCTTGCAATCAGTCAACATAATGGTACATTTGCTGAAGTAGTAGTTAATTAAAACTATTGCAGTTTAATAAAATTTAAGAATTTAATATCTGAGGGGATATTCATGAAAAAACTTACTTCAACTATTATGTTGACTTCTATTCTTGCGGTTGCAGCTAATACTGCATCTGCTGACACACTCAGTTCTGTAAAAAGCAAAGGATTTGTTCAGTGTGGTGTGAGCACAGGTCTTCCTGGTTTTTCAAATGCTGATGCTTCAGGTAGCTGGAAAGGACTAGACGTAGACGTTTGTCGCGCAGTTGCTTCGGCTGCTCTGGGTGATGCTGGAAAAGTTAAGTACACTCCATTAACAGCTAAAGAGCGTTTCACTGCATTACAGTCTGGTGAAATTGATATACTTTCTCGTAACACTACATGGACTCTGACTCGTGACGGTTCACTGGGTCTGAACTTTGCAGGTGTTAACTACTATGATGGTCAAGGTTTCATGGTTACTAAAGGACTGGGCGTAAAAAGCGCTTTAGAACTTGATGGTGCTGCTGTTTGTATTCAAGCTGGTACAACTACTGAATTAAATCTGGCTGATTACTTCCGTGAAAACGGTATGAAGTACAAGTCAGTAACTTATGACACTTCTGATGCAACTATCAAAGGTTTTGAAGCCGGTCGTTGTGACATGATTTCTTCAGACCAATCTCAGTTATATGCACTACGTATTAAACTGAAGAATCCTGGTTCTGCAGTCGTACTGCCAGAAGTAATCTCTAAAGAGCCACTGGGTCCTGTTGTACGTCAAGGCGACGACAAATGGTTTAATGTCGTTAAGTGGTCTTTAATGGCTATGGTTAACGCTGAAGAACTGGGCGTTACTTCTAAAAATGCTTCTAGCATGAAAAACTCTAAGAACCCTGCAATCGGTCGTTTAATGGGCGGTCAGGGCGAAAAATTAGGTCTTGATAATGACTGGGCTTATAACATCGTTTCTCAAGTAGGTAACTATGGTGAATCATTCGAACGTAATGTTGGAATGAGCTCTCCGCTGAAAATATCTCGTGGCTTAAATGCGCTGTGGAGTAAAGGCGGTCTGCAATACGCACCACCTGTTCGTTAATTCGAATCATAAAAAGGGACATGTTTCATGTCCCTTTTTTTTGTGCAAAATATACAGGTGCACACATATCTATCCAGAATTAAACGTAAAATTTATTTCACGAAATAATTTTGAATAGATATAAAACCTACGAGAATTCAACACTCTCTTCCCTAATAATAAAACTTTGCAACAACGGAGCGAAGCATGTCTGAACATGATTCGGAATTAAAACCGTCCAAACCAGCAGTATGGAATGACCCAAAATACCGGGCATTATTTTTCCAAATTGTACTAGTACTGGCTCTTGGTTATTTTATAGTATCTATAGTCGATAATACTCTGACGAATATGGAGTCACGAGGAATATCGACTGGTTTTGCTTTCCTGAGCGAACCGTCAGGTTTTGGTATCCTTCAATCTCTGATTGAATTTGATGAGTCTCATACTTACGGGCGGACCTTTTTTGTAGGCTTGTTGAATACCTTATTAGTTGCCGGACTGGGTATTTTCTTTGCGACTCTTCTTGGTTTTGTCATGGGTGTCGCTAGATTATCCAACAACTGGATAGTGTCTAAAGTAGCCACTGTTTATATCGAAATATTTAGAAACATACCTTTGTTACTACAAATATTCTTCTGGTATTTTGCGGTGCTTGCTGCGTTACCAGGAGTCAGACAAAGCATGTCTTTAGGGGCAGGTGTCGAATTCAATAATAGAGGTCTTTACCTGCCTTCTCCTGTACCAGAAGATGGTTTTTCTATTATTGGATGGCTGTTTGTTATCGGTATTATTGCAACCGTTTTTCTGGCTCGTTGGGCACATAAGCGGCAGGAAGACACGGGACAACAGTTTCCAGTATTCTTTTCTGCTTTGGGATTGATTTTTGGCTTGCCACTGGTTGTCTTTTTGTTGATGGGATCTCCACTGAGCTGGGATTACCCAACGTTGAAAGGATTTAATTTTCAGGGTGGCATAAGCATTATTCCAGAATTATTAGCCTTGTTACTGGCTTTAACAATTTATACAGGCACATTTATAGCTGAAACAGTTCGTGCAGGTATTAATGCCGTGAGTCATGGACAGACCGAAGCCGCCATGGCACTCGGTTTTACTCGTGGTAAAACCATGCGTTTGATTATTATTCCTCAGGCCATGCGGGTCATTATTCCTCCTTTGACCAGTCAGTATTTGAATTTGGCGAAAAACTCATCGTTAGCAACCGCTATCGGTTACCCCGATATAGTTGCTGTGTTTATGGGGACTACTTTGAATCAGACAGGACAGGCCGTAGAAATTACCATGATGACGATGGGGGTCTACCTGACCATCAGTCTAACCATTTCGATGTTTATGAACTGGTTTAATAAACGAATGGCTCTGGTTGAGCGATAGGAGGGAGATGACGATGACTACAGAAACTCAAACGTACGAGCTTGGCAATCATCCTGACTGGGAGCCACCTTCAAATACGACGGGCATTATAGGCTGGTTGAGAAAAAACCTGTTTTCAGGTTATGTCAATTCAGTTTTGAGCCTGTTTGTATTTTATTTGCTTTACATTTATATACCGCCTTTATTTAACTGGCTATTTGTTGATGCTATTTGGGGCGGTGGATCTCGTGAAGTTTGTGAGGTAGAAGGAGCCGGTGCTTGCTGGGCTTTTATTGATAGCCGTTTTTCACAGTTCATGTATGGCTTTTATCCCAAAGATTTGCTCTGGCGACCAAATACTGCAGGTTTGTTGCTGGTTGCCTTGATGATTCCACTGTTTATAAAGTCATTTAATTATAAATGGATGTTAGGTGGTTTTATCCTGGTCATTTATCCCATCATTGCATATTTTCTGATACATGGTGGTTCATTTGGACTGGGTGTTGTAGAAACCAATAAATGGGGTGGTTTGATGTTAACGCTGGTTTTATCCGGTGTTGGTATTGTTGCATCTTTACCCATAGGCATAGTGCTGGCGTTAGGACGTCGTTCTGAAATGCCGATCGTGAAATCAGTGTCCGTTATTTATATTGAATTCTGGCGTGGTGTTCCGCTGATAACAGTACTGTTTATGTCATCGGTCATGTTGCCTTTGTTTTTCTCTGAAGGAACAGATTTTGATAAATTACTTCGCGCCATGATTGGTATCATTATGTTCCAGTCAGCTTATATGGCAGAAGTTGTTCGAGGTGGTTTACAGGCTATTCCAAAAGGACAATATGAAGCCGCATCGGCTCTGGGTTTGAGTTACTGGAAAAGTATGGGGCTAATCGTGCTGCCTCAGGCGTTGAAGTTAGTTATTCCTGGCATTGTGAACACATTCATCGCATTGTTTAAAGATACCACGCTAGTATTGATCATCGGACTTTTTGATTTACTAGCTATTATTCAACAAGCAAATTCAGATTCAGCCTGGTTAGGTTTTGATACAGAAGGTTACGTATTTGCAGCCAGCGTATTCTGGATATTCTGTTTCAGCATGTCTCGATACAGTATCGCTCTAGAAGCTAAATTAAACACAGGACATAAAAGGTAATTACCATGACAGATCAAAATAAAAAAGATGGTGAATACATCATTGAAATGAATGCCGTACATAAATGGTATGGTAGCTTTCATGTATTAAAAGATATTAACCTGCAAGTTAATAAGGGCGAACGTATCGTAATATGTGGTCCTTCAGGTTCGGGGAAATCGACTGCAATCCGTTGTATCAATCACCTTGAAGAGCATCAGAAAGGACAGATTATTGTTGATGGTACCGAGTTAACGGGAGATCTAAAGCATATCGAAAAAATTCGACAGGAAGTAGGTATGGTGTTTCAGCACTTTAACCTGTTCCCGCATTTAACTATTTTAGAGAA
>Ga0233441_1002501_pt1 | contig 13456 bp, 12 predicted proteins | sample SI_123_September_4_FD_182781 | JGI IMG/M metagenome (GOLD analysis project Ga0233441, IMG submission 182781) | Seawater microbial communities from Saanich Inlet, British Columbia, Canada - SI_123_September2016_135_MG | ecosystem: Environmental > Aquatic > Marine > Inlet | place: Canada: British...
GAGCTTTATTTTTCCTATCACTCATGACGCAGCCAAGATATCAACAATTAAATAAGTTCGCTTTATGGGGATTTAGCGTTATATTACGCACAACTATGGCATAATAAGTTCATCTAATACCTGTTCAACGAAATTTCTAATTCTCCTAAAATAGACAAGTAAAAAATAGCTAAAATCTCTCTCAGCCATCCCCCGACCACCCGCCCCAGTTACGAGATGCGCGTCAGTCCTTCGGACAAATAGTCAAAACTTTCAGTTTTGAAATTATATTGAAATAATCTTTTTTCCTCCACCCGAACGATAAGTTTTTATATGATGTATTTATTATTTATAATAAGATGAAAGGAAAAACAATTTTGCTAAGCGTTTTAGTTTTATTGATTATGTTTCTAGGATTACCAGTATTCGCCACAGCACAAAGTAGTGGTGGTGGCGGTGGTGGCGGAGGCTCTGGAGGAGGTTCTTCTTTAGGTTTAAGATTTGCTGAGCCATCTGATGGTGCTAATGTGGGTTCACCTTTGAGAGATGTTCTTGTTCAGGTTAGAACAGATGTTAATGCTCATTGCACATTTACTGGACAAGCATGTAATGGGGGAGACTGTAAAGATATAAATTATCGTGAATGTGTTTTTTGTGATTTAGATTCATCATATTTTACTCTTCATAACTCCTATTGGGATAATGTTGAAGGATGGTCTTATGAGGTCAATACAAATTGCAGAGATGAAAGTGGAAATTCTGAATCTGGTTCTGTAACCTTTACTTCAATGGGTGAAGTTTCTGATTCTACTAATCCCGTTATAACATTAGAATCACCAATTAATAATGTAAATCATGTTCCAAATACTTATTTAGAATTTGAAGTTGATGAGTTAGCTCATTGTGAGTATACTTTAGCTTCTGGAAACGGCGCAGGGCATATATCACTTCCAGGTTATCTAAATAATTATAAAAAACTTATGAGTTTAACTGAGGGCAATACTTATACACTAACATTAGAATGTGAAGATTTGAGTGGAAATTCTGCTTCAAAAACAGCTACTTTTGATGTTACATCTGGTTCTTCTTCTGGAGGCGGTGGAGGAGGACAAGGCGGAGGATGTTTTGATACAGATGGTGGAAAAGATCTTTTTGAAAAAGGAATTTCAGCAGGTGTTTATGATAGTTGCATTTCAAAATATGAAATAAATGAAAGATATTGTACAGAAGATAATATTGGTGCAGATTATGTTGGAGAATGTCCTTCAGGATATATTTGTGATGATGGTGCTTGTATAGAAAGTGATGATGACGATAGAGATGATGATACAACTTCAACTACAACTTACTTTAAAAATTGTAATTATATTTGGGATTCATCACCTTACATAGGTCAGAGTGTAAAAATAACAGCAAGTATAAAAGACAATTCAGGATCTGTTGATAGTGATTCTGTTGATGTTAATGTTCTTGAGAGTGTTTTAGGCGGATCTGGTGGAGCTTACCCCATGGATGGAAAAACTTTAGATATTCAAATTATTGAACCTGGCAGTGGAGATGTTGCTGGTGCTGTTGAAATTAAGATTAACTCAAAAGGACCTTCTGAATTAGGTGAAATGTCTTTAGGATTATCTGGAGATAGATGGGGCGCAGGTTTTCCAATATCAAATAGAAACTGTGTTGCTGGGGGCTCCGGTGGTGGAGAATCTGGAGGAGGAAGCTCTTGTGAAAAATATCATGTTTGTGAAGATGGTTCTGAAATCCAATACTGTGAAATTATAAAACAATATGATGATGATGGAAATGTTGTAGGTGCTGGATGTGCTTGTAAACAAAATCCAGAGGAATTATGCACTTCTCCAAGTTCTGGAGGGGGAGGAGGTTCTGGTGGCGGTGAACCAACAGAGATTCCTTCATCAGGTGGTGGTGGAGGTTCAGGAGGTAATAATGAAACTCCTATAATATGCAGTGGTTGTGTTTTAGGAGATAAATGCGTCCCAGTTGGATATAGAACTGATGACAAATATTGCACTATTGATAGTGAAATTGTTGATCAAAAAGGATCAGAAGATTCATGTAATAATAATTTTGAATGTTCAACAAATTTATGTATAGATAGCCAGTGTGTAAGTAGTGGTGTATGGCAAAAATTCTTGAGATGGTTAAGTAGATTATTCGGATAAGAAACTTATTTTCCCCCCCAAAAAAGATTATTTCTATCTTCTTTCTTAAAAAGAAAGAAGCAAAGAATGGCGCGCACCTCAAATTTAATGGATGGCTGAAGCCCACCTGAACTAAGAGAGATTTTAGAAATATTAAGACGGAGAATTAGAAACTCAAGCCACATTGCATTCTCGCCCTATTGGGCTCGGGTCGTTGAACAGGGGATAAAGAGTTCGGCTCTTGCAGAGCCTCTCCCAAATTAATTTCTCAGCCAGCTCGTAAACTCGCGGGAGAAATTAACTTTCCTTATCCCCGATGTTATACGCAATATTACTCGGGTGACAAACCTTAAAGTCTTCAAAAGATTTATATAATAAACTAATCTAATAAACATTATGAAGAAAATAATTCCTATTTCACTAATACTTTTTTCATTTCTACTACTTGGAATTTCATCTGTTTTCGCGTGTTCCATGATGAGTCCTTACATTCAATTGAATGAAGGAACAAATAAATGTTTCATATATCCTGATTATAATTATCAAGAATTAAATATCTCATCTCTTGATGAATCCAATATTGATACTGTCTGCCCTGATTTTTCATTAACAGATTCAGACAAAAAAATAATTCTCGAGATATTAGATCAATATAAATCTGATTACGGATATACTCACATTGAAAAACAAACAGATGAAGAATATTCAGAATTTCAAAAGGAAATGAAAAAAGTAAATACCGCGATATGTGATTGTTCAAAAATAACATTCCATGAAAGAAAAGGAGTTTGGACAATTTATACAAACGATTTCAAAGATTCTTGTTCATTTTCAACTGCTTGTTATCAACCACCTTTTTATTGTCCAAACAGTATGTATTTTTCTCCAATATTATTTTTGATTGGTACAGGAATAATCCTAGTAGGTATTGTTGTTGGAATTATTTTTTTTATTAAAAGACATAAAAGATAGACGGTTCGCCACCCTGCGTCATACTGTCGCTCCGTTTCACTCCGCGATTTTTTCTTGCAGAAAAAACGTATAACAGCGATTATCTGGAATTTTCCTGCTGAAAATTCCCAAATTTCACTTCGTGACACTTCAGATAATCGCGATGTTATTTGCAATTAAGAAAAAAGAAAATTATATATAGTATATTTTTAATTAATAGAATATGGATGAATTAAAAAAAAATAACAACAAACGATATTGTTTTTTTGGTATCTTTGCTGGTTTAGCAATGATAATTATTGCAGGAATTATATTCTTTATTGAAAAAGGTCTAAAAACCTCTGATATAATACAACTTATTACAGGCATACTTATCTTTATTCTTTCAATTATTGGATATTATAAATACAAGTGATTTTCTTTTTTCTCAACTGTCCCTTTGGTCGGTCGGCTTGCAGCCTCCCCAAATAACACAGATTTAATGGTTCGAGCTTGCAGCTCTCTCCCAACTTCTTCGTTCCACTCGAGTCTCGATGGCTACGCCTTCGAGCCTCAGAGGTCACTACGAAGTTCATTAAATCTAGATGTTATGTCTAATTCAAAAGTCGGCTACACAAACTGCTTAATTACGAAAAACTATTAAATAAACCAATTTTACAATACTATATGGAAGATAAAAGATTTCATGGCAAAGCTGGAGAAGAATATGATTTGTTTAAACTGGCTTGTCCTCATTTTGAAGAATTAGAGAATACTTTAGGAAAAATAATCAAAGAACAATTTCAAGACAAAAATAATTCTGAAATTAAAGTTATTGAAATTGGTTGTGGTCCGGGATTTACAACTTTGATTATTTTAGATTCAGATGAAAGAACCAAAATTGTTGCAGTTGATAATGAACTTGTAATGATTAAACAAGCACAAGAAATTCTAAAAGACCCTATTAATAGTGAAAGAGTTCAGTTAGTTGAAAATGATGCTTTAGAATTTCTTAAAAAACAAAGTTCTGATTCTTTTGATGTATTCGCTTCTGGTTTTACATTACATAATTTACCAAAAAATTTTAGAGAAGAAATAATAAAAGAAGTTTACAGAGTTCTAAAACCAGAAGGAATATTTGTAAATGCTGACAAATACGCTCTTGATGACGAATCAGAACATAAACAATCATTAAACTGGCAACTGCAACAATTTAAAGAAAAGTATTCTCAAATTAACCGCCCAGACTTAATTGAAGAATGGACAAATCATTATTTGGAAGACGAGAAGCCAACAGTAATTATGAAGGAATCTGAAGCCATGAAATCAATGAGTAAAATTGGTTTCAAAAATATAAAAATAGTTTTTCGTGAACAAATGGACGCTGTTCTGTTTGCTGAAAAATAACGCCGACTTTTGAACTCTGCGGTTTTTCCTTCGGAAAAATCCTCGGGGACGGGTTGCACCCTTTCGCTTTGCTCACCCAGACATAACAGCGATTATCTGGTTCGGACTTGCAGTCCTCACCCAAATTTCACTTCGCAAAAACTTCTCTAAATCCCGATGTTATAATCAATTAATTTTGTTCCCCTAGAATAAGTTTAATCGCACCATATTTTTCTTTAGCGATTTCTTTTGCCTCTGGAACTAATTCCAATTTATCCCAGCATGTTTTATACTTTTTAATTAACCATTCTCTTCCATCTTCAATGGAAAGTTTCTTCAAAGTATAAACCACATATGCTAAAGCCAAAAAATTATCAAAATGAGATAAAGCATCAGCACTCGCAACAATTTTGGCTTCTTTAGATTCAGGCATATAATTTTTATCAGATGAATGTGTTAATATACAATGCTTTATCTTTTCAATTCTATCTTCAGGATAATCATATCCTTTCAAAATTTCTGCTGCTTCTTCAGATCCATGAACATGATGTTTTTCCTTTTCTCCTTTGATTTTTTTAATATCATGTAACCAAGCAGAAATCTCACAGATATCTTCATCAGCATCTAATTTTTTGGCTAATAACTTAGAATATTTAACAACGGATTCTATATGCGATTTCCAATCCCAATCCTTATTTTTACATAGTTCCAGAATCATACTTTTAATTTCTTCTTTCATATAATAAGCAAAAGAAATCGAATATTTATAAATTTTACGGGGAACAAAATTAACTCTTCGGAATTTTGGCTTCGCCAAACCGCCTTGCAGGCTATTCCTCGTTCCTAACGGAAGATTATAACAAGGATTTAGAGGTTCACTCCGTTGCACTCGTTCACCCAAATTTTGCCTACGGCAAAACTTCTCTAAATCCCGATGTTAAGTCGAATTTTTTATTCTGCTAAAAATTTAAATCTCCAATCTATTTTCCCACCCACGACGGAAGCGCGCTAGTTACTTCGTAACAGATAGTTTTTGACTTCGTCAAAAATAGAAAAACTTCTTTTATCCGACCAACGAAGAAATCAACAAAATGCTTCGCACTTTGCATAACCAAGGATAAAAGGCTTCGCCCAAATTTTTCTAATTGATTAAGAAATAATCTTTTTCAAGGCAAAGCTATTTAAGACAGAAACTTGTTTATTTAACAAAGAGGAGAAAATGAAATATTTGAAATCTTGTAAAAGTTGTATATCTAATAAAGGAGAAAAAAGAATTTCTCCTGCTAAACCAATCTACAAGGGGAAATACTGGAGAATTGAACATGCATATCCTTGCGGATTAAAAGGATGGTTGATTCTTTTACCTAATCGTCATGTTGAGGCATTGCACGAATTAACTCCAAATGAAATGAAAGAATTTGGAGAGATTTTCCCTAAGGTTCCAAAAGCATTACACAGGATTTTGAATTGCGAGAAAGAATACGCAATCCAACTTGCAGAGGGCGCAGGCTTTAATCATGTCCATTTTCATATAATTGCAAAACCAAAAGGAACTCCTAAAAAATACCAAGGAACAGAAATATTTTATTATCTTGCTGATGCGAAAAGTATTTCAAAGGAAGAAGTCATTTCTTTCTGCGATAATCTTTCAAAAGAATTAGATAAGTTTATTAAATCTGAAAATTTTAAAAAATAAAATGAAATACAAAGAGGTCTGCGATAAAATAAAAGAGGTTCTTTCAAAAGAGTCTGAAGTTTTAGCAATTTTTAATAATGGCTCTTCAATTGTTGGAATGGATAGCCCTGGTTCTGATTTGGATTTTGTCGCAATCTTAAAAGATGAAAAAGATGAAAAAAGGATTGTTAAACTTCTTAGGGAAAAATTTAATGTTTTTAAAAATGAAGAAAATCCACACATAGAAGTAGAGGAGCAGTTTGATGTTTTGGGAAGAAGGGCAGATTTTACATTTATTTCTAAAAAGAAAATGCAAGAAAAAATAAATAATTTTTACAAATCAAAAGAATATTTCTTGGAGTTACAGCATTTCATTAAGCATAAGATAGTTGATTCAGTCGCAATTCATGATCCAAATAAACTTTTATCAAAATGGAAAAAGGAAGCTGAAAAATATCCTAAAAAATTCATGAAAGAAGTATTTAATTCCCAAATAGATTCTATAAAAGAAGAGTTATTTTATTGGCAAAATCATGGATTCAGAAATGAATTTCAATTTACATTTGAACAATGGGATACAATGAAGTATATTTGTCAAGCACTTTATGTAAAAAATAACCGTATGTTTATGTTGCCCTACAAAAGAATTCATAATGACTTAAAAGAACTAAAACCGAACATAGAAAAGGAAATGTATCAATTAGTAAGGGGAGAGAACACTCAAAAAACAATCAATAAAAAAATAAAAATTGTCAAAAAAATTCTAGGCAAATTGGAAAACTAAAAACCAAAAGATTATTTCTATTTTCTTTTTTAAAAAAAGAACCAAAAAGCGCGCGCTTCCGTCCCACCCCAAAATAAGAGATTTAAATTTTCTTAACGCAGAAGAAAAAACTCCTTCGCCTTCGGCTCGGTGCCGTCTTGCAGACTCTCGGCTTCGCCTCACACGACTTAACAACAGTTAAAGAGAAAATCCTTGCAGGATTTTCCCAAATTCTTTTCCGTTCCACTCCAAAGAACTTTCTTTAACCAAATGTTTCTCAAAATTTTCGATTTGCCTACAGGTCATTTTATTCCCAGGAGGTCCCCGATTTTTCTTAACAAACCAACTTGACATAACGCTCCAGAGCAAAATTAAAATTTCGCCCAACACGCTGATTATGTCATTCATTTCAATTCATCCAAATTTTTTGAAAATAATATTCACAAATAATATATACTACGTTCAAAAAACTACGTTGGTTCTAAAAAACCGGCAAATCGAAAACTCTGCGTCGCTTCGCTCCTTGCCACGCTGCGCTCTCGCCTATCGGCTCGGGTCGTGAAACATCCGTTTAAAGACTCGGGCCTTGCAGCGCCCTCGTCCAAATTCGCTACGCAAATTTCTTTAAACTAGTTGTTATGTCTAATTGAGTTTGATTTTTAAAGACGGGCACGCGCTTAGTCCTTTCAGGACAGATAGTCAAAACTTTCAGTTTTGAAATTTTAATTAGAAATAATCTTTCCACCCCTAATTATTTTTTCAAAACACTTCAAATAATCTTAGAGCTATCGATAAATTTATATATGGACTTTATTATATATAATAAAATGAAACAAAAAATCATTTTATCAATTACACTAATTTTAATTTTAGGATTAGTAAGTTTTGTTTCTGCACAAGAAACAGGATGTCCTGGAAGAGAATTTGCAGAAATCGAAATCCAATATTCATTTAGCCCGGAATTAACAGGAATTGAATTAGAAGTAGGTCCTTCTTGTGCTCCCAATTCTCTGTTGGGATTTGGAATTAGAAATTATAAAAATGATGATATTTTAGTTTATGTTGATGGCAAAGGTGTCGAACATGAAATATGGCCATATCAAGGTGCAGAAGAAATCTCCTATGATGATTCTCTTCCTTATTGTAAGCAAGCACCTGGCTATGCTCAATGTAGCCACGAATTAAAATGCACAGGTGCTAATGTACAAATAATTGAAGGGTATATGTGCTTTGATAATCAAGTTTGTTGTGATTTTGAAAATGTAGATAAAGCAAATGAATGGTATGGGAAATCTTTTTACAAAGAGGAAGATATACCTCAAGAAGTTGGAGCAGAATGGATTAGAGAATTATATTTCAAGAATTCTCCAAATGAAAAAATAATTTTATCTGCTAAAAATGTTCCAACAGTAAGGGGTGTCACTCCAACACCAAATGGAGATTATACTCTTTATTATGTATTGGGAGCAGTTGCATTAATTATTATTCTTGTCATAATAATTCTAAAATTTAGGAAAAAATAAAAATTTCCACCCCAAGATTATTTCTATTTTCTTTTTTATAAAAAAAGAAACAAAAAAACACGCGTGCCCTAAAAATTAGTCTTCTACGAAGATGATTTATAGAATAAAACTCAAACTCAACTCTGCGGTTTTTCCTTCGGAAAAATCCTCGGGGACGTCTTGCAGACTTTCGCTTCGCTCACCCAGACATAACAGCGATTAAAAAGAAATTTCTTGCAGAAATTTCCCAAATTAAATTTCCAGCTCTCACTTCGTGGAGGGAAATTTAACTTCTTTTAACCAAATGTTCATTTCAATTTCCAATCTCCTCCCAAGGTCGGTAAACCAAAAATTCTGATTTTAATATCTTCGTTTAACGCTCCAATGCGAAATTAAAATTGTCGCATAACATCGCTGATTAAACGAAATTGCTGAAAATAAAAAACTAAAATTGTCTACCTAACCCCCAAGAAAGAGCGCGCGAGTTTTCTACGAAAACAGATAGTCGGCTTCGCCGAGAATTTTTATAGAGACAAGTTTAAAAAACAAAAAATCCTTACAAAGATATGAAAAAGATTTACGTGATTACCCCTAATCCAGATGAAAATTATTTCGGCAATAAGTATAATCTACCTGAAAGTTCAAATTTAATAACAAATGTTTCTGCCTTGCTATATGCTTCTCAATTTGAAGAAAAAGGAAAAGAGGTAATTTTCTTTGATTACTACAACGATTATTCACAAACGCTAAAACTCATTAACAAAACAAATACAGAAGCTGTTCATTTATTCTTGGGATTTGCAAATTATAAAAATGGAATAAAACTTTATCAGGATTTAAAAGATAAAAAGATAAGCGTAACATTAAATGGAGTCTATAATTTTATTGACGGACAAAATTTTTCTGATTGCACTTTATTAACTGAAAGGGGCATAAAGTGCGAAAAGCCAATTGTAGATATGGATGTCAAAATAAATTATGATTTAATAAACCCTCTCGATGATTTATTTAAATTTCAAGAAAAGATGAATCAAGAAAAATCCTTAATAATAGTTAGTCAATATTTTGGATGCCCAAAAAGAGCAAATTGCTTTCATTGTTCTAGCGATAAATTAAAGACAAACCTTAAGATTAAACTTACTAAAAATCCTAAAGAAACAATCCAAGAGATAATGAATGTAAAAATAAAATATAATTTAGACACTGTAATAATTGGAGATTTAATGAGTACGGATAATAGGCTAAAGCAGTTAGTCGAACACACTAAAGGAATAGAGCTCCCGAAATTGAGAATTTCTACTGCTGCAAATTATATCACTGAAAAATCAGTCAAGGATTTATTAAAACTTAATTGCAAGGAAATATTTTTGGGAATTGAAAGTTATAATGAAAATTTAATTAGAACATTAGATAAAAGTTTCACTTTGGAAGATGTAGATAGGGCGATGAGATTATTATACAAAAATAAAATATATGCACATATTTCTTTAATGATTGGAATTCCAGGAGAAACAGAAGATACACTAAAAAGAACTTTAGACTTTGTCAATTATTGGAAGAAAAACAAACAAATAGATGGTAAACCCTTTTTAAGATTGCAGGTATCTTTGTTTACACCCATTCCTGGTTCTCAGGTCTATGAAATTTTTAAATATAGAAATGGAATAGAGCCTACGAAAAAATTAATAATGGGTGATGATTGGATTTCTAATCTTCAATCAAGATATTCAGATTTGTTTTTGGATAAAAAAATCCTAAAATCTGTTCAAGATTGCTACCAAAAACTATCGAAGATAAGCGACACAAGTTATGTTTAAAATGATAAAAAAATCAAGCTATTGGCCAACAATTTTAAAAAAACACAAAGGGATATTAAAACCAGATTTTTATGTTCCCTACAAATATCTTTTTTTAAATACTAAAGGAATAAACGCATTTGAGAAAGCAGCAAAAAGAGATGCTTATTGGGTAAGTTCAGATAGTGCTTTCTGTTTAAACCAAAATAAAGATTATTTATCAAAATTATTAAAAGATTATGTTATAATCGAATTAGGGGGATTCGATGGCTCTGCTTTAAATCAAGTTTATAACTATAATAAAAATCATAAATTTGAATATATCAACGTAGATATTGGAAAAGGGCTTGGCATATTAATGAATCGCAATTTTAAGAATTTTAAGAATGTTAAACACTCAATAATCAAAAGTAATTTCGATGATATTGGATTTATAAAAAATATTAAAGTTTCAAAGCCAAAAGCAATACTTTTTTTAGGGAATACGTTTGGAAATTATAAAATTAAAGAAGGGAATGTTTGGCTTAAAAAAATGAATAGGATTATGAATAAAGGGGATATGCTTATATTAGGATTTGATAAAAGAGTATCGTCGACAAAACATCTAGATTGTTACAATATTCCAGAAAGTGGCTATATGTCAATGTTGGCCGCACAATCTTTTGGAATGCCTGCAAAAAAATTGCGTAGCACTATGATTTTTGATGAAGAAGGTATTCATGGAGGAGTAATTGCTTTGGAGAAATTTTTGTTTAAAAATAAGACTCTTAAAAAAAATGATTTTATCGAGGTATTTATTTCTTTAAAATCATCATTAAATGATATGAAAAAAAGAGTATCAAATTCAGGTTTTAAATTGGAAAAAATATTAACCTCAAACGAAAAGCATATTTATCATTTAGTCTTGAAAAAATAAATTAATTCTAATTAAACTTCTTTTTAAAAAAAAGAAAGCAAAAACGCGCGCTCTTTCCACCCCAACGACAATTTTAAAGACAATTTTCACCAACTACGATATCAAAGAATTTTCGGAGATTGGAAACTCACGAGGTCACTCACTTTGTTCGTTCCGCTCGTGCCACGCCTTGCAGGCTCTCGCTTCGCTCGGGAAAATGAACAGCGATTAAAGAGAAAATCCTTGCAGGATTTTCCCAAATTAATTTCTCATCCAGCTCGTTACACTCGCGGGAGAAATCAACTTTCTTTAAATCGCTATGTTCAACTCAATCGTGAGCCAAAACTAAGATGTAAAAGTTAGTAAAGAGGACACTTTAAAACCCCCGACCACCCACCCCTATTAGGAGATGTGTGCTTTCGTGCTACGCACATTTAATCAAAATCAAATATTTTGAAATTGATAATTAAATTTTTTTCCGCCCCAAGAGAGACTCGCGGTTTTTCTTTCAGAAAAACAGATAGTCATCTACGCTGAAATGATTATCTGCAAACAAAACTATTTCTGCATTCTCCGGAGTAAAATCTTCCTTCCTGATTTTCACATAATCCTTTTGGATATTTGTTATGTTCAAATCCATGTTCATCGACACAGCACCCCACCTCACACTTTCCAACTAAGTAATTTTCGCTAATTTTTATACAATAGTCTTGAGAATTATATGAGATTGCCAACACTAGAGAAATTCCTAACAATAAAAAAATAATAAAAGCTAAAATTAGATTAAATCGTCGAGTTGTCATTTGTCTCATTTCCTCCAATTGTTTCATTTATTTGTATAGGCAATTTTTTCTTAAAAGAACCTATGTCTGAAAAATATTCATTCATTTTTATTTGCCATTCAAATCTGTCTTCGTTTAAATCTGCCCATATTGATTTATTTGTTAAATCAATTTTAAATTTATCCTTAGAAGATCTTTCTTCTATTAAATCTTTGTTTTCTAATTTTAATGATTTAGTTGTTCCATACTTATCAGTAATTAACAGATTGTAAGAAGCATTTTTTTCAAATTGAGATTGAAAATAAAAAATAGGGCTTTCAATCTCTTCATTATTTAGAGGAGAAATTAAAGAAATCTCTAATTGTGCTTTTTTGTATTCTTCAGATTTTGCCAAATAATTTAGAACATTTACAAAATATTTTTCAGCTAAACCCTTAGAGAATAAATCATCATTGAAACCCAGTTTTTCATAACTATTAGCTTTTAGTATAAAATTATCAAAAACAATTTGTCCATTACCTAATTTACGAGTCCATAAACTCGGATTATCTTCACTTCCAATTACAATTTCATCATTATCAGTTATTGTAATTTTATACGATGCCCATACTCCTTCAACCTCTTTAGAAATATCATTTGGACATGTTAAAAGAATATCATTCTCATTTTTAATATCATTTTCATTTATAGTGTATCTTGCTTCGCTTAGAAGATCTAACATTTCTTTATCATGATCCCAATCATGTTGCCACCCAACACTCTCATAACCTAGGCTTCCTAAATAGCTTATTTCATAAGAATCTGCCTCTAATTTTCCCACACCATTTATCCATAATAGCCCACCACTATTAACCCAATTCTTTAGAATGCTTTTTCTTTCAGGGGGTCCAAAAGCATTACATCCAGAAATCAGTTCTCCGACACCATCAGTATAACTATCTTCATCTTTTCCAGTAATACTATTAAAAATAGTTCCTTTACGAACTTGATACTGCAATCCACCGGTAATCACTGCAATATCATAATCATTAATTTTTGAAATAAACTCTCCAACTTCTTCGCATTTATAATAATCTACATTATTAATCAATTCAGCATTTTTTAAAACTTCTAAAGAAGTGCCTCCAAAATTTCTAGGATCTCCTTCATCTTGATATAAAACAGCTAATTTCTTTCCATTTTCTTTAAACGCTTCTTTTATAGGTCTTTTTATTGCAAATTTTAATTCATAAGGTTCTTCTCTCGATTGATTAGAAAATACAGCAAAAGTCTGTCCTTTGATGAATAAATTTTCGCCTTCATTAAAAAAGATAAAATTGATATCTTCTCCATAACAATTATTAGAAGGATTACATTTATCAAATTCGGGAATACTTGCGTAATTTACTATGCCTGTTGCTAATTCATAAAGTTTTAAGAGATTTATTCTATAATCTACTTCAAAATCAGAAATTAAAGAGGTAGAACTTCCCTTTGAAACAGTAAGGGGGTAGTTAACTTCTATTGTTGTTCTCCATTCGTTTATTCTAACTTTGGATTTTATTCTATCTTCGCTAATTTTTACAGAGTGATTTCCAAAAACCTCT
>Ga0233441_1002505_pt1 | contig 13446 bp, 16 predicted proteins | sample SI_123_September_4_FD_182781 | JGI IMG/M metagenome (GOLD analysis project Ga0233441, IMG submission 182781) | Seawater microbial communities from Saanich Inlet, British Columbia, Canada - SI_123_September2016_135_MG | ecosystem: Environmental > Aquatic > Marine > Inlet | place: Canada: British...
ACTTTTTTATCTGAATACTCTATTTTTAATGCACCCATTGGGTGACTCCTTACAAATACGGTTTTAGTTCGTCTATAGGGTACTTTTTATTGGCTTAAGGTTTCGCTATTGCATAATTTGGGATAAAGTTATAGGGTGGAGTATCAAGGCTATTGTTATTCTAGTACTAATTTTCACAAAGTACTTTTGATGAGCTAAATTATAGTGAAGCATTTTACTGCTGCCAAGGCGACTTAGGCTTATCTGTCATTACAGATTTTACAAGCAGCATCTTATTAATATATTTAACTCTTTTTCGATAATATTTATAAAACACATCGTCCAGAGCGTTTTTATGGCTACGATTAACCTTTACTAATAGCGTTTTAACCTCATTAGGAAGTTTTACAATATACTCCTCAAACCCATCAATAAACATTGTACATAATTTATCAATACTCGTCTTGGCTACAGACTCTTCAATTCCTACTGTGCCCGCAATCCATATCAAGTCAGAATAGGTGATTTTAGACTGTTTGTTTTTAATCTTCATTCCAATATCATTACTATCTAATCCTTTATAGATATCAGTAGTAGAAATATCGTAATAGGGAGCCAACTGTTTTTTGGTTTCATCACTTGCATTGCTTTTATTAATTAAAGATATGTTTTTTGCATGCAAGTCGCCATGTCCAATAATAATTGAAAATACAATAAATTCAAAAAGCTCTAACAAACCATCAAAATCTAAGTACTCTTGAGCTTTATGGAATATCTCTTTAATGGTAATTTTATATTTTTGGTCAGAATGCTTATTGAGCAATGTCAAAAACTCGGCATGGTCTATTTTTGAGTCTTCAAACCTATCATATCGCTTAATAACATAATGATAATCTATGCCATCTTTTATAATTGCATTATAGGGCACGTTAAACCCAAAGTCCCGTGCCATAGTCATAAATATATGTTCATTTATTAACAAGTAAGGGATATAGCCTTGTGTTGAATCAGATAATTTATCAAACTTGTGAAAACTCGGAGAAAATGGCTTCATTAAATAGTGCGCAGTACTGTCAGCACAATTACTAATTACTTTAGCACTATGGTCAATGATAACAGAGAATTTATACTGAAAGCCACTTAAACCCATTGCTCTGCCCTCTTTTAGCTCTTTAGGATATAGAATATCATCAGGAATATCCAGTCTATAATCGAGTATATTAGGATAGATATAGTTGTTTTGTAAAACAGTGTCCGCTACATCACTATAATCAAATTGCACATACGGTTTTAACTCGATTGAGCTGAATTCATCTTCACTATAAAATTCCAAGCTACCATGAATATCATAGAGATGCAATAAAACATCAATCTCATTTATAATGCTGTGTTTTTCTTTTAAAATAGTAAGTTGCTCATGCTCTGGTAAAAGATTTTCAAATACTGGAAATAGCTTGATTGCTCTATTTATGGGTTTATTTAAACCGGGTAAATACTCGTTATGGTCTATTTCTATATCGTAGGAAAAGCATATTTGATTAGAATCTTGGGACAATTCGCCCAGACGTTTATTATTTTTAACTACGATCATATATCAATTCCTAATAAAGTATTAATACTTTATTATAGCGTATAGAACTTTATAAATTCTTTGAGATATATTTGACAAATTCATATTATATTAATACAATTAAGTATAAATACTTAATTGGAGTTGGAATGAAGAGAGATTTATTTACTCAAAATTATAATCAGATTCTATCCATTGCTAAATCTAAAAAGTTCTACACATACCGTGATTTACAAATACTTCTTGAAAATTTAAAAAGAGACAGTCTTGTAGCTCAATCTTTAAAATTTGATAGCTTCTTCTCTCGCGTTATTCAAAAGGACCTACATAAAGAAAGTATTCATTTGGACAGTCAAGTTGTTCCTCAAGACCTTACACGATATTACTTTGGAGATACAAACACAGAATTTGATAAAGCATTAATGTATAAAAAAGATAGTTTTTTATCACTGAGCACTTCGCTTAACTTTCAAGGACTAAGTACTATTCAAGATAATATCATCTACACATCAAGTGAACTCAATGACAAAAGTAAATATTCAAAACCAATAACATTAACTCAGCAAGATATCGACAACTCCTATTCCAAAGAGGCGCGTAAAACAAAATCATATGCCGAATACGGGGATAAATTTTTAGTACTGTTAACTCCAAAATATTCAAATAAAATTGAAGTCATAGAATACAATGGAATACCCGTATCTTCTATCAATAGAGCCTTAGTGGAGATAATTGTGAATTCTCAATACTATAAAAGCACACAAGAGATAATAAATATATTTAAACCTATTAAAAAGTATATTGATTTAGAAAAAGTGAACAACGTGCTTATAGGCTTTAATTATATATATCCATTTCATCAGTGCGTGGGCTTCTTTTTAGAACAGATAGGTTTTAAAAGAGAGGAATTAGGAATATTTCACAAATATGTTGATACTCTTGTCTTTTATACTAGAAAGCAGCTTTTAGAATATAGATATGATGATTACTGGAAAATAAGGTTTAATAAATAATTATTGAAGTTTCATGATTTTTTTACTTACAATATTAGTAACTGTACTTATTTGAAAGTGAATCTGAGGCGTTCAATATAAAATCTTAAGTAATGGTTCAAAAATCCCTTTAAAGCACACTGTGAATCCCATTGCTTCTCTACTTCTAACGTGGTCCTGTACCAAAATAAATTAAGATTGCATATATTACGCTGAATTTTGAAGTACTAGTACTTCTTCTAAGCCTAATTTATGCTTTATACATCTCCTGAAGATATTTTATTGGATAAGGGAGTACGGTTACTGAGCTATTTTTAACAAAATATACATCAAGTAATTTCAATATTTTCTTTGTTAATATCTCTCCTCTTAGCGCTCTTATCTCTCTTAGCACTATCCCTTTGTCAATCTTCATGCTCAAGCAAGAAGCGTCAGGTACCCCTGCAATATAAATGCATTTGTTTGCTGTCAAACGAAGAGCATAACTTTGCACTTATTCTCAGTGCAAACACCTATGATATGGATACTTGTATAAAAACACTGCCTAATTTTGGAGTTCGTCTGACATCAGCTAATAATCATATTGCAACTCAATACAAAAAATTACGGATATGCACCTTTGCAAATGGGAAATTTGATACATCTTTCACTTTAAGGACAATAAATGTCTTTAATATGATTTATACTAAATTTATGAGGAGTTATTGATGTTAGAAGAAAAAAGAGTTGCTATTATCGGAAGTAGAGAGTTTAAAAACAAATCCTATTTAGATGAAAAAATGTCTAAATTACAAGAAGAGTATGAGATTACTATTATCGTAAGTGGTGGAGCAAAAGGAGCTGATACAATGGGTGTTCAATGGGCAAATAGAAACAAAATCGCCACTAAGGTTTTCCTTCCTAATTTTAAGAAACACAAAAGAGCCTATCATTATAGAAATAGACAAATTGTACATGATACTGATATTATTATTGCCTTATGGAATGGCTCATCAACGGGTACAAAATATACAATAGATTATGCAAGAAGTCTTAATAAAGAAGTTATTATCTATAAATATAAAAATGGCTAATTACTCATTCCATTCGAAGGAGTTGTCGTGCCACAAATTATAAGTAGTATTGCTTCAATATCAAGAAGATTACAAAGGGATGTACTATACGTTGTTTTTAAAGAGTGCGAAGACTTATTTTTAAGAAAAATTAACCAAGATGCATATTTCAGTGAAGATAATAAGGATAAATACCATTATGCAACCTATCAAAAACGCATTAATCTCATTGGCTTTCTAAAAGAAAATAAGATTAATTACCAAGAAGCATTTGCCTATGAATTTAATGGCAATTATGATTATGATGGATGCTTATATATTGATATAGAATTTGACATAAAACTCAAAAATAATCAAAAAGATGGAAAATTCAAATTACTCGATGAATTCTTAATGTCAGATGATCTACCCAAGGATGATACTGTGCTATTTTATTACAAAACTATTAAAGATGCTCAAGTAGATAAAGAATTTGACATTTAAAATGAAAACTAAATATTAGGATATTTTATGAAGATAAAAGATTTACTTCTATTACAGGCCAACTCTGTAATTAAATATACTGTTCAAAAGTTAGAGGAGATAAGTAATCCTCATATTTTAGCTAATTTAAAATATCCCCATTTTTGGTTATTACCCTGTCTTAATAACGGCATTTCTCAACAAGAATACTATAGGGGAATCGCATTAAAATATATTACTGTTACTACAGAAGAATATGTAACCCAAAGACTTTGTAATAATGAAAATTTGCACTATTTTTTGATGAAAGTAATACAAAAAGTTTTTACAAAACAGAAATTGAATGTTAACGATCTTATGAAAAAATCTATTAATTGGGAATATAGGATCGAAGTCACGCACAACGATTATGATCTTCGTTTACTATTGCGAATACCCGCAGATGATTGTTTAATTATAAATAAAAACATTACTATTACTACTAATAATGCAAATTTTAACTTTTCTACACAACACCGTGATTTACTTGAAAATGAATTAATGTTAATGATTTCAGGTATGCCTATATTTCCTCATAGCAGCAACTACAATTTTACACATACTATAGATAACCTATTTTCAACAATGGAGCTAGTACCTAGTGAAGCGGCTATTCCACACGGAGATTATTGTTATCACCAACACTCTAAATCAAAATGTCCTTTTTTCAGCTATACCAATTATGGAATGGTTAAATGTAACTTTACAAAAAGAGAGGCACAAAATGAGTTTCAAGATAATTATGAAGAACTTTCAAAAGGGCATGAAGAAACCGCAGGAGTATTTTTTTGTGACGAATCTAAAGATTGCGGGATTAATCAATAATCAATCCTTTTTATAAAGCTATTCTTCATTTACTCTTTATATTCTATAGAATTCTATCATTTCTATGTCCTAAAAAGTGTAGCCATATCAACAGACATAAAAATAATAGAACAATTAAAAGATATAAAGAAGAATGGAGCTAAATCTCAAGAGAGAGTAAGAGCTCAAGCGATTTTACTATCCAATGACGGAAAAAAGAGTCACGAGATAGCAGATTTTTTAGAAGTATCACAACGATCAATATTTCAATGGTTTAAAGAATTTAAATTAGAGGGTGTATCAAGTTTAAAATGTAGTGATGGAAGAGGAAGAAAAAGCCTTTTAAATCCAAAAAAACATTTAAAGATAATAAAAACAAATATAGAGCTGTATCCCCATCAACCAAAAAAAGCATATGCGCAGACACTTGAAGATATTAAAATGGTAATTAGCTACGAAACATTTAAACGCTTTTTAAAAAAACACTCAAGCTAAGTTATAAACGTATTCGTCGTGATACTGCAAAAAAACCTGATGCAGAGATTTATGAAAAGAAAAAAAATGAACTCGAAGCATTGGAAGCTAACGCACTTGAGGGTGATATTGATGTATGTTACTTCGATGAAAGTGGATTTAATCTAACACCTAATCTTCCTTATGCTTGGAGTGAAGTAGGTGTAACAGCCACAAAACGTAGCGTAGTTTAGGCGGAATAAAAATCTTTAGTTAAGTGGTCTTGACAAAGAGGGACATTATAGTTTCATGAGGACTCCTGATAACGTTAAAGTAGCAGATTTTAAAAAGTGTATCTCTTCTCTATAGATATAGAACATAAAATGTTAAAAAAGTATCATATACTGCAATATACAGGTGAAAACTGACATATAGGAATTAAACATATGCTATACTTTTGTATATATTCATAAGGAATTAGTCATGTTGGATACTGTAAATAATAAACAAGCAGTTAAGTGTTCTATTAATTTAACTCCTAAAGCTACTAATGACGCATTATCAAAAATGAAGATGCCTAAAATACCCGATATAGCAGTGAATGCTTTAAATATATTGAATCACGCAAGCTACTCTCATCTACAAAATACTCACACAAGATGATAGATAAACCTAAAGCATTTATTTTTGCTGGTGCCAATGCATCAGGAAAATCAACACTTATTGCACACCTATTGCAAGAGAATATTATTGAAGGTACCTATGTTAATCCTGACTTGATCCTCAAACATGACTTAAAGCTTGAAGAGACAAGAGAAAACTATATAAAAGCTTTTAAACTTGCACAATCTAAGCGTGAATTACTCTTGCAGAAGAGAGAAGATATTATTTTAGAGACTGTATTCTCTACTGAAGAAAAAATAGACTTTATAAAGAAGCTAAAAGAAGCAGGGTATCATGTGACACTCTTCTTTACTTCAACGGATACTCCATACATAAACGCAATGTACTTAATGCAACGTGTTTTAAATGGTGGGCATGATGTTCCCATTGCTAAACTTATTAGTAGACGAGGAAGAGGATTTGAAAATATTAAGAAAGCTACTCAATTAATCGACTGCCTTATTTATCTTGACAATAGTATCCCATCCGAACCACCAGAAATTATTGTTAGTCTGTTTAATGGTAAAAAATGTTTTGAAAACAGTCAATTCAAACGAGATGTATCTTGGCATATTGATTTAATAAAAGACATTAGTGAAAGTGAAGAGCTTGATAGTGAGATAGCAGTAATGCATATTAGCTTTTGTGAGACTATTCAAAATAGTGTCGTGACATTCTCTGATACTCTTGCAAAAAGCTACGCTCAAAAAAATGAAATTTTAGCAGGTGAATAAAAGTGGCACTATAGAGATTATTAATATTTACCATTTTATGTCCTCGTATAATTTCTTTTGTTAAGTAAGACTTCTTTCTTTATATATATAAAAATTTTCTGAAGCTACCCAATGCAAATATTTTTTGTAGACTTCTTTTCTGACTAACGAGATATGGTCTTTTATGACATAAGGATCTTTTTAAAATTTTTTTATAATAATTTCTCATATTTATTACAAAATTTTCATCCCAATCTTTATCAGATATTAAATTACTTTTAGCTCTATTACACAAAGTGCAAGTAAGAACACAATTTCTTACACTATATGCACTCTTAGGGTCACGTCTTCTTATTTTTAACGTAATATTTATATTTTTTGCTGTACATATATCAGCTAATTCTTCACTACTGACACCGCAGTAAGAACAATTTTTGTCAAAAAATTTAAACCATAATTCTATATCTTCATCATCAAAAAACAGTTTATTATTTTTTGAATAATATTTTTTTTTAAACACTTCAAATGCTATATTTTGTGGCAGCAAAATTTTCCTTTATGTATTTTCTTAAATCTGTAGTCAAATTTATCTCTATTAAATAATTCACTTGATTAGTTTATCAAATGAATCTGCCTTTTAAGGTTTACACAGTTTATTTTACTCTCTCCAAAATTCGTTAACTTTTAAAGTTACTCTTTATCAAAATCTAAAGTATATTTTGTATACACTTATTTTTTAACATCTCTTTCCTTTAAAAATCTCGCTAATTCGGTTAATGGAACAAGTTCTTTGCGTCTTTCGTCAGTTAAAATACAATTCTTTTGAATGTCCCAGTTGATCACTTCTGAATACTCATGTACAAATTCATCTTGCCAATATTCTACTTCTATAGGCCAGTGGTATATAACTTCTTTCAAGATTGTTTTTATTTTTATTTCATTTATTTTAAAATATTTTGTTAAAAATTCTATATCCTTGATAATATAAGTATATACAATATATAAAGATATATCTCTTAATATTTCTAATTTTTTAGTGTCTGCTCTAATAATTGCAATAGGAGGGTACCTTGTTTTACTTTTCATTAATCTATGTATATCTAATATCTCAAAAGATTTAGATGGGAAAATTCTAATTTTTTTAATTTTCCCATCCATAGTTGGTGTTAAATGTCCCATAACTTACCCTTTAAGCTTTTTTTATTTGTTGACAGCAATTTTTCAAAAGGATTTCCACTATAAATATATTTATAACGTTAAGACAACAATGATCTGGCTGCACTATTTAAAAATTTGATAAATATTTATTTTAGTATTATTAATTGGGAAAAACGAATACTCTTTATCTAAAATACTTTTAATGGACTCGTCTACTACATATGTAATTGTCAACTCATCTATTAGTTTTTGCAACTTATCATTAAATATAATAGCTTCTCCATAAACTCTTAAATGTGAAGAATTTTGACACTCTATATATCCATCTGAAACGACCCCACCATTTACTGCGATGCCTATGTTAATATCTTCCTCGAGTTTATATTTAACTTTTAAAGTTTTATTAATACTCTCTAACTTTTGAGCTAATTCTAAGGTGTAATCCAAACACTCTATAGCACTCTGTTTAAAGTCGTGCTTATCTTGCCCTGCAATTAATAATACGGTGTCCTTATCAAATTGTTTCGTTTTTACAGAATTTGGCCATTGATTGCCATCACTTGATAATAGTTTGTAAAAATCATTTAGAAAACCCATATACTGATTATTATTTAAAAAATCTACAATGTCATTATAATTATGGATTTTTATTGTTACAACTATTGACTCTGAAGAGGAGTTTAATAGTGAGCTATTACGTAAAGTTTCTATATCTATAGGAGAAAAATTTGAATCCATTTTTTCTAAAAACTCTTGTTTTAATTGATAATAATGATATTTTCCAATTATCCATCTAATTACGTTATATCCCAACAATATTAATATAAATATACTAATTAAAATCTCTGTATTACTAGCACTGTGCATTATTTTTCCTTCATCTTTATATAAAATATATTATTTAATAATTAAAAGTTTTCGGCCCATTCTTCCCAAAAACCAGGCACATCATGGCGCTTATTTTTCATTGCAATTTTCAATGGCAAATAAAAATAACCTATACCATCAATAATAAAATTTCCATCTTTATCTTCTAAATGATTATTTAGTAACTTATATTTTAGATTGGTGTCCTCCATTGCAAGATCTATATAAATTTGTCCGTTGTAACTTTCCCAACCTTGTTCACTTGCAATAGGCCCACATAGCTCATAATCGATGTTCATTTCATCGAGCCATTCTAACATTTTAATTCTAACTTCATCAGTTTCATGATTATAAGGAATATATTCATCATTCTCTTGCTCATCTTCAGAATAATTAAAACGTAAATATATCGTGTCCCTGTTTTTTTCTCTTGTAATTTTATCTATATGTTTAATAATCATTGGCATTGTTAACCCTTTTTATTGTTTTATCAGTATATAGTTTAATATAGACAATTAATGTCTTTGATAATCAGATTTACCTAATGATTTGTTGCAAAGCATTTAAAGCGCCTAATTCAATGCCAATTCCAACATCACTTTCAATTTCAAAGTCTTTAGGATTAATCCTTATCACCTTTGCATTAATTTTCTTTGCAATCCTTCTACTTTCAAATCGAATAGTAGGAATATCTATACCTGCACCTAATTCAATAATTACTACTTTATTATCATTGATGACGCTATTACTAACTAACCAAGTAATGTATCTATTATCTTGTTCATTGGTACGTGAAGAATCCCAATCCCAATCACTAAACATTAAAATATTAGGTCTTAAAATATCGTCACATTTCTCGCACAGTGGAGTAGTAATTGCTTCAAATTTATCCATATCAACTTCTATTTCTAAAGTCTCAGCACTATGGATACCTTTATGAAATCCAGAACATTGTAAGTGATGAATACTTCCATGAGTTTCAACTATTTTATTTTTATCAAAACCCGCTTTTTGAAATTGTCCATCTACATTGGAAGTATAAATAAAATAATTATTATCTTTTTCCTTCACCAAATCAAGCAAAATATCAAATCCTTTATGAGGTGTTGTTTTTCGATATAAGTTCAATCTATGACCATAAAATGCCCATGCTAAATTTGGATCTGTTGCAAACCATATTGGATTTGCCATCTCAGAAAAATTTAGATTTTTTTCTTTCATTGGTGGGTATGCTTTCCAAAAACCTTCATCACCTCTGAAGTCGGGTAAACCACTGTCCACACCCATACCAGCTCCTGCTGTAATTAATATTGCATCAGCTTGTGCTATAAGTGCTTTTGCTTGTTTTATTTTATCATTCATGTCAAATTCTTTCTTGTTATTTATTCAATAGTATATGGTTTTATCACGACAATAGTTGTCCATGTACCCATGTATACTCTTAAAAACAAAGGAATATTATGAAGAAAAAAATTATTTTTAAAACTCAAGCACCTGATGGTCACTTAATTGACTCTTCAGCTATTTTATATACTGTTGCCAAGCCTCATTATCTAATAGTTGTTCATCACGGAACAATATTTAGTAATGATATGGCACCATCTCAAGCACCTATGTATGATCAAATAGCAGAACTTTTTTTAAAACGTAATTGTAGTGTTATTTTCCCTGACTATATTGGATTTGGGATATCATTTGATACCCATTATCATCCTTATTTACATAAAAAAAGTTTAGCTCGAAATTCAATGTGCTTAATTGAAAGTCTTTATAAACAAGACCTAATCTATTCAAAATGTAAAATTCTCTCTGTTGGTTACTCTGAAGGAGGTTATGCAAGTTTAGCCTTTGTTGAACTTGCTCAAAAATATGGAATTATCCTTGACTCTATCAATGGATCTGGTCCATATAACTTACAACACACTCTAGATAAAACTCTTCAAAGTACTCATTATGAATTTTCTGAATATATATCATACGTTGCTCATTCCTACGAAAAAATCTATAATTTAAAAGGTTTAGTTAATAACCTATTTACAGGTATTTATCCTAAACTAACCTATAAAGCGTATCAAAATAGATTTACATTTGAGAAAATACATAATTGCTATCCATCAGAATTAAATAGATTTTTAAACTTTGAATTTCTTAATGGGGATAGTGACTTATTAGTAGATTTTAAAGATAAATTACAAGAAAATACTCTTTCAACATTTATTCCAAAAGGTCATACAACACTATTTAGTGCACAATATGATGAAGTCGTAAATGTAGACGTTTCAAAAAGTACATATAAAATGCTGAAAGAAAAAGGTGCAAAAAATATTCACTTGGTTATTGACGATGATTTAGAATCTAGTCATTTTAAGAGTTATCCTCAATTCCTTAAACTTATTGTTGATTATATTGATGCGAACTCAAGTTGATATATTTTTTTACTAAACAAAACCTACGCTAAGCTAGTATACAACTTTTTTGGACTAGAGGTATAATAAAGGAAAGTTGTTCTGTTTGTTTTCCATATCTTCGATTGTTTTTTCAGAATATATATTTGAAAAACCTGATAAAAGTTGAAAATTTAATTGGGAATAATTTAGGCTACTTTAGAAGTGGTTTTTAGAGGTTCCCTAGAGTAATAATAGCCTTATTAAAATAAAGCTATTATTTTAAATTTTTTCTTCGATGCTTTTGGTTCTGGGGCACCAACTATTCTATGGTCTTTATACATACTAGCAATTAATTGTATTACGTGAGAGTGATCTCTGACTTAAACTAATACATTCACTTGGAAACCACCACTTTTTGGTACTATTGTAACTGAATATTGCATTATATTCTTTGTTTTGTATATGGATTATAATATACACAGGAGGCACTATATTCTCTTTATTGGTGGTTCTTTTGCCTATTTACCATCTCATTTAAAATATCTTGTAGTTTTTTGATAATATCTAACTCTCCATCTTCTTCTAAAATAATAACATTAGGTTGCCAGTACATTAGTTCTGAAAGTATTTCTGATTCATGGGTTATATAAACAGTATATTCAATTCCATCATCACACTCTTTTACTCTTTTTGGATAGCTAGTTATATCAAATATATTTTTCTGATAGAAATATTTTACTTTTAATTGAGCTATCCATAATGTTACACGAGATGGTTTTTTATTTGGGTTGTGCCATACATTGTGCCACTTGGATATTTTTAGATCTTGTGCTTGTGATTTATAAAAAGTATCTTTTAGAACTTCCACTTTATCAATCTCTATAAGGCGAAACTTTCTATATGTTTTATCTTTATCAAAAAAGAGAAGAAAATACCAAATACCTTCAAACTCTGCAATTTTTAGAGGTTTGACTTTATAGCTTTTTTCTTTGTACTGAATGTTGATATAGTGAAACTCATTTATAGAGTGTTCAAGTAGTGAAATGATATTTTCTTTAGAACTTATATTTTCTATTGACTGTCTAATATAATAAGGACTTTTGATTTCATTCATAAGCTCTTCTATTGGTTTTTGAGCTTGTGCAAAAAGTGCTTTGTCTTGTTTAAATATATTTGTTAATTGCTGCATAAGTTTAGGGGCATTACTTTGAACTGGATAGTTATTTATAATGGTGTAGATATTTTCCTTACCAATTTTTTCTTTTTTGACTAAGTTCATTTCAACTAAGACTTCTAATTTACGAGAGATAGTTTTAGATAGACTTTTTAAATCTATATTTTTACTAGTCCACTCTGCACTATATTCATTTTGGAGTAAGTCTCTGAGTGTTATGATATTAGAGGTTTGTAATAGTTTTAGTGCATCGAATATTTCAGCTATTTCGGACAATTTTATTTATTCCAAATATTGGAATTTTCTGGGAATTCAATTGAAATATCATCTTCTTTTAGTAATTCATTCCATAATTCATTGATCCCTTTTGCTATATATTTAAAATTCTTTGGAGTAATAAAATCACTTTTTGCATTATTACAAATATGACATGCCAATCTGCAATTATCAATATTATAAATATTTTTATCATCTGGAATTGTAACTACTCGTTCAACTTCTAATACTCTACCTCTACCTCTTTTTGATGATTCAAAGATTGAAGATTCATTTGAAATAGTTTTAGGAACACCACAGTAACAGCACTTTCCAATCTTATCATATTTTACATACCATAAATAAAATTCATTAAAATCCTTAAAGAGAAATTTAGTATTTTTATTTTTATTTTTATCATCATTTATCTTTTGCTTATAAATATCTCTCAAGCTTTGTATATATTTTAATTCTTTTTCAAATATATTTCTATAACTATGAATATCTTTATCTTTAATTTGTAGTTGTTCTCTTAATATTTCATAAGTTGGAGCATCATCAGTTAAGTTACTTGATAGAAATTCTTCCTTTGTCATAGTTCATCCTTTAAGTAATTTATAATCCTCAAAATTATACCCATATATAACAACTTCACACTTAACTCAATTTCTGGCTTAATATAAACCCAAATTATGCAATAGAAATCCTATAGCACATAAAAACACCTTCAAATAATCCCAGTTTTTTCCTAAAAAATGCTAATAATGAGACCACTGCACAGTAAATCACTCAAAAATATCACAATAAACCTCCTAAAACAAGTGCTTTAACAGCACTATTTAGCTAAAATTACTACTGAAAACAAGGTGGAAATATGG
>Ga0233441_1002506_pt1 | contig 13442 bp, 12 predicted proteins | sample SI_123_September_4_FD_182781 | JGI IMG/M metagenome (GOLD analysis project Ga0233441, IMG submission 182781) | Seawater microbial communities from Saanich Inlet, British Columbia, Canada - SI_123_September2016_135_MG | ecosystem: Environmental > Aquatic > Marine > Inlet | place: Canada: British...
CTTTCCTTTTCAAAAATCAAAATAACTTAATTAAATGCTAAAAGAAACTTTATGCCTAAAAAAAATATTGCCATTATTGGTGCTGGTGCATCAGGACTGATGTCTGCTATTTTATTAGCACAACAAAACTTATCTGTAACGCTATTTGAACAAAATACTCGAGTAGGTAAAAAGATACTCGCTTCTGGTAATGGACACTGTAATATTACCAATCAAAATATCACTTATGAAGACTTTTTCGGAACAGATACTACATTTGTTGAAGCAACATTAAATAATCTCTCTTTTAAAAAACTCGAAAAATTTGCAGCAACAATAGGAATACTTTTTCAAAGCAAAGATGATGGACGAACCTACCCTCTTTCTAATGAAGCAAAGTCTGTTGTATTAGCATTTGAAACTATGGCACTAAACCTTGGTGTCAACATAATTTGTGATACTAAAATTACCTCAGTGAACTATTTAAATAATATTTTTACATTAGAAGATGAATCCAATCAGTATAAAAACTTTGATACTTTAATTATGGCTAGCGGTTCGAATGCTGCACCTCAACTCGGAGGTTCCGATACTGGATACAAAATTTGTGAAACTTTTGGTCACTCTATTATTGAAACTTTTCCTTCTTTAGTACAGCTTCATTTACAAAACTCATTGCATGCCAAGATGTCAGGAGTTAGGCATGATGCTCAAGTTACTTTATATATAGATAAAAAGAAGGAGCTCTCCATTACTGGAGATGTCCTTTTTACTGCTTATGGTATTTCAGGACTTGCTATTTTAGATATTTCACATCAAGCATCATTAGCATTACTTTATAAGCAAAACGTTGAAATCGAAGTTAATTTTTTCAACACCCTCCCCTTTCAACAATTTTGCTCACTAATAACAAAATTATTATCAAATTTACCACAACACACTATAAATACTGCATTAGCTGGAATTATTCCACTCAAAATGATTGAGCCCCTTTTGGATGAAATAAAAATAGATAAAAATAGTCTTTCAAAAAATATAAATACAAAGCAGATTAAGAATATTGCATCACAAATGCAACGATGGCGTTTTAGTGTAAGTGATACCCATGGATTTAAACACGCTGAAGTAAGTGGTGGTGGGGTAACTACATATGAAGTCAACCCACAAACCATGGAATCTCTATTAGTAAAAAATCTTTATATTACGGGAGAACTACTCGATATTGTAGGTAAACGAGGTGGCTATAATTTTCACTTTGCTTTTGCTACAGCATTTAGTAGTTCCCAAGCGATTATCAATACTCCTATTACATAACCTCTTGTTAAAACTAACGAGGTACAATACTAAGAATTTTACTAAAAGGTTTTTTATGAAAAATAGATTAACATCTCTTGCTCTACTTTTAACACTAACATTTTCAAGCCAAGCACTTGAACTTAACACAATTCCTAAAACTGTAGTTTTAGATGGTGATAACGGAGGAAAAGTTACTGATGAATCTTTTTCGACAGCAGAGATAAAAGATAAAGTTTTTATAATGTTTTATGTTGACCCTGATGAAAAAGACACTAATGAAGAGTTTTCCCAAGCTTTAAAAGCAGAATCTTTTGACCGATCAAAATTTGCATCTCTTGCAGTCATTAATTTAGCAGCAACATGGAAACCAAACTTTGTGATTGAATCAATTTTAAAATCTAAACAAGAAGAGTTCCCACATACTATTTACGCTAAAGACAAAGAGAGTGTTTTTGTCAAAGAATGGGATTTAGAAGATGATAATTCTGATATTTTAGTATTTAATCAAAAAGGTGAAGTTATTTTTTATCACGCAGGTAAAGTAGATGAAAAAATGACACAAGACGTTATTGCATTAATCAAATCAAACCTATAAAAGACACCTAATAACATGAATGAAAATCTATTTACAAAGAGCGTACAAGACTTTTTAACACCACAAATGTTAAAAATATCTTTTGCACCCTTTGTAGTAACCTTAATACTCTTTTATCTTCTCTTTTTCTTTGTCACTAATATGGGTCTAGAAAGCCTGCACAATAGTACGATGCATATTGAATCCACTCAAACTACAATGCAAAATGGCATTCCTCATACAAAGACAACTACAACTGATTTAGAAGATACATCAATTTTACAATATATAATGAGTCATACTATAACGTCATGGCTGTTAAGCTTTTTTATTTATACTATTGGTGGCTTTTTTACACTTTTAATTTCAATTGTAATCGCGATAGTTGTAATTGGATTTTTAACACCTACTATTGTTAAAGTGATACATCAACGTTACTACTCTGATATTGATTTACAAGGTTTTGGAGGAATTTTTGATATTTCATGGTACATGATGAAAACAATATTTATCATGATAATGTTACTATTTTTACTTATACCACTTTACTTTATACCTGTGGTGGGGATTTTTATTTTAAATCTTCCCTTTTATTATCTTTTTCACAAAAGTTTAACCTATGATGTAGGTTCAACAATTTTAACAAAAGAGCAGTATGCTCAAATTCACTTTAAAAATAAAGGGACGTTACGATTAAAAACATTACTGCTTTTTTCTATTTCGTTAATACCTTTTGCAATTTTGTTTACTTCAGCATTTTTTGTTATTTACTTAGCACATAACTACTTTTTTTATTTAAAACAATTACCTACAACAGTGATAGAATCAACGTAAAAAAGTCCTAAAAAAGTGTTTTTTCTAAACACCAGTTAATACTACTTTTATCATGATGATTTAAGTAGTTATTAATTTTTGAAAAAGGTTTCGAACCGAAAAATCCTCGATAAGCAGAGAGGGGTGAAGGATGATGTGACATTAAAATAAGATGTTTTGTTTCATCAATTAAATCACTTTTACTCTGCGCATATTTTCCCCACAATACAAATACAATATTCTCTTTTTCAGTACTAAGTTTAGAGATAACAGCATTAGTGAACTCTTCCCAACCAATATCTTTATGCGATGATGCTTTATGCGCCTGAACAGTTAATATTGTATTCAAAAGTAGTACACCTTCTTCCGCCCATGATGTCAAGTCTCCACTTTGGGGAATAGAACACTCAATATCACTTTGTATCTCTTTATAGATATTTTTTAACGAAGGGGGAACTTTACAATTTTTCAAAACTGAAAAGGCTAAGCCATGGGCTTGGTTGTTATCATGATAAGGATCTTGACCTAAAATAACAACTTTAACATTTACAAAAGTAGTTAAAGAAAAAGCAGTAAATATATTCTCTTTTTTAGGAAAAATTTCTACATTATCACAATAACATTTTTCTAAAAAAATTTCTATTTTTTTAAAATACTCTTTTCTAGACTCTTCTAAAAAAAAACTTTCCCACTCTTGTGAAAAATTTTGTAAACTATGAGAATTTAATAGGTCCATGAGCTTCACCATTTAAAAATTGAATTACAGCAGGATGTTTAGAGTTTTTAATATGATGTGCATCTCCAAAATCGACAATTTTACCATCAAAAAGCATCATAAAATAATCTCCAACTTTAAAACTCTCTCCCATATCATGACTAATTAAAATCGAAGTCACATTTAACTCTTTTTGTAACTTTTTTATCATCTGTGAGATAAAATCACTGGTAACAGGATCTAGTCCTGATGTGGGTTCATCATAAAGCAGTGTTTGAGGCTCTAATGCTAATGTTCTCGCCAATCCAACACGTTTTCTCATACCACCACTTAACTCATCAGGAAAGAGCTTTTTAACATCCGTAGGATTAAGACCAACCATACTAAGAAGTTCATCAATGCGACCTTCTATCTCATTTTTAGTAACCATTTTATGTTCGCGAAGTACAAAAGCAATATTTTCTTCAACACTCATACTATCAAAAAGTGCTCCATGCTGAAACAGGAAACCCACTTTTTTTCTAATTTTCAACAATGTCTTTTCGTCTGCTTTATTAACACAATCATCATCAACAAAAATATTACCTTCATCAGGATATAATAATCCTACGATATGTTTAATAATTGTAGATTTTCCTCCACCTGAAACACCAAAAACTACTGTTGTTTTACCTTTTGGAATTTCAAAATAAACCCCTTTTAATATCTTACGATTACCAAAAGACTTATGTACATTTTCAAAACGTATGCTCATAATATAACTTTAAACATTTGTTAGTTTACTGTTAGGTTTAATAGTTCGTAACAACATTAATCTACGTACAAAAAGAACTATTAATGCTACCGCTAATATTTTAAAATCAATTTCACTTCCCATGTGAACAGCTTCAAAAGCACTACTTTGTGTCGCTTTTTCACCTTCTTCTTGCATCTGTAAAATCTTTGGGACATAAACACCACTAAACATCAGTAGTGTGAAAATAGCAATAAAAGCACTCAACCCCGCAATTTTATCTCGTTTCATACTTTTATATTCAAATGATTCATAAACGATAATAAAAAATGCCATAAAATAGCTCCAGTATGAAAAACGCCTGAAGATCTCTGACATAATTAATCCTTCATCATAATGTGAAAGTGGTGTTGCTAAAAGATATTCAGTGTGAAAGACAACTGCTGTGACACCAATTCCTAAAAATAAAACAGCACCTAAGGTCATTCCAAGTAAAAGTAAATAAGCTGTATCTATATATAAATTTTTGTATTTCATGTTGTTTTCCTAATTTTCAATACTTATAATATCAGTCTGAATCCACGATCAAATTGTGAATAATCTTGATAAAACTCTAATGAAGTAAATATATATTGTTTCATGTAGTTGGTCACTTTATCTTTTTGATCATATCCCATTTCACACACAAAATAAGGTATCTTTTTTATCATGATAGAATCTAAAAGCTTTTGAATTAACTCATCTCCTACATTACCACCAAAAAGAGCATTTTGTGGTTCATACGACAAATTATTTTCTAAAAACACTTCTTTGGCAATATAAGGTGGATTTGAAACTAAAAAGTCTATATTTCCATCTATCGCTTCATTAATTGGTTCCAATAAAGAACCTTCTCGTAACTCAATTCTATCTGTTAAACCAAAAGCATCAATATTAATTTTTGCTATTTTCAAAGCATCTTTAGAGATATCAATAGCAATAAAACGTGCATTTTTAAAATGCTGTGCAAGAAGTATAGAGATAATACCACTACCAACACCAACTTCAACAAAAAGTATTTTACACTCTTTGTCTAATATTTTTATCACTTCATCTATTAAAAGTTCAGTCTCAGGACGAGGAATCAGAGCACCTTCTTTAATAAAAAAAGTTTGGGAATAAAAACTTACTTTATTGGTAATATATTCGAACGGTTCATCTTTTTTTCGTCGTTGGACCCAACTCTCAATCAGTATTTTATCGAAATTTTGAATTTCATCGATATTTGTAGCTGATTCTTTCATTAAGAAAAGTTCATCTACACCCAAATGTATCATGATAAATAGTTGTATTTCACGTAAAGGGTTAACCATACCTGCACTATCAGAAACAGATAACTCTTTACTTAGTGAAATCATATAGTTTTGAAGTATCATGATAGAATTTTAAGTAAGTTCATCTTGAAGTGGATCTTCACTTTTAAGACCACTATCTTCTAAAGTCTTAATATCTACACCTAGTTCTTTCAAACGTTCTAAAACTGGAGGATGAGTATAATAGAAAAAAATATATAATGGATGTGAAAGCGGGTAACTTTTGTTTTCAGTGACCAATTTTTTAAGCGCTTCAGCTAAAAAAAGTTGTCCGCCTAACTGAGCACCCATTTTATCTGCTTCATACTCATTGTGACGACTGACAACACCCATTATTGGCATCATAACAAAACTAAGCAGTGGCATAAATAGCATAAAAAGTATCATGATAACACTCGGCGAATTACTCACACCTAATTCCAAGAAAAGTGTCTCACTTAAATTTCCAAAAAGTGCAAACATTCCAAATAACATAGCGCCCACCATCGCAATATTTTTATATAAATCGCCATGGGCAAAATGACCTAACTCATGTCCTAAAACGGCTAAAAGTTCTTGGTGGGTAAGTTTCTCAATTAATGTATCAAAAAGTACAACACGTTTAGACTTTCCTAAACCACCAAAGTAAGCATTCAATCGTCCATCTCGTTTACTTGCATCACTAACATAAACACCACTGCTAACAAAGCCTGTTTCATCCATAATTTTTTCTATTTTAGTATTTAACTCTGCATCATCTAAGAGCGTCACTTTATCAAAAAAGAGTGCACGTACTGTAGGAAAGAGCATATTAATTAAAATAATCACTGAAAAAATAAACAAAAAGCTATGAAGCCACCACATCGGTGCACTTATCATGATAAAGTACAATCCTATAATAACAGCACTTCCAAACACAATACTTAGTGCAAAAGTAATTAGAGTATCTTTAATATAAAGTTTAATTGTTGACTTGTTAAAACCAAACTTCTCATCTAACACAAACTTAGAGTACCATTCAAAAGGCATACCTATTATGGCATTAATAATTACAAATCCCAACACAACACTTAAGGTTTTATAAAGTGGTTCAAAAACTATAAAAGTCGTTTCTAAATATTGAATTCCGACACTAAGCCATGTCATAAAAAGTACAAATTCCAAAAAAGTATTTACAATTTTTAATTTTTCTTTAGCAACACTATAGTTTCCTGCTTTCAAAAAATCTGCTCTTTTGAGTAAAATAGGCTCGTTTCGTTTTGTTTGATTAATATACGCAATTTGCATTACACTAACGTAAATTGTTATTAAAACATATGCAGTATATAACCCCATAAAAGTTGTTAACATAAATAATATCCTCTTTTTTTAAATCTTTATAAAAAAATGTCAACACCCATTCGTTCGGCGACACTTCTACCTTCATAACTCAACTCTAACTCACCATCATCATTAAGTAAAACAAGTTTGGAGTGTAACATTTTTTGAAGTAATAGTCGTAGCTCTTTTGTCTCAATTTCAGTAATTTGTTTTAGTAAATTTGGTTTTATAATATCAGCTTTGGCAATAGCGTAAAATATTTTAAGAGATTCGGCGTGAGAAAAAACTTTTTTATAAGGTTCGATAATAGAAGATATTTTAATAGCTCTTAAAATATCGTTCTCTTCTAAATCATATTGAGAAAGATTAAACTCGTCAATTAAACCATTAATAATACGTTGCTGGATACTTTCAACTGTAGCATTATTCTTATCAATAACAATATCTTCTCGCACCGCATCTAGTTTAGCTTGAAGTTCTAAAGCATAGCTCATTTAACTACTACTTTTTTTCACTTCGAATAAATTCCAAAAAGAAAACACCAAAAATTCCTAAAATAATAGATGTTATTAAGGAAACTATTAAAATAAGAGAACGTTTTGGTTTTGATTTCTCTTTAATATAAGCAATACGTGAATCAGTAATTTTTTTAACAATATAAAATTCACTTGCTTTAGCAAGGACTTTTTTCTGGATTAAAGAAGATACAAGTCCACTTAATTGTTTTTTTAACTCAATATCAGCAGTGTTAGAGATTTCCTCATTATAATATTTTATTTTCTGATTAATTTCTAACATTTCACTTTTACGTAAATACTCCATTGACTCTTTCAGATAGATATCTACTATCTCTTTCGCCAAATATCTATCATGATATTCTGCACTTAGTGTAATTGCAGAACTTTTTTTATCTGCTGAAACAGAAATTATATTTTGTAATACTTTATATGTATTAAAGTCTATCTCTTCTTGAATCACTTTAGTTTTGTCAAATACTTTATCTTCAAAAATTTTCAATCCAAAAGGAAAAACAAAATTTGAAGTATCGATTTTTGTTAATAATTTTTCATCTAATTTATATTTTTTAATTAATGTCATGTTAAAGTTATAATCTTTAACAATAGATTGTATTGAATCCGAAGCACTCATTCCTGAAGCACCACCCAAGTCAATTCCTGCAAGACCCGCCAATGCACCCAAACCACCAGAAGACACTTTAGCTTGCTCTTGTGCTACTAATATTGTCTCTGACTTATAAGAGTTGGGAATAGTTAAAACATAAAATAGAGATGCTAATGTCACTGCTATAGAAAAAAGTACAATTTTAAAAAAATGCTTTTTAATAGTATTAAAAAGTTCTCTTAAATCTATTTCATCTTCTTCAATATAATTTTGTTGTATTTGCATATTATTTTCTTGCACTACAGACCACCTACGGTATAAATAGATGCCGCAGTAATTGCAAGTTGATACATAATTTGAGTCACATCTTTGGCAATGTTAATAAATGATGTTGTTTCTATTTTAAGTGAAACTACAATAGTATCACCATTACTAATTTCATTACCACTACTAAAGAGGTAACCACTTTCGTAACGCTCAGCATCACCATTGGCATGCACCACATAAATATTGTCGTAATCTGCTTTATCTGTCAGACCACCAGATTTTTCAATGTAATATTCAATAGATTCATTAGGTGAATAAATAAATGTATTACTATTTAAGACTTCACCAACAACCATAATTGTCTCATTTTTAGTTGGTACAATAATTTTATCACCATCTTCAAGTAATACATCAAATGTAGAGCCTGAAAAATTCTCTAAATTTTTAGATAAATTTACAGATAAACGGCCTAACGGTTCAGTTTCATTTAAAGCAATCACCAAATTATCTATCATTACCATTAAATTTTGTTTATCCTGAGCTGTTTCTCCTGCCGCTGTTGGCGAGATAGCAATATACGTTGCATTTTTACGTAACTTTTTAACGGCTGTTGCTCTATTTTTTATTTCACTTATTTTAATAGATTCTCGAGAGAAAAACGTTCCTTCAACAAAAGCTTCATCAGTATAACCGCCTACTCTTTTAAGTAAATCAGAAATAGTATCAGTCTTACTTACAACATATTCACCAGGGAACTTTACTTCTCCTGATACTGTTACTATTTTAGTCTCATCCCAATTAGGAATTTTAAAAACAGTAACTTCATCATATTTTTTTATCATGATATTATCTTCTAAAGCTTGTGATAGTGACATAGACTGTATATTTTGTTTACGTATACCATCCTCAATGGAGTAGCGAACAATTTCAAATCGTGACATATAAGCTTTATCTTTTAAACCACCTGCCATTTTTATGAGTGTATTAATAGAAGTTTTCGAATCGATAGTGAACTTACCACTAAAGTTCACTTCACCTCGAATCGTAGCGAACTGTTCTGTCATCATATCTAATTGGTTAAAAAACTCAATTTCATCATATTTTAGTAGTGAAAATTTTTGATCTTTTTTAGCATCTAAAATAAAAACTTCAGTATTGTTGTTATCGGTTCGTGTCACTTTGGCACGACTTGAAATAACAATAGAACGACGTTGTTTACCTGTTTCATCTTCAACAAAAAATTCACTTTTAAAATCTGTAAAATTAAAAGCATCAGCTAAAGTCAAACCTTCAAAAAACTGATACTTGTGTTGTTCTTGAACTACATCACCTGTTACATAAATATATGGATTTTCTTGTAATTCTGTTTTATTAAAAATAAAAACTTCATCTCCTGCTTCTAAACTAATACCTTCATCACGATTTAAAATACTATTGATATTAAAACTAATAATTGTTTGTGCTAATGTTTTTTTGTCAATTCGTTTAATAAGAGCGTACTCCATATTAGTATTTTCTAAAAAAACTCCGTTATAAGTATTATCCACTATCATATTATTTAAAAAATCATAGAGAGAAAGTCCCTCAACGTAAGATTTTTGAGTAGGATTAACAACATTACCACGTAAAAATATCGATGATGTTTTAATATCACTAATAGGAAAAACAGTAACAACATCACCATTTTGAAGTTTATAATCTTGAACTGATTTTAGATTAATAATTGAAATTTGTTCGTTGTCTACAAATCTTTTTATTTTAATGTCCATTTTATTCGCAGAAGCTTTAATACCACTTGCATAATAAAGTAACTTTTCTAAATTTTCATCTGCTTTAAGATCATATATAGCACTGGTATATACTTCACCTTCTAGTCGAATTTCTTTTTTAATAGCTGGAATTAAAACAGTATCACCATCTCTTAAAATATAATCTAAATAAGAGTTGTCACCCTCTTTTATAAGTTTATATACATCAATAGAAACTATTTTCTTTCCATTACGAATAATCTTAATATCTCGGAATGAACCACTTTTAGATATTCCAGAAGATGCAATTAATATTTCTTTAATTGTTGATTGTGAACCAATATTATAAATACCGGGTGCATTAACTTCCCCGGTAATAGTAACCTGTATCGGTGAGGTAGAATCCAATGTCACATAAAACTTACTATTTTTAAAGCTTTTCTTCAATTTTTCAGTAATAACTTCAACAACATCTTTATAATTTATATTATGTATATGTAAAGGGCCAATCTCGGGAAGATGAACGTTTCCTTTTTTATCAACTTCTAGAAGATAATTATCATTGTTAACTCCATAGATAATTAAAGAGAGAACATCTCCAATATTAATTTTATAACTATTAGAAATCAGCGTATTATTAGTATTAATACTATTATGATTCGTCGTAAAATTACTTCCATATTTTTCAAGTTTTTTTGTTTCAATTTCTAACTGTTTACTATAAGTCTCACCCAAAATAATTTCTTTTGTTTCATAAGTAAAAGGATTTCTTTTTACCTTTACGTCTTCATTCATTTCCAGTTCAAATAATTCTATTTCTTCGTCTTTACTACTGTTAATATCAATATTATTTTCAATAGGAGCATCAGCATCATTGTTTTCAGATAAAGAATTGCTATTGTTTGATGCTTCCATTTTTTGTTTTAGAATGGCTATTTCTTGTAACTCTTGTAACGTTAACTCTTTTGCATTTGCAAAATTAATACAAACTATTAAAAATACTAAAAAAAACTTTATCATTTTATTAATTTCTCACTTTTTATTATATTATTCACTATTTAAATCCTTCAAAGCTGTAAACAAGCCCGACTTCTGCAAAACCATATTTTTTGTCGTATTGTGTTTGTGTATATTCATTATATAAATAGGGAATGTCAGTATTGAACTGACTACTCATTGCTTTACCACCAACATAAACAATAAAATTTCTCGCTACAATATATGAAATTGCAGCCTCTACTATATGATTATTTTCTGCTGTTGATAAATCACTCCCTCTAACAATATGATTATACTCATAATTAAATTCAAAAATAAAACTTCCAAGCTGTGTCATAATTGATGTTCCAATATTGTATACCATTTCATCTCTATCAAAATTAGGAATACTATATTTATCAATAATAGTATTTAACACACTATTATTATCAGGTTTTATTGAGAACTTTGTAGTTAAAGCCGTATATTTAACTGTAGTATAAAAATCTAATACGGTACTAGAAGATAATTTTTTTCCTAAAAGAAGCCTTCCATAATAACTTTTACTATCTAAATTTTCTATGGCAACATAAGGAGAAAGTTTTGTGCCACTATTGTCAAAAATACTAAATGTTGTATCATCAACAATAATATCACCATTACTTAGAAGAAAGCCTGTGTTAGGTTTTATTTTTCGTAACAGTGGATTTAAGATAGCTTCTTCAGTAACATTTATATTTTCAGAAAAATCATTAATAAATCCAATATCAAAGGAAAGACTATTAAAAAAACTGTAATTGTTACTTATTAAGTTATAACGATTTAAAATTTCTATTTTATTATTAGAGAGGGTCGAACCACCATATTCTATGTTCCAGCGCTGATAATTAATAAAAACAGAGTCATCATCAGTGATTCCATAACGCAGTTCTAATTCAATTCCATCCATATCACCAATAGAACTAATTGAGCTCAGAGCACCTAATTCTTGCTCTTTAATATTAAAAATATCAATAGTATCATTCACTTTTAAAAAACCACTTTTTATATCAAAATCACCTTCATTAAGAGTAAAAGAGTGTTTATTTAAAAATGCATAGTTAAGATTGTCAGAATATAAAAATGATGTAACGAGTAAGAAAAGAGAGAAAATTTTATTCATTTAAAAACTTTTTAGAAAATTTTCATATCTCTTTTTCAAGAGATATGAAGGAAAATTATTCAGTTATAGTTAATTTAACTTGAACTGCTTTTTCTGATGTTGCATAGTTAACACCACTGTCACTCACTAATGTATCTAGACCTGTTGCATTAAATAATACACTGTTATCACCAATAAACGAACTATTATCTGTTACATCATTAATAAATAAATAAACATTATAACTTCCAGCCGATGTAGTATAATCAACCATATATTGTTTAATTGTATCGCCAATTAAAGCATTATTAGAAAAGCTAGTAATAATATTTGTAGCATTGATACTAATTTCTTCATTTCCATTTACAGTAGATGAAGTCACGATATTAGTACTTGCATTAGCTTTTGTTGCAGTTAATGTTGTTTCATCTATGCTAGTACCAATTCTAAGTACATTTCCACTTGGTACTGCTACATTTAAATTACCATTATTAGTAAAGTTAGCATTTGTACTTACAGCAACATAGTCACCACCTGTACCTGATACTAAAACAGTAACTAAAACTTCTTTATTTAATGATGTAGTAGAAAAATCTGTTGCTGTTAGCTTAATATTTAACAGACCATCAATTGAATCTTCAATAGCAGTATATGCTTCACTTAATGTTAAAGAATCAATAGTAGGAACTTCAATTGCTGTACGCTCTAGAGAAAATATATTATTTGATAAACTCGCATCTGTAATAGAATCAACTGTTATATTGTTATCGCCTATCGTTCCGGTTGCTTCTAAATCATCAAAAGAAGTTACATCTGCGTTAGCAAGTTTTACTTCTGTTGAAAGAATTTCATCTGTACCTGTTGATCCTCCAGTAATTGGAATAAAAATGATATTTCCATCATCATCTTCTACAATATCACCAATAACTTCACCATCTTCATCAACAACTTCACCATCTTCAGTTACTTCACCAACAGTTTCACCGTCTTCACCAACAATTTCACCATCTTCATTAATATCTGGATCTACTACAACAGGTGTTTCACCATCTTCACCAGGAATAGTAATCTCACCATCTTCACCAATCTCGAGGTCAAATAAGTCATCAATAATTCCTAATTCAGCAGCTGCATCATGTGCTAGTTCTGCAGCAAGAACGTTATCAAGTAAGTCGCCTAAAATAAGGTTGTTATCAAATGAAAAATCATCACCTAAAGTTTCAGAGCTTGCAATAGCTTGATCAATTAAGTCATTTAAGAAATCTGATGTCACATCACCTTTTGTTGCTGCTTCAGAAGCACTTGCACCAATATTTAAAATAGTATCAAGATCAAATCCACCATCAGATAATGTACTAAATGTTAATGCTTGTGCCGCTAAAAAATCATCTGTTATAAAGCTATCAGCAAAATCTGAAGCATCAA
>Ga0233441_1002509_pt1 | contig 13421 bp, 13 predicted proteins | sample SI_123_September_4_FD_182781 | JGI IMG/M metagenome (GOLD analysis project Ga0233441, IMG submission 182781) | Seawater microbial communities from Saanich Inlet, British Columbia, Canada - SI_123_September2016_135_MG | ecosystem: Environmental > Aquatic > Marine > Inlet | place: Canada: British...
AGAAAACAACAAAATTATTTGCCTAAATTTGGCCTCTGAAATACGTGAACGAATTACATACTTGTTTTTTACTTTCATGACGGTACTTTAACAGGTTTTTAAACATGCTTAAGTTGTCATGACCCTATAATTATTTTCAAAACCATATTTACCTTTTAAACCCAGACATTCTGTTACTCATCACCAACAAACGAACATGAAATAATATTTCATACAAGCATTTACTCAGTGAAGCAATCTTATCAGAAATTAAAGGCCAGATAAAATCAATACTTTTTAAATTATTGAAATTTTAATATTGTTAACTTTAGCATATTTTATAAAGGCAGAGTCTCTTAGTCCGCCTTCTTTATAAGCAAGAAGCTCTACTTGTGAATTATCAGGAATTGAAGAAAGTAATGTTGTATGAAATACAAGATACCTTTCATACTTCCACTGTCTGTCGGCAGGCTTTACTGCATTATAGTTTTTATCAGAACCAATAGCGGATGTAAAAAAGACATCTCTTGGATGCCCCCATATATCAACTTTCCCAGGGTAATTTTCCTTTAAAAAAGATTTTATCCTATCAGCCATAGCAACTGCAAGTATACAGTTACTTTCATCATGTTTGTTATCCAGATGAGTTGGTGATGGACCAAGAATTACAACACAGCCTGTTTTATCATTAGAACTACAATATGAATATCTATTAATTTTTTTTACAATATCAAAATCAATAGTATTAATCGGTATGAATAGTAAGTTATTTCGTAACGCAAATGGACTAGCAAGTAAAATACTTTTTTTAACTGGCTTGCTTAAAAAATATCTAATATAGGGAGCCAAACCCAAAACATATAATAGAATTAAGACATCAATATTAGATCTTCCGTTAAACATTGGCCCGATTATAGATTGTCTACATCCAGGGAGAAATTTACATAATTTTCTAATTGCTACCCCATATTTTCCCAAATAGTATTGATATAAAAAATACACCATTCCAAAAAATATTACTTCACTAATGTTTTCTCTATATTTAGCATACAGAATTTTTGCTGGTTCCAGAGCGAAGCTATATATAGTGAGTTCTCTGTTTAAAAATATTTCTTCTGTCTCAATCTCCAACAAATCTATTGAAAAGTTAGTATATTTAAATTTTCTCACTTGCCCAAAAGAATTATATAAATAACCAAAATTAATTTTACTATTGTGTTCACATACATATTTAAGCCTAGTGAACATCACAGATTCATTTAACTCATTTAAATCTTTAGAGCCTAAAGTAAATATATATATCATAATAATTTAAACCCAGGTATCAGAGAAATGCTATCTACGCGGGATAACAATTGGCTCAATTGTTGAGCTGAAAACAAAAATAAATAAGGCAATAGAAATTCTACTTAACTAATTTTGACAAAATATGCGTCATTTTATCTTTAAAAATATTAATATTGTGTTTTGATTTACACCATGTAGCTGACTCTTTAGATAGCGAGTTTAACTCAACATTGCTCATGCTTTGAGCTACCTCTACGGCACTATTAACCGATTGAACAGATAAATCTTTGATAGTGATTCTATTACGAAATTCTATACCTGCCTGTTCAGTTACAATAGGTATACACCCCCTTGCCATACATGTAAGGACACTCGTTGCACACCCTTCGCTGCATGAAGGTAATATGGTAAATTGACATAAATCAATAATTTCAACAGCCTTATCGATATCCAATCTTCCGTGCCAAACAATATTTTCTAAAGAGAGTAAATCTTTATACTGATTTATAAAATCAGCCTCTTTATCTGTATTCAAACCACACACATGAAGTGTTAGCTCTTTCTTATTTTTAAAAACTTCTAAACATAAATCTAAGCCTTTATGTACACCACCAAAACCACCAAACCATATATAATTTTTTTTATTTTTAATTGATGTGTCAAAAGTGTAATTTTTTTGTGGTTGTAGATACGTAATAGGTACAGAGCAAACCATTTTATGATTTTGTTTGTACATGCCACTTGCCCACCCATCTGTTACTGAAATAATGGCATTAGACAATAGTTCAGATGCAGGCCAACTTCTATCGACGATCCTTACAGGCTTTACCTCAATATTAGCATCATTCAAATGTCTAATACGCTTAACTTCAGAAAAATTATGTATTGAAATCGGCGCTCCTGTAGCATAGTGAATTTTAAATGCGCTGCACTCTTGGAAAAATAAACTCTCAAAAAAATCACCAAACCCCATAATTAAATCATACTGACCCACCTCAACATAATGAGTATTACGATAATCCATAACATCTACAACAAACCCCAAGTCACTCAATACATCTGCAATAACTCGAGCTTCCTGTATATTTGTATGGGAGTTAATGTTTAAATTCTTAAATGGCAGAGTTATATAAATTAATAACGCCCTCCTTTCAGTATAGTCTTCTGGAGTACGTACATTTTTTATATATTTCCCAAGAGCCATTGAAATATATGGCCCATAAAAAACTTTAAATTTTGATATATGCAATAGTATTTTCTTTATATTTTTTTTAAACACAAGTCATCTTATTTTTAATGTTTTTAAAATATTTCGTTTTACAACTGAAGCTCTTTTAGATCTAAATTAATTCTAACATCACTATTTTTTTACTATTTCTTTATAACTCCCTGCACGTATAATTTTACCATTCTTTAACTCCAGTATTCGGTCGCATATCTGAAGAGTCGTCAACCTATGTGCAATAATAATAATTGTCAATTCTTTACTTAAACCTTCAATTGACCTCATTACTGCCAATTCAGTTGTGCTATCCAGAGCACTCGTTGCTTCATCAAATATCAGCACATCTGCTTGCCTATAAAGAGCTCTAGCAATTCCGACCCTTTGACGCTGACCACCAGACAATTTATCTCCATACTCTCCTATAACAGTTTGATAGCCATCATCCCATTCATTTATCAGGCCTGATATTTGCGCCTGTTTTGCTACATCCTTAACTAGTTTATGGTTAATTTCATCCGAGGGAATTCCAAAAGCGATATTCTCTTCTATAGTGCCATCAAAAAGGTATATGTTTTGTGGTACATGAGCAATATTCATCTGCCATGATGTAACATTTTCTCTATTAATAGGTAGCCCATCTATAATAATTTTACCTTTTGTTGGTGACAGTAATCCCATAATAATATCAGTTAAGGTGCTTTTTCCATCACCTGTACCCCCAATAATTCCAATACACTCCCCTTTGGATATTTTAAAATTAATATCTTTTAACACCCATGGTGCTTTTTGATTTTTTTTCGCTTGATACTGAAAACTTAACCCTTGTAAGTGTATTTCGTCATTAAAAGATATGGGACTCAATAAAGATTTATCTACTATTTTTAGAAAAGGTTGTTCTAATATGTCCATTGCATCATTAAAAGAAGCTTTCGATCCTTTTATAGAGCTATATGCACTATAAGATTGTTGCAATATTGGAAGCATTTTTTGTGCACCCAATGCAATTGCACCTAAAATTGGTATAGCCGCCATGCTATTTGATTGCTGCTGTGACATTACATATGCAATTATAGAAATTAGGCTCAACCCTAAAGCTTCTACTATATAACGCGGACTACCTGCAATAAATATATTATCGCCCGATGCTCGTCGTGATGGTAAGTCCGCATTACGATATAAATCACAATAGAATTCCTGACTTCTGTTAATTAGTACATCTCTAATGCCTCCAAGCCCTTCTTGAAGTGATTTAATCATAATAGTAGATTTGTCTGCAATTATTTGGCTGTTTTTTGTAATTTGTTTGCGAGTGTATAAAATTGCTACCAAATATAGAGTTCCAAACCCAACTGACATTAGTATAGAAACCATAGGGTCAACAAGAAATAGAGCTATTGTGATACCGACTAATAAAATTGTAGAGCTTATCAGAATTAGAGTTGGCCTTAAAACTCCATTAATGACTACGCCAGTTTTTACAATTATATTATTTATAACCTCACTACTGTTTTTCTCAACATGAGTTGAGTAATCTTGATATAGGGTCCGCTGATAAATACTTAGACTAAGATCCGCACCAGCAGAAAAAGAATATCTAGTTATTAAAAATAACAGTAACAAACGAATCGTACTAGCCAAAAGCACTGCACTAATGAATACAATAGTCAAGGGCAAGATTAATTCACTTGAGTTACTTAACTTTAGCGTGTGTGCTAATGGTTGCACAAGAGGGTGTTGATAAATTTCATCAGGGTTTGTCAACACTCCAAGAAATGGGAGAAACGCACTTATACTAATAATCTCAGCTAATGATGCCAACAACATTAAGAAGATAAGAAAAGTAAATTGTTTTTTTCGGAGCTTGGTTAGGTGACGCCACAATCTTATAAATTGCACCTTATTAAAATGATTTTTCATATTAATCATTAATTTACTGTTTATTTTTATAATTTCCTTATAGTAGAAATAATTCATTTTTGATGGATCCAAGTGTCAATATACATTCTTTTTTTTACAAAATTTTATAGACTGATTCCATGATGGGGTATTGATTAAATATTTATTAAATATTTTGGCTTTATCCATTGTTGTATTTTTCGGCCTCTTTGCAGGCGTTGGATACTGCTGTGTTGTAATAGGGTTAACTTTGCAGTCAATTTTTGCAATTTTAAATATTTCTTTCGCAAAATCATACCAGCTTATTTCGCCTTTACTTGAGTAATGATAAATCTGCGTCGCTTGACTCACCTCTTTAAATTCTTCGTTCTTTATAATTTCTAATATTGCACCTGCTAAATCAGTCGCATAAGTAGGGGAGCCTATTTGATCACTTACCACGCTTAACTCATCTCGATCTTTACCTAGCCTTAGCATGGTGCTAACAAAATTATTACCATATTCTGAATAAAGCCAACTAGTTCTAATAATCATAGCATTAGTTGGCATAACCTCTTTTAGAGCCCACTCTCCAGCTAGCTTGGTTTTGCCATAAACATTGATCGGATTGGTTGCATCTGTCTCTTTGTATGGCCCATGCTTTTTTCCGTCAAAAACATAATCGGTTGAAATCTGTATTAGCTTTGCTTTTTGTGCTTTAGCAATCTCTGCCAGTTGTCTGACTGCCAAGTGATTAATTTGGTTTGCTAATTCTACTTCTTCCTCTGCTTTATCTACTGCCGTATAAGCTGCACAATTAATGATAATATCAAGCTTATCATTATTGTCAAAGTAGTGGCTAATATTGCTTCCACTACTCAGGTCTAACTCTTCTTTTCCAGCAAAGATAAATTCATCAGAACTTTGATTATTGTCTATTTTAGTATTAACTATCTTATGAATAGATTTACCTAATTGACCATTTTTCCCTGTAACTAATATTCTCATAACTATTAACTACTCAAACAAATCTTTAGCATTCGCTAAAGATGGGTGGATTTTATCTTTATCTGAGAGTTGTAACTCTTCTACTGATAATTGCCAATCAATTTTAAGTTGAGCATCATTAAAAGCAATACCTCGATCATGCATTGGTGCGTAGTAGTTATCTACTTTGTAAGCAAAGGTAGCACTATCACTTAATACAATGAAGCCATGTGCAAAGCCGTGCGGCACAAATAACTGATGCTTGTTCTGTGCTGTTAGCTCTACAGCGACATGCTGGCCGAAGGTGGGGCTAGACCTTCTAATATCCACTGCTACATCTAACACCCTGCCTTCAATCACTCTGACGAGTTTAGCCTGAGTGTAGGGTGGCAGTTGATAGTGAAGGCCTCGAAGCACGCCCTTGGTTGATTTAGATTCATTGTCTTGAATGAAGCTGACTTGATAACCTATAGACTCTTCAAGTAAATCTTGCCTAAAGGTTTCTACAAAGTAACCTCTGTCATCACCATGTATAGTGGGCTCAATGAGTATTACGTCTTCAATTGACTGAGGGGTAAGCTTCAATTCACTTCCTCTGCACGTCTAAGCAAGTATTGTCCGTATTGATTCTTAGCTAAGGGCTGAGCTAGCCCTATGAGTTGTTCTTTATTAATGTAGCCTCGCTCAAAGGCAATCTCTTCAATACAGGCCACTTTCAAGCCTTGTCTTCGCTCAATAGTCTCTATGAATGTTGAGGCTTCTAATAGGCTTTCATGAGTGCCTGTATCAAGCCAAGCATACCCTCTACCCATAAGTTCAACGGTTAGACGTTCTTCACTTAAATACATTTGATTAACCGTAGTAATCTCTAACTCACCTCTATCAGATGGCACGACTTCAACAGCTTTCTTAACGACATCATTCGGATAGAAGTAAAGGCCGGTAACTGCATAATTACTTTTAGGATTATCTGGCTTTTCTTTAATACTAAGCGCCTTACCTGTGGAATCAAAATCAACCACCCCATAGCGCTCAGGATCATTAACATGGTAACCAAATACAGTTGCCATGTCTTTATCTTTAGCATTTGACACAGCATTAGCCAACATATCAGTCATGCCATGACCGTAATAAATGTTGTCACCCAGGATTAAACAAGCATCCTCATTGCCAATAAAATCTTTGCCCAAAATAAATGCTTGTGCTAATCCATCAGGAGAAGGTTGTACTATGTATTCAAACTTCATGCCAATGTCAGACCCATTACCAAGGAGTTGTTCAAACCTTGGTAAATCTTCAGGAGTAGAGATAATCAAAACCTCTTGAATGCCGGCAAGCATTAGAACTGACAATGGGTAATAAATCATTGGCTTGTCATAAATTGGCATTAGTTGCTTTGACATGCCTTTAGTCAAAGGATAAAGGCGTGTGCCTGAGCCGCCTGCTAGGATTACTCCTTTCATGATTTAACCACTCCTAATCTTTCTCCTTGGTAACTAACATCTTTAACTCGATCGCACCAAATAGTGTTTTCTAAATACCATTTAATAGTTTTTTTAATGCCTGTTGCAAATGTTTCATCGGGCGTCCAATTTAATTCATTGGCAATTTTGGTGGCATCAATTGCATATCTGACATCATGTCCCGCTCTATCATCGACATAAGTAATAAGTTGTTCGTATTTAGTAATACCATCAAGCTTACTTGGTACAAGTTCGTCCAGAATGCTGCAAACGGTTTTTACAACATCAATATTTTGAAGTTCATTATGTCCACCAATATTGTATGTTTCGCTAATTTCACCTGTAAGTGCAACGTGCAAGAGTGCCATTGCATGATCATCAACATATAGCCAATCTCGTATTTGCTTGCCATTGCCGTAAATCGGCAAATCTTTACCCTCTAAAGCGTTAAGAATAATTAGTGGAATAAGCTTTTCAGGAAACTGATAAGGGCCATAGTTATTAGAACAATTGGTAATTAAGGTTGGGAATTTGAAGGTTCGCTGCCATGCGCGTACCAAATGATCAGAGCTTGCTTTTGTAGCAGAGTAAGGTGAGCTTGGTGAGTAAGATGTCTCTTCAGTAAATAGATCATCTGTACCTTCTAAATCACCATAAACTTCATCAGTGGATACATGGTGGAATCTAAACCTATCTTTTTTATCGCCTTCTAAGCTAGACCAATAGTCTCTAGCTTTTTCAAGTAATACATAAGTACCAATAATATTGGTTTGAATAAATTCACCAGGGCCATCAATTGATCGATCAACGTGTGATTCAGCTGCTAGGTGCATCACAATGTCTGGTTGATGTTCATTAAACACACGTTTGATCTCATTCGAATCACAAATGTCTACTTGCTCGAATGTGTACCTTGTATCACTTTCAATTGAAGTTAAAGATTCTAAATTACCTGCATAGGTAAGCTTATCGACATTAACAACATGATGATCGGTGTTGTAAATAATATTGCGAATAACAGCTGAGCCTATGAAGCCTGCGCCGCCGGTTATTAGTAGTTTTTTATTCATAACTAATCTGAGTTAAATAAATCTCTTGTATAAACCTTAGCTTTAACATCTTGCAATTCATCCACCATTCTATTGGCAACAATCACATCACTGATTTGCTTAAAGTCTTCTAAATTATCAATAATCTTTGAATGGAAGAACTCATTCTCGCCTTGCTCCGATAGTACCGGCTCATAAATAACCACTTCAATGCCTTTAGCTTTAATGCGTTTCATGATACCTTGAATGCTTGATGCTCTAAAGTTATCAGAGCCTGTCTTCATGATTAGCCTATGAACGCCAACAACCTTCGGTTGTTTGGCAATGATAGAATCTGCGATAAAGTCTTTACGCATAGCGTTAGCATCAACAATGGCACTTATTAAAACATTCGGTACATCTGCATAATTAGCTTTAAGTTGTTTAGTATCTTTGGGTAAACAGTAGCCACCATAACCAAATGAAGGGTTATTGTAGTGTAATCCAATTCTTGGATCAAGGCCCACACCTTCAATGATCTGTTTTGAGTTTAGATTGTGTGTTTCTGCGTATGAGTCTAACTCATTAAAGTATGACACACGCATAGCAAGGTAGGTATTACTAAAGAGCTTAACCGCTTCTGCCTCAGTAGAATTTGTAAATAAAACATCTATATCTTCTTTAATAGCGCCTTCTTGTAGAAGACCTGCAAATACCTCAGCTCTATCTGATTGTTCACCCACGATAATACGCGATGGATATAGATTATCGTGCAATGCCAAACCTTCTCTTAAAAACTCTGGCGAGAAGATAATGTTATCGCAATTAAACTTCTCTTTAATACTTTGAGTGTAGCCAACTGGAACGGTTGATTTGATAATCATCACTGCATTAGGATTAATGTTAATAACATCTTGGATAACCGCTTCTACCGAAGCGGTATTAAAGTAGTTGTTAGCAGTGTCATAATCAGTAGGTGTGGCAATGATAACAAAATCAGCATTTTTATAGGCTAGCTGTTTATCCAGTGTGGCGGTAAAGTTAAGGTTTTTATTAGCTAGAAAATCTTCAATCTCAGCATCGACAATAGGGGAGATTTTGTTGTTAAGTTGCTCAATCTTCTCAGGGATGATATCAAGGGCGATAACTTCATGATGTTGAGACAATAACATAGCATTGGACAGGCCTACGTAGCCGGTTCCGGCTATTGCTATTTTCATGGCTTATCCTGATTAAAATACCATTTATAGGTTTTTTTAAGACCTTCTTCTAAATCAACACTGTATTTCCAACCCATGTTTGATAGGCGCGATACATCAATTAGTTTTCTTGGCGAGCCGTCAGGTTTAGTTGTGTCAAAAGTCAATTCACCCTTAAAACCAACCACCTGTTTCATAGTTTCTGCCATCTCTCTAATAGTTACATCTTTACCAGTACCGACATTAATATGCGAGAGCATTGGCCTTGTGTTAGCTTGATACGTTTTTTCATCTAGCTCTAATACAAACAAAGATGCTTCTGCCATATCATTTACATATAAAAATTCACGCATGGCATTACCCGTGCCCCATACAGATACTTCTTTATCATTATTTACCTTTGCCTCATGAAAACGGCGCATAAGCGCAGGAATGACATGTGAGTTTTCTGGATGAAAGTTGTCATTTGGACCATATAAATTAGTCGGCATTACCGAACGGAAATCTGTACCGTACTGTCGGTTGTATGATTCACAAAGTTTAATACCTGCTATCTTTGATAGCGCATAAGGCTCATTAGTTGACTCCAAAACATTAGTGAGTATTGCATCTTCACGCATTGGTTGCTCAACAGCCCTAGGGTAAATACAAGTACTGCCTAAAAACAATAAGCGTCTAACCTTATGCTCATAAGCCGAGTTAATGATATTAGCCTCTATCATTATGTTTTGATAGATAAAATCAGCTGGATAAGTATTATTTGCATGAATACCCCCCACTTTTCCTGCAGCAAGAATAACGTAATCAGGTTTTTCCTGTGAAAAGAAGGCTTGTACTGTCGCTTGATTAGTGAGGTCTAGTTCTTTATGCGTACGCATTAAAAGATTAGTAAACCCTCTTGATTCTAATTGTCTGACAATGGCAGAGCCGACTAAGCCACGATGCCCTGCAATATAAATTTTATCCTTAAGATCCATGTCTAAATCAATTACTCGTTAAAGTCTGGCGCTTTAAAACCGTGCTTTTTGACTAAAGAATCACGCTTAGCAATGTTGATATCATTTTCCATCATTTCGTGTACCATTTCTTCTAAGGTGATTTTTGGCTCCCAGCCTAGTTTTTCTTTGGCTTTAGACGGATCGCCTAATAAAGTTTCTACCTCTGTTGGACGGAAATAGCGTTTATCAACTGCAACAATTAAATTGCCTGTTTCAGTATCGTAACCTTTTTCATCCATGCCTTCACCTTCCCAGCGGATTGTCTTGCCTAAATGACCCCAAGCAAAGTCAACAAAGTCACGTACCGAATACTGCACGCCGGTGGCAATACAAAAATCATCTGGCTCGTCTTGTTGTAGCATCAGCCATTGCATTTCTACGTAGTCTTTGGCATGACCCCAGTCACGCTTGGCATCCATGTTTCCTAGGTACACCGTGTCTTGCAGGCCTAATGAAATACGCGCTAGTGCTCTGGTGATTTTACGGGTTACGAAAGTCTCTCCTCTAACTGGAGATTCGTGATTAAACAAGATGCCGTTACAGGCGTACATGCCGTAAGCTTCACGGTAGTTAATGGTTATCCAATAAGCATATAGCTTGGCTGCTGCGTAGGGAGAGCGTGGGTAAAAAGGGGTAGTCTCTTTTTGTGGGGTTTCTTGCACTTCGCCATATAGCTCTGAGGTAGAGGCTTGATAGTAGCGGGTTTTTTTCTCAAGACCTGAAATGCGAATAGCTTCTAGTACGCGTAGTGCACCTAGGCCAACTGTATCTGCTGTGTATTCAGGGGTTTCGAATGATACGGCAACGTGTGATTGCGCACCAAGATTGTAGATTTCATCAGGCTGGATTTGTTGAATGATGCGCACTAGACTCATTGAATCTGACAAGTCGCCATAATGCAGGATAAATTTACGACCGGTTTCATGAGGGTCTTGATAAAGATAATCAATACGATCAGTATTAAATGATGAAGAGCGGCGTTTGATGCCGTGCACTTCGTAACCCTTGTCTAGTAGAAATTCTGCTAGATAGGCGCCATCTTGTCCGGTAATGCCGGTGATTAATGCTACTTTAGTATTCATAATTCATGTCCAAAAATATCCTGTAAATTTTATATGGTAATTTAGTCTAAAATTTAATTTTTAATGCGTCCATACATATCTTCAAACCTAATAATGTCATCTTCACCCAGATAAGTACCGCTTTGCACTTCAATAATTTCTAGTGGCTCATTGGTTTTATTTTCAAGGGCATGGGTAACACCTAGTGGGATGTGAGTAGATTCACCTTTTTCAAGACTGAATGTCTGCTCGCCATTAGTAACGGTCGCCGTGCCACTCACCACTACCCAATGCTCTGCGCGTTTATGATGCATTTGTAGTGAGAGCTTGGCGCTAGGTTTAACATGTAATCTTTTTACTTGGAAGTGCTCACCCGATTCAATAGAGTTATACCAGCCCCAAGGGCGATAAACTTTACGATGTACACTACTCTCACACCGACCACTGGCTTGCAAGGATTCAACAATACTCTTTACTTCTTGAGCTTTGTCTTGGGTAGCAATAAAGGTGGCATCAGGCGTGTCTATAATAATTAGATTATCTACACCTATGGCTGCGACCATATGATGATCAGCATTAATGTAAGTATTAGTAGTACCTTGAGTGATAACATCACCTTTGATAACATTACCTTGACTATCTTTTGTACCGATATCATATAGTGCTGGCCAAGCACCAATATCATTCCACTGGGCGTCTAATGGCACAACAACGACATTATCACTTTTCTCTATCAATGCATAATCGATAGAATCAGATGGTGATGATTCAAAGGCTTGTTTGTCTAGCCTGATAAAGTCAAGATCTTGCGTAGCGTTATTAATCGCATTATTGACTGATTCAACAATACCAGGTGAATGAGTAGTTAGCTCATCAATTAGTACGTCAGCTTTAAACATAAACATGCCAGAGTTCCAAAGGTAATTACCCTGCTCTAGATAATTTTGTGCAGTTTTTAGATCTGGCTTTTCAACAAACTCTTCGACTTTATGTGCACCATTACTACTCTCTTTTGATGATTTGATATAACCATAGCCAGTATTAGCGTTAGTTGGCACAATACCAAAAGTAGCCAGTTTTCCACTTTGCACTTGTTGATTTGCTATGTTAATTGCTTCATGGAAAGCATCGACATCTTGAATGACATGATCGGCTGATAAAACTAGTAGAATCGAGCCATCTGAATCTTTTAATGATTGCAATGCTGCGGCTGCTATTGCAGGAGCGGTGTTTCTACCAACTGGTTCAAGTAATATTGTTGGATTTTGAATATCAATTTGTTGACATTGCTCTGCAACTAAGAAACGATGATCGGCATTACAAACAATAATCGGATCTGCAAGGTTATCTAGCCCATTCAGACGTAGAATAGTTTCTTGAAGCATGGTGTTATCACTAGCTAAAGATAAATATTGCTTAGGGTATTGCTTGCGTGATAATGGCCAGAGACGCGTGCCTGAACCACCTGAAAGAATAACTGGAACCATCTTCATAATAAATTCCTATCCATATTCTTCGCTTCTTTTTTTAAACTTTCAATTTCTTGTTTTAGTGTGTCGTATTCTTGAGTTTTGATTCTTATAAAATCCAAAGTCAGCTTTGCTTTTTCTTCTATTCCTTTTTGGGTTAGTAGGTATGAATATTGAATTTTGTTGTTACTGTTTCTAAAATTATTAACCTTGATAAAGCCTTTTTCAATAAGGCTTTTTAAGCAATAGTTAGTCTTACCAAGGCTCACGCCTAAGTCATTAGATAACTGCCTTTGAGTAGGATGCGAGTCTCGCTCTAAAGATTTTAAAATTTGAAATTTATTCTGTTTTTTAGACACTCTGACATTTTGCTGAACATAGTAAATTTATATAAAGACTTTTTTATAATATGGTTTATTATAAAGCATCGTTCAATAATTGAACGCATCATTTCTAAAAGTTAAGTTTGATGATAGACCATGGCGTATATTGTCTTCATTCAAAACAGAGGTTTACCCCATCTCCTTTTCGACTCAGTGAGCAAGTGTTAATTTACCAAAGTCTGACAAATCTGTAAACCAAATAACAACAGACTTGTGGCCATTTAGTTGATTGCGCCCTTCTCGGGTAACGATTGCATTGTGGTAGACAGTGTTTGGAGTTCTCATAAAAAATTATGCGCTGGTATTATTACTTTTTTCCCTTGTTTTGATCCGCAAAACCTTCAAAATTTAATAACGGTAGTTTTTAAAAAACGATAATGGCTACTATCGATAATTAAAGATGCGCAGGTTTAATCTCGCACTTAATTGTCATACATATGAAACACCGATCTTATCCGCTACCACCA
>Ga0233441_1002515_pt1 | contig 13408 bp, 11 predicted proteins | sample SI_123_September_4_FD_182781 | JGI IMG/M metagenome (GOLD analysis project Ga0233441, IMG submission 182781) | Seawater microbial communities from Saanich Inlet, British Columbia, Canada - SI_123_September2016_135_MG | ecosystem: Environmental > Aquatic > Marine > Inlet | place: Canada: British...
CAATAAGCCGATCTTCAATCTCGAATGACGTAGACCTGAGGATCAATTTACGTTCATGTTGTATTGTTTCATTTGCTAACCTATCGAAGCCGTTATGCCAAAGTGTGAATTCTGTCGATAAATCCGATTCACATAGTTCAGTCGTAACATCTACTGACTTGTAACTTTTCTGAAACCATGATGGTGCATCAACATCTGGCGACAGGCCATTTACGAAAACGGTATTGTGAGCATATGCACCTCTGCCGTATTCACTCAAAGCTGATTGAGTGTAATCAATCCGGCCACAGTCAGATAAAATTAAGGCACCAGACCTATACAGAACAAAGCCACCCAGATCCAAATGTCGATGATCTGCTCGCGCTGCGCCATCAAGTGATTCTGCATGGACAAAAACAATTGACTGCCCTTGAACAATACGATGCCAGAAACTCTTTGGATAAGAGATAGATTGATATACAGGCGACTTATCGTCTACACAGGGAGTGATGCCGAACAATGTAGCCCATCCATCATCGCCCTGATAGCAGGGAAGAACTTCTGGCATATAAAGCTCGGTTGCGAGGCTTGACCAAGGTACGGAAAGTAACCACTCTGGAGTGAAATCCGGAGAAATATCCCCTATTAACGGAATAGACCAGTTACCATTAACTTCATCTTTGACTAAGAAAAACCAACAATGCTCAACAAATTTTCCAGCATAGGGCGCAAGAAATGCGGCTATCACTTTCTGGCCATTCTGTACGGCCAACCAATACACTTCTAGAATCCAGCGCGTAAACAAGAAATGATAATGGCTGGAAGCTTCTCTGAGAAACCCGTCATGAGAAATTATCTTTGGCAGTCTTTCGCGAAAAATTGCAAACGCGAGGGCAATTGCATTTGGCGAATCCGCAAGTGTACCAGCAAAAAAAAGCCCACGAGCATTGTTAAATGCGTGATTTCCTGTGCGATCCCCCTCATAATACTCAAGATTTTCTGCAACCTGTAGCGACATTCTACGAAAGGATGATTGAATATCAGGCGGGATTGTCCCATCACCCGTTTTCAAGAAAAAAATACTGCCGTTAACAATGCGTTCACTCGTAGAATAAGCATCTAAACCAAAACTATCGGTCGGTTCACAATAACGTAACCACGACCTGACGAGTGCTAAGCCCTGCTCTCTGGATAATGATGCTGAATTTTCATTTAAACCCCACAAAAGCCAGCCCCATCGGTGTAAAGAAATTTCAATCTCTGGATCCGAAAAAGTATGCAACCAAGAAGAGGCATTCTGATAAGTAAAATAACCAATCGCTAACTTGAGTCGAACAGAGTCGTTCAATATTAGATCATTAGTCTGATAGGAGTCCTCCTTAAGCTTAGTACACTCCTTTTCCTTGAGAAATCGAGTCTGCAAAGTACGTATACTTGTTGGCATGCTTGCGGTCACAATAAGTTTGGGAGTTATGCGCCTTAACAAGGCCCAAAAAATCGACTCTGAAAAAGCAATGCAGCCTGTAATTAGAAATAAAGGCGACCGAAGACGACGAAAATAATTTGAACGCTCAGCAAGGGATGAATTTTGATTCATGGATAAAAGCAGGGTCCAATATTAAATTTTTCAGCGAGTTGCAATAGCGTCGACTGTTTCCACTTGCGAATCAATCATGAAAATAGCCATATTTTTAATTTTACCTCATTACTTAGCAAGATCTACGCATCCGTAGACGAACCAAAAACAAAGTTTTGAACCGACGCGATTGTAACCTGATTGAAATAATCAGCCCTAATCTTGCTTCCGATGGCCTGAAAAGATATTCGATCATCTGATCTAGATATATTATACCGTTGGATGGATTCCGACAAAGTCGTTGCATTATGCACCTCACGCCACATTTCGGGTGCTAGTTGCGAGGGAATGGGATTTTGGGTTACCCCAATTGCTGAACCGACAATAATAACCGGCACCCCTTTAGCTAACGACTCAAGACAAACACTCGACGAGTTACTTATCAAAAGATTTGATTTTTCAATCACATCATGAAAGTCACCACTCACAAATTCAATATTCTCAGTTTCCTGAAGGCCAAGTAAAGATTGAACTTCCTTAATACTATATGTAGGATGAGGCTTTATTTTGAAATGACCGTATTCTGGGGAAAAATTATCTGTTGCATCCTGCACCATCTGAGCGATATGTGTCGTTTCAGTAAGACTAATAGGAAGTCCTAGCAATATCTCAAAGTGTGATTTACTCGGCTGATATTTAGGTGTACGCCATACTTTCTGAAATCTAAATGCTGGCCCTACTTGCACATCTATTGATTGAGTGAACTCATTCATGTCCGCTACAAGTCCTTCTCCAACCACGTACATGGTGTCTGGCGAGAGCCCACTCAAAACCTCATATTCAGTAGGGAAGCAATACAGATGCAGATCTTTTGCGATAATATAACCTTGATATCCAACGATTCGAATGTCTTTATATGAATCTCGAAAGCCTTTTATCATCGCCTTATCAATAGCTTGATTTTCATTCCAATCAATATAACTATCCACCAACACGCCTCTTTCCTTCAGTCTCTTTCCAAACCGGTAATAGAGCAGTGATTGGATACTCATATAATCACAGCTATTATTCACTTGCTCATTTTTAACCATATGCGTTATATCGAGACCATCAAAATCTACTTTTGAAATATGACGAGAAAGGTACTTAAAGGGGAATGACAAGGCAAACATATAATCACGAAATTTAATAATATCGTCGATCAAAATAAATTTATCTTTTGCTGTACGGATTTTTTTGAAAATCGAGAAAAAATTAAAAAAACCTACGGTAGTTGGAACATACCAAACGGTTTTAGACTGGGCATCAGTAAGCTTACTAAGCAAGCCAGGATAATAACGGTCTTTATAGGCCCCGTCCACAATCCCCCCTTCATCGCCATTATTATTCAATACAAACGTATCAAGCAATACGATGGGTTTTTGGCTACACTTCACTTGCTCAACTATTTTATTAGGACTTCGAGATGATACAAACCTAAGTAAAAGTAGAGTCATACTAAGAACATATTGACGCAGAGGTCTTGTTGTGCGAAGAATTCGTAACAACATCGATTCTGTACACTCAAATTTCACACCAGGAAAGACATCCCCGAAGTTTTCCTTTAGTGAATAACAGAGTACTCGATCGTTTGATCGGATCGTATCAGGCATGTCACCTGATTTAAGGCGATTTCGGACCATGATTATTTTGGTGCAACGATCAATAAGAGGGCTGTAATATTTATTTCTACTTGCAAGTGAACCTATTCCCCAATACAAATCATTGGGAAATTTAGCTGAAATATCACCCACTAAGGTATTATACTTTACGCGACTTTCACGAAATGCACTGTCCATTTCAACTGCAAGCCTCTCAGATTGCACTTCAAAATCTATTACCTTTTCCATTTTTTATCCTAAACCAAAAGTCATTATCCAGCCAAGTTATTTTTCGTTGTACATACAGAAAATCTAAAAGGTGCCTAAAAACTGACATTATGCTTTTAAAAATCTGACCGTTTTCGATCTAAAATTTTGTACTTATAATCACCTATTTGCTACATTTTTTATCAAAATATTGTTGTGCGGCATCTGTCGAAACAGCTATGAAGTTTCCCCAAGCATTTTTATTCTGTAATTCACACGGAAACCTTTTCATACGATTCCATTTATGACGAACTCCATACTGTACAACTGGCTCCCACTCGGATAAATAAACTGTATAACCTTGCTCCACTAGATACCCACCAAGATCAGAATAATTATAGCCCAAAGATATGGTTTTATTATCTTCAAACTCACACATTATAATTTCTGGTCTAGATTTGCTCCATGGAAATCCTTGCAATGCAAATAAGTCATGACCTTCGGTATCAATTTTCAAATATCTAATATTATTAAGAACATCACTATCTAATACTTGTGTCAAGGCTCTCATATCAACAACGTCTGTTACTTTATGTGTTGGTCGAAATGCCGACAAAGAGGATATGGTGGATGCTTCACTGCTAGAGAAAAAACTTACCGCATTTTTAGATTGATTTGAAACTGCATAAGGTAAAAGCTGCAAATTATCATAATACCTCTCTTTCATATTAAGATTATTTTTAATAAAATTTCTATTTTTCGAATCAGGCTCAAAAGCTATAACTTTCCAGCCCAATTTAAGAAATGGCAAAAATGACTCGCCATGATGTGCACCTACATCTACAAATACTAAATTCCCACTAAATGACTTTAAATATTTCAATATTATTACATCCTCTGCAAATGAATACTTACGACCTCTAATGGCCATCAGTAAATTAATAATCATATTAATAATACTTAAGACTCTCTCCCTTCCAAACATTGAAAATAAAATCTTTTTTATACGTGACTTCATAAACATCTCCACATTATTAGTTTAAATTCTAGCAAAAAAATAAAAAGCATAGGTAAATTAAAATTTGATCGTTTTTGCAACAACATCCCAAAATTCAATATCATCATTATTATTCTTGATATAGTCTCGCATATATTGACTATAACTCTCAGTATCAAAATCAATCGACAAAGGCTTGGTTAAATATTCTTTACTGGATAAATTTATAACCTCTCTTGAAAAAAAACTTTCTAAAACTCTTATGGCTGCAGTCCTGTTATCGTGTGCCGCCTCAATCTCATTTGTTGTAATTAATACAAAAGGCTTTTTATACAAAACACAGTAATTAACAGCATTTGAATAATGGACAATTGTAAATAATGTGTTTTTTATCAGCGCATTTGTTTTTAGAGAAAAAATACTCCTGCCCAAAAAATTCTCTTTAGCCTTAATTAAATCCGCTCTTGGGTGTAACGCAACAATAACAGGGACTTTGTACTTGCATTCTAAATAGTTGAAGAATTCATTTAACTCTTTATAATATTTTTTCTTAGAAACAAGTGCAGGTTTGGAGCTAGATATTAGATCAGAATGTTGTGGTAAATCTTGATCAACAAACGTAATATAATCAAATTTTACAGCAGAATCAAATCGCCCCTTTAGAAGTTCATCGTAATCAAGGGTGTGTATAGGCACTATTTCTGTTTTATCGGTAATCAACGGGTCCTTTATATTGCTCTTTACTCCCCCCGTGAAAACAAAATTAGCAGGACGCACTCTCAAAAAACCTAACGGCATTCTAATAAGCAAAAAATTCATAACTGGCTTTATGAGTATTATTTTTCTTATTACACTAATAAAGGATCTATGGACATTGGTAAGATCTACGAAAATGCTAGAGTACTCCCTAATCAAAGAATACCGAATATTATTTTTAGATATTGCCCTATATATATAATTTGAATTCAAATTATATGGAATAAAGCTCAATATAAAAACACTATCTTCTAAGCGCATTATTGATTTAATCAGTTCTCGCTTGCTGTCAAAATATTCTATATTTTTATAGTTGCAAGCAATATCTTTACTTATTGATTGAGCCACTTTTCTGCTCATAACTGCAGTTACATCCCAAACAACCACATCTATACTTTTGTCCAAAAAATTTTGAACCCCGTACCGATGAAAATCTCTTTCTGTGAACCTGGCTTCAACAATATGGATGACTTTATTCAACATGGATTCAAACTTAAAGTGCACAATTCATACGAATTATTGCTTAAAAACCCTCTTAAGGGTTGCGTCTTCCAGTATTTTCTGGATCTTCTATTGAGAAAAAATTTAACACTTTTTTTCATCTTATATTTAACCATTTTGCAAAACTACCCACTTTGTGAAAAAACCACCTACTTAAGCCATTTGTATTTTAATTTAAACCACTCTTTCAAGAGGATTTTATCACCCAAAAATCCCCTGGCAATTTCTAAAATTTCTTATATAGAACATCCTAAGAAGCACTCTTCTCGTTTCAATTTTAAACTTTCTTGATGCGCGTTCATTGATTTTTTTTTGTAATCTAGGTTTTTATTATATTATACAGGGTCATGCAGTCTAGAGCTTATTCCTCCATCAATATCAATAATGGAGCCATTAATAAATACTCCACATTTTGATAAATATAATGCTGCAGAAACAACATCCTCTACTGTGCCAATGCCTGTTGTAGGATGGCAAGAGTTTAACTTATTTCTTAATTTTTGATCTCCGTCAAATCCAGCCTCTAACATAGGGGTTGAAATAGCTGCCGGACTAATTGCATTAATTTTAATTAACGCACCTAACTCAACAGAGAGTGCTTTTGTCAACCCAATCAAACCAGCCTTACTTACCGCATAAGCACTAAAATCTGGCTTGGTTAATTGCGCATGAATGCTAGCAATATTAATCACATCTCCATGCGCCTCTTCAAGCATCGACAATAAGGCTTTAATCAATACGAATGCTGAATTTAAATTAACATTAATAGTCTTATTCCAACTATCAAAAGACAGGGTTTTAATTGGAGCAATAATTTGAGTTGCTGCATTATTTATTAAAACGTCGAGTCTATTATCACAACTATTACGTATTTCTTTTATTGCTTGATTGCAATAATTGGCGTCTGTACATAATCGATTAAGATCAATTGAAAGATAAGAATTTGTACCTCCTATACTGTTGGCACCTAGATCTATACCAATCACCCGATAATTATTTTTTGCAAAACCTTTGCAGAGTCCCTGTCCAATTGCACCATTTGATCCAGTAATTAATACAGTTTTCATTATTATTTAATGTTTAAAAAATGAAATAATTTATCAATCGCTATATGACTTGTACGCTCTACAGCATCTGCTGTATTTGACGCATTATGTGAGCCAAAAACACAGTGCGTATGAGTGCGTAAATACGAATCCATTGGCAAAGGCTCAACCTCAAAGACATCAAGAGCCGCAGAATACACTTTGCCACTTTTAAGAGCATCTTCAAGTGAGGCTTCATCAATAATTGGACCTCTGCCTACATTGACAACTCTAACCCCATCTTTTGCTTGCTTAAATATATCAGCATTCACCATATGGTAGCTAGATTTTGTCAGAGAACAAGTGATAACTATAAAATCTACCTCTTCAACGCGGTTAGGCCATACTTCTCTTTCAACTTCTGGTAGGTTAGAACTATTATCTGCAAATGGATCGTATACAATAACATTCATGTCTAACACTAGTAAGCGTTTAGCAGTACTTTGACCAATATCTCCAAAACCAATTAGAGCAACTTTTTTTCCAGATAGAGAAATACCTCTTGGCTTAATCCATTCGCCATCTCGTACAGCCCTATCAACTTCAAACGTTTCTCTAGCTAAAGCAATTACATAGCCCATAGCAACATCTGCCACCTCTCTGCCAAACATATCTGGCGTATTAATGATTGGAATATTTAAATCTTTACAAGCATCAAAATCAACATTATCAACGCCAATACCCCATTTAACTGCCGCCTTTAAATTACCAGTCTTTCCAGCTTCAAACACTTCACGCGTTGCAGGATCATCTCCAATTATCCAGCCATCATGTTGTGGCACGATTTCTTTTAAATCTTCAACAGACAAAGTTTGAACTACATTAGGGGTGCTTAATTCTATACCTTTTTCTTCAAAAACATGTCTAAAGCTATCGATCATTCCAAGCATTGGTGGGCATGTCACTAAAATTTTCATTTCGATTTTCCTTTATTAAATAAATATTCACTTACAACAATACCAAAATCCCAATCATCTGGCGTATCAATATCGATAGATTCAAACTTTGGTGTCACAAACATCATGGGCTTTACGCCAATACGTGCATTTGTTTTAGCAAAAGCTACTTTGGTAAAAATATATAAATTTGAATTTTCTTCAAACCAAGGCTCTAAGTCCTGGGTGCGTAACAAATTATCAGGGTCATGATTTACTGCACTGCAATCTTCCCGATAAAAACGGGTTTGGATTTTATCAACTGTAAATAGTGAGTCTGCACTTCTATTATTTTTCTGCTCCTGAAATGACTCTAAAGCTGCTCCAACGGTTTTGGCCGTCATTAGTGGGTTTGTTGTATGTGTCATCAGATAAATATCTGCATCAATATTTTGAACATCGTCCTCAATTACTAAGTTCATAGAAACCATATCTCCACATATCTCTGGCTTTCTATCCCTGATGACAATTCTATCGGTTTCAACTAAGCCATTTTCTGCAAGAATTTCTCTTGCATCGGTATTGATAATTACTTGATCAATTTCCTTAATGGCTAACAATGTATCAAGTGTCCAACGGAATAATGGCTTGCCATTAAAAATTTTAAAATTTTTACCTTTTACTCTTTCGCTATTTGCCTTCATTGGCAACAAGGCCACTATTTTTTGTTTTGTCATTAGATAATTACTCCTTAATTCTTGGATAAAAATATTTCATTTTTGCTTGGTCGGATAATTTTCGACATGCATGATTTCCTTTGTATGAACCATAATATTGTGAACACCTAAACATAAGTATAGAAAGGATTTCTTTAAAAAATACCCGCTCTCGAATTGCAACTATAATGTCTTTCAATGCCCCGGCAACAACAAAATGAACTAAATCAAAAATGCTTATTTTGATTTCAGGCATAATTTTTTGTAGAGCGACAGCCTCTCTCTCATACCTAGTTTTTATTTGTAACCAGGTCTCATCATGAATATGAAATACACAACTATCAGATACATAGCCCACATACCCATTATCTTGGCATATTTGCTTAGCAACAAACATATCCTCAAGCCCTGTTAAACTTTCATCAAAATGAAATTTATCCCATATTGTGCGTGAAATCGCTGCATTAGCATTATTACAGAAAAACCCATCCTGGGGAATGCTACTTGTACTTGGAAAATACTTTTCAAATACTCGCATCTCGCTATACTTTGTCGTATCTCTAGCAATTTGACGACCATAAGTATAATCGCATTTTTTTTGAATTAACGGAGCGATTAAATTTTGCAACCAGTCTTTATTTGCCGGAATGCAATGGCCACTGATAAAAACTAAATATTCGCCATTTGCAAAGTCACACCCAACGTTTAAAGATCTTCCGAATGTAAAATCCTGTTTTTTAATGTAAGTGATTCTTGTATTATGCGACTTAGCTATTGTCAAAGTATTGTCTGTTGATCCAGAGTCTACAATTACAGTCTCATAAGAGAAATCATTGTTATTCTGGGATTCAATAGCAACAAGAAGCTCGTCCAGGTAACGCTCTTCATTCAGTGTCCTTATAATAATACTAACTAACATGCACTAAATCTACCGTAAGTATAGAGCCAGACAGTGGGTATTTTTGACGATTGTGTTCAGTTAATCCTTCATAAGCAGTCGTAATAAACAGTTGACTCTCTGATGTATCAAGGGTGCAATTAGTAGGTCTTGGAACGGGAAGATTAAACTCTTGAATTAATTTTCCATTTAAATCCAGCTCTACAATCTTAAACCCATCCCATATTGCTATAAAAATCCTTCCATCTGTGGAAATACACCCCCCATCTGGAGTTGTGTTTGTGCGACTCAAATCATACCATTTTACTTTAGATACAACAAACGACCAAGCTTCATTAAAAGTTATTTTGTACACCACTCCTTCAAAGGAATCTGTGATTAACAAACTATTGCTATTTGGGATTTTAATAAAAGTATTTGGAATAGCTATTCCAGCATGAACAACCTTGCTAATTCCATTTTGAGATAGGATTAATGCACCATCATTTTTAGTAGGAATATCTCGCATAACTCCATACATATACAAATTATCACACAATCTTAATCCGTCATTAGCTCGATATTCTCTAGAATTGTATTGGATTGGCGTTTTGGAAATTTGATTTATTTCTCCTGATGCTAAATGATAGTTTATCAAACCACTTCTATTTGAAAGACACACAAAATCACCCTCAACAGATAGAACTGTACTTGCATTTCCTGAAATCTGATATTTGAAAATATGGCCGCTAGAACAGGAAAACAATATTGAATGATTAATATCAACCCAAAATAAAGAGTTATGCTCAGAATGCCAATAAACACCCTCTCCAAGATCAGCTTTACTGTTTCTAAAATCACATTTTTTTAGCATTACAAGATCACTCTTTATTAGGCTCCTTAGCAGCATTATCAACACTAGCACTCTCACTAATGTTTATCTGTTTATCCTTTATTACCATAATTAACAACGGCTACCGCACTATACGGCCTGAATATTGGCAGGCAGTGCAAAAAAAATATTAACTGGTTATTTTAGACCATCAAGGGGGGTATTGAATATGGATATGGTGATGCCGTACACCCCAAAAAAAGCTACAAAACTCAACCACTACTATGCACTGAAAGCGCATATTGACGTGACCCTTGCTAACCACTCCCTTCAATATCCTTACATCTTCACTATCACATATCTGCACCAGTAAATCTCTGCATCGGAGCTTAATATCACCCCTCAAAACATGATATCTATATTTCGTAACCCACACTATGTGGACCATCATTACGCTCACGCTATGACCAGATCTTCTTGTCTCTTTCATCCATCACATATTATCATAATTGTATAGCAGCTAAAGTACTTGCACTAAAGTGCATAGTTTTTACTAGCGAACGGCGACAATAAAGCTTGACCATAAGGTCTGCACCTATATTCCACTTTAACTTCAACAAATACAAACAGCATCTTGTGCAAGTCCTCGTATACACAACTAGTTGACTTAGCACGAATAGAACGAGAATGTATAGAGGTTAAATCATTCGAGCTTTTTTAATGGCCCATTCAAACTTGATTTAGTATTTACCCCTCGAAAGAGAGCAAAAAAGAGCTCATGTTTTTCAAATCTGATTTACGTGCTGTTTTCATTTAAATACCCTCATGTCTTAATTATAAGAAAATTTTACTTTTACTGAGTTTTAATTTTTGGGAGGATTGCAATTGCGTTTCCACCTTGAGAAGCCCTGAAAAAATATCATTTAACTCTAATCACCTTAAAGGTTTTGGATTTACCCCCCCCTATCAGAGCTTTAAAATTCACTCTAGATCCATCTGTAATTTTATTTTATTAACATTATCCCATATAAGGTAATAATCTTTTGGAATTTTACCTTTATCTAAAGTGTGTTTTGGGCTGTAAAAATCGCCAGGGGGGTTGTTGTTATCAGTACGAAATGAGTTTCCATATACTGGAAATCCAAATGCTGTGGCATTCTCCATTTTAGAGCTATATTCAATATCAAGAAAATCACATATTAAATAATGCGTTTTCTTTGAATTATTAATTAGATCATCAAATGTAACAATTCCCACTTTTGACGGATAATTAAGCCTTAACCATATAAAGTCGATAACTTTATGATACCAGTGCTCCCAAGCCTCATTTATTAGATCATCTGTCAACTCTTGGCTGACTCCGTACCTTGACTTAACATGAGAAAAAACATAGGTATCAAATGATCTTAGACTCACTAAAGCCTTTACATTGTCAAACGTTTTACAAATCCAATGCAGCTGCGTCCTCATTCCGCTAAATATGTTATAGTAATCATATTTAGTGCTGTTTTTTTTAAAATCAAGAAACCCAGCCGCATTCAAATAAGCTGACAAATAGTCATTATATACACTTGTTTTTGGATTAATATTAAGAATACCATCCTGAAGTTGATTTGAAAATTTTTCATAATTAACATTAAATGTTAGTTTGGAGAAATCTTGCACCGCAGAAAATCTCTTAATATTAATTCCTGAGCAGTTTGACGATAACTCGCCAGACTTATACATTTCTTTGAATGACTTCCATTTATTGAGACCACCATAAGATGCGAAACTTAATAAATACTTAGTATTGCCGCTAGTCAGTAATTTAATAAATTTATTAACATCATAATTAGCTTCGGAAAATGAAAAAGAGAGAAAGCCATCTTCTCCTGGAGACCTTGGCAACATAGGGTGGCTATCAAGAACACTCATCAATATATGATTACCCATTCTTGAGGGGCTTGTTACTATTAAGATATTTTTATCCTTACAGCGATTCTTTTCAATATTGAAAAAATCATTGTCTGGAATTCTTATCTCATGATAAAAGGTCAAATAACTACTCAACCGTCCTCTGACACTTTTAATAATATCATTTGTCATTTATCTATACCTTTAATTTCATTATTTTTTCATGTTCTTTCTTAGCGAAATCCTACCAATCGAACTATGAGGTTGTACGTTATTATATACCCACATCCATTCGGTTGCTAACGATTGAGCGTGCTCAATCGAATCAAAAATGTGCAGATTTAACCATTCGTTTCTTGCTGTTCTGTTAAATCTTTCAATGTAGGCATTTTGTGTAGGTTTGCCAGGTTGTATGTACATTAACTCAATATCCATTGCTTGTGCCCACTCTCTGAGCACATGAGATATATACTCTGGTCCGTTATCGCATCTAATAGCTTTAGGCTTGCCACGCCATTCAATGAGCTGTTCTAATGATTTAATCACTCTTTGCGCTGGTAAAGAGTGATCTACCTCAATACCAAGACATTCTCTGTTGTAATCGTCTATCACATTGAATGTTCTAATCTTCCTACCCGTGTTTAATGAGTCTGACATAAAGTCTATTGACCAAGTTTGATTAATAGACAGTGGCACGCTCAAAGCCTCTGGCTTGTCGCGTTTGATTCTTCTTCTAGGCTTAATCCTAAGATTAAGCTCTAGTTGTTTGTAAATGCGATACACACGCTTGTGATTCCATTTAAAGCCTTTAGTGTTACGTAAATACATAAAGCACAATACACTCTGTTCAGTACCCCCCCCTTGAGGGGTAAAGCCCCATTGTTTATGCGTTGTAGTTAATCGCAGCAGCCAATCAGCAATTAGCTCATTCTCAGATGATAGCTTTGGATCGTACCGATAACATGTCTCACTGATTTTAAAAGCCTGATAAGTCAATCTCACTGTTACTCGGTGATCATGAATGGCCTGTTTGGCCATCTCCTTACGTAGAGATGGCCTTAAAACTTTTTTGTTAAGGCTTCCTGTACGATCATTGCCTTTAGGCGCTCATCGGCATATTCTGTTCAATACCCCCTCGAGGGGTGCATCTTCTTAAGGCGTGAATTCTCTGCTTCAAGCTCTTTAAGTCTGGTGATCATTGATGTATCCATGCCGCCGTATTTAGCACGCCACTTATAAAAAGTGGCGCTGCTCATACCGTGCTCTCGACACAGCTCAGATACCGGAACTCCTGAGCCTGCTTGGCTGAGTATTTGCATGATTTGTGAATCTGATTTACGTGTTGTTTTATCACCCCAAAACCTCTGACAACTTTTTAAAATTTCTTATATAGAACATCCTAAGAAGCCTTCTTCTTATTCTGGTTCAATTTTATACTCTCTTGATACACATCCATTGGTTTTTTGTAGTC
>Ga0233441_1002518_pt1 | contig 13398 bp, 12 predicted proteins | sample SI_123_September_4_FD_182781 | JGI IMG/M metagenome (GOLD analysis project Ga0233441, IMG submission 182781) | Seawater microbial communities from Saanich Inlet, British Columbia, Canada - SI_123_September2016_135_MG | ecosystem: Environmental > Aquatic > Marine > Inlet | place: Canada: British...
TGAGATATTTCCGGCATCAATTGTTTTCACAATTTCATCTTCATTGCCTTCATAATCTATGTTAATTTCACTTGGAGTTGGCATTACATCTTCGTCTGAAGTAGATTGATGATTCACATTTACGTGGATCTTCTCTCCTATTGTACCTCGAAGGCGTAAATTCAGATCCTGCCGCATTTCCGGTGTAAAATCTGTGTTGTCGTCTCCCTCACCCATTGCATCGCTTCTTTTAGACATCCTACCGGCAAATGTGAGCCGCTGACTTCCATTCAAATTCAGTCTTCCTGCTTTATCGCCCATAAAGCGTCGTACAGATTTTGGAAGAGCCATTTTGGGTAATTTGATAATAATTTCAGGGATTAGACCTTCGCTTTGTTCACGATCTTCATCTCCCATTAATTCTTTACATTTTATAAGTAATTCACGTTTGAAATATCCATAAAATGCGTTATTATTATAGCTCTCAAGCGAAACATAAATCGGAGGGTAGAGTTCAATACTATTTAGTTTTACCGTGAGTTTAACACGCTTTTCATCATAATCTATCTCTTTTATTGTGTGAATTTGATAAATACCCAATTTATTGTGCGGATAGGCTGTGATGGAAAATCCTTTTTGGTGCCGATAAACATCGATCTCGTTATATTCTAGTTTAGCTATCCCTCTCAAATTAAATTCAGGTTGGAATGCTTGCGCAAATGCCAATAGAGCAAAAGATAACAATATAGAAACAGCTATTAATTTTTTATTCATTAATTATTTTTTCTTATTTGCAGCAGATAAGATTTAATCCATCTAAAGTTAAACTTTTATCGATAATATCAATTTCTTTAGAGTCACTACAGATCAATTCGGCGATCCCACCAGTAGCAACTGTTTTAATTTCACCAAGATGTTTATATTCATTTCTTAAAGCTTTAATAAATCCATCCAACATCATAGAATTACCCGTAATAATACCAGAAAGCAAAGCATCCGTTGTGTTCATTCCCAATAGATGTTCCGGTTTTTTTAGTTGTACATTTGCCAGAAGAGCTGTTGAATCAAAAAGATTCTTTGCTGAAGTAATTACACCGGGAGCTATTGCAGTTCCAAAAAAATGGCCTTCCTTTCCTACTAATTGGATTGTAGTTGCGGTTCCAAAATCACAGATAATACAATTTGTTTTATATTTTTCTATTGCTGCGAATGCATTAACTACAAGATCTGAACCAATGAATCCGGGATCTGCAACAGGAAATTGCAATCCCAGCTTTGAATACGCATTAACGATCTCAACATCACATTTTAAATATTTGCTTATTAAGTGAGAAAATATTCGTGTTATTTCTGGAACAACCGAGGAGATAGCCGTTTTGGTGATTTGTGAAAGTATCAGTTTGCGATCATCCGCCAGCTGTTTGATAATGCTAAAATATTCGTCCTCTGTTTTTGCCTTATCGGTATTTAAGCGCCAAGAATATTGAAGTTCTGTATTGAAATAGAAACCCATTACGGTATGTGTATTCCCAATATCTACAACCATAATAATATTTTTCATAAAACTATTTCCCCTAATTATTGATACATAAATTAGATTATGGTAAAAATTGTAAAATAATAATTAATAATATTAATACTTATAATAAATATTGAAACATTCGGAAAAATCCGTGATGTTCCAATCTTGTCAACAAAAGAATGACACTTACAATAAAAAAAGCCGACATAATTGCCGGCTTTCAATTTGTTAAGATCTTTAATTATAATGTGATCGCTTCTACAGGGCAAGAATCGAGGCACGCACCACAATCAACACATTTGTCAGCATCTACAACAGCTTTATCGTCTTTCATTTCAAGAGCTTCTGTTGGGCAAGTGTCGATACAAGCGCCACAACCAATACAAGTTTCAGCATTAATTACTACAGCCATTTTCTTCCTCCATTTATTAATTTGAAGCAAAAGTTATTAATCTTAAATTTTGTACAAGTTATTTTTTTAAATAAATTATTTCTAATAAAATTATCTTGGTAAAGCAAAGAAATTGCAGGCATTATCATAAGATAACTCTGCTATTTTCTTTGGTGTAGTTCCACGTATTTCAGAGATTTTCTCTATAACATATTGCAAATTTAAGGGTGAATTTCTTTTTCCTCTATGCTGATGAGGTGAAAGATATGGGGAATCAGTTTCAATGAAAAATTTATTTTCTGGAACTAATCTTATAGTATTATCCATATTTGAATTTTTATAAGTTACAGTACCCGTAAAAGAGATAAACCATCCCTTTTCAATTACTTTTTGTGCAAAGATTTCATCTCCCGAGAAACAATGAAATACAACATTTTTTGCATTATTTTTATTTAATATTTCATAACAATCTTCATGTGCATCTCTATCATGAACAATTATAGGCAAATCTAATTCTAAAGCAATTTGTATTTGCTGTTCAAACACTTTTTTCTGCACATCTTTTGGAGATAAATTTCTGTAATAATCTAAGCCTATCTCACCAATTGCAATAACTTTTTTGTGTTTGGCCTTGTTACAAATAAATTCAGCATTATAATCGGTTGCATCGTGCGGATGAAATCCAACTGAAGCATAAATATTTTTATGTTTTTCTGCCAGATTTATACTTGCGTTACAGGTCCTTTCATCAACACCAACATTAATCATATATTCTATTCCACTGTTGAAACATTTTTTAATAAGTTGTTCTCTATCTTTATCGAAATGTGAAAAATCTAGATGCATATGTGTTTCAAATATTTTCATTATTACCTCTTTATATTGTATTTTGATGAAGGATCATCATGATGAGATCAATTTTATATTCTTTGCTTACATGAAACAAAACTTCTGCCAGATCAGATGATCCATCTGACGATCTTGCAATAAGAAATCCTTTAAATTCTATCGTTCCATTTATTTTTTTAATATTCTCTATTCCAAAAAAAACGGTTCTATCGTGCCAGTATTTGTTAAGAAGCAGCAATATATCAGCATAAGAGTCTGTTTCATAAAGTTCTCGCACATCAGAATATACAACAAGTGTAGAAGGGACTTCATCATGGATCAGTAAAAAATTCAGCAACTTTGTACCAATTGCCCGATGCTCATAAATGAGTTGCGGGAGATATTTTGCGATTCTATTAATTTCTATTTCAGTTAGGCCCAACATATCGATTTCATCTGAACCTAATTTAACTTTCTTTCCATTTATTTCTAAATCATTAAGCGGAAAGATATCCACCATATCTTCACCAGATACAACTTCTAGCGAAATATCCCCATCAAAATTATGTTCAAATTTATCAATTTCCAGATGCCAAATATCATTATTATTTGAGATAGAATGATAGATAAACTCATCTGAGAAAAAACTGTGAACATTTTTTATTTTATTATGAAGAAGCTCACGTCGTGGAGGAGTTTTGAAATAATTTTTGATATATTCTGCAAGTGTAAGCTCATCTATTTTTGGTTTTATATCTTCTGCTTTTTGTTCAATTATTGGTGGGAAGGATTCATCACTCTCTGTAAATTCTCGATTACTTATCTCTTCCAATATCTCTTCAATGTTATAAACTTGAGGAAATGATATTACGAATTCATTCATTTTATCTGAGGTAAATTTAAAACCTAAAGTATCGGCATTCGATATCAATTCCACAGGATGTAGATTAAGTCTGAAACCCGGACGATCTTTCCAAATTGCATCTAAAGCGATCTTCCCAATATATCCTTTATATTCCAATAAAATTTTATCATAATCAACAAGGTCTGTAATGAATTTTTTATTTTTACAATTCAATCTGTAGATGAATCTCTCTAAAAAATTAATGTATGATCGGATTTTCAGATCATCATCAATATAAAACAGAAATGGGATTATCTCTCTTTGTGAAGTTATCTTCCAGTTTTGCCAATCATACTCAACATTGATCTCTGTGCCATTTTTATCTAAAAAGCACCTAACTACTTTCTCGCTTGTAAAACCTGCAGGAAGATCACTATCAAGCTTTTCTGTTCCCAACCATGAGCGGTATAGATCATATTGGTAAGAATTTATAAAATCGGTTGCTTTGGGTTCAAATCCATACAAATTTGTAATAATGAAAATAAATAACATTATTATAAAAAACTTAATAAATTTATATCCAAATTTATTTGACATATCTATCCTGCTTCACTTTTGTGAACAAGGAAATTGATTGAATAAAAAGGGTCAACTAAATCGATATAAGGAGCGAGTGATGATGATCGCTGAAAAAGATAAAAAACGAATAATGGAATTTTATGAATTGAGTGGTGGAAACTTCAGTTTACGAAAATATCATAAACCTGTTTTAGTATATGATATTGAAGATGATAAGGTTAGATATTCGCTTTGGGAAGAGGAAATTTTAGAGAGATTCGGGCTTAAGAATGTGGACGGTTGGGATCACACAGAGAATGTTGCTTTTTGCCCGGACTGGATGCAGGGTGAAGACGATGATGATGATCTTGACGATATTGATCTGGATGATGATTTATAAATAAAAACTAGTTATTTACTATTGGCAGAATCTTCTGAAGAGAATTAATTAGATAAACAATTTAACCGCTTTTTAAGCGGTTTTTTTTTTGCATGTTATCATTCCCACAGAAGCGGGAATCCATTAGTATAAATTAATCAACCTCATCCGACTTTTCATTTCTAGTTTTTATTAATTCAAAAAAAAGATCAACTCCAATATCTATCGCTTTTTCGTCAGGAAGAAATTGTGGTGAATGCAGATCTGCTCCGTTGTTACCAACACCAAGCCAAAAAAGAAGACCTTTGTATTTTTCTGTAAAGAAACCAAAATCTTCACCTGTAAAAACCATTCCTGCATCTTGAAAGTCAATGCACATTTCTGAGGCTATACTTTTTAGTTTATTTAGCAGCATTTCATTATTCACAACTTCTTTATAATATGCTTTGTAAATTATGTCAGCTTTAATTTTATGCTTTTCTGCTATTCTTGTTTTAACTTGCTCTATTAAAGTTTTTAGAGCTTCATGATCTTCATTTGTAAATGCACGAAAAGTCCCTTCTAATCTGCATTCGTCAGGAACTGCATTCATCACAACACCAGCATTCATTTTCCCAAAAGAACAGATCACGGGTTTTCCAATTGGAAATTTTTTCTTTATTGCCTCTTCGATCTCAAGGTAGAATTCCGCTCCAGCAGCTAGAGCATTTATCCCTTTTTCTGCAAAAGCAACATGTGCACTTTTACCCGTAAATACAACCTCAATTTCCTGTGTGTTGGCAAAAAATATTCCTGCTTTCGAAGAAATTTCTCCCGTTTCCATTCCACCAAAAACATGCAGAGCATAAGACTCATTTATTTCAAATTTATCTAATATTCCAGTATTTAATATCCGTGTTGCTCCACCCATTCCCTCTTCAGCTGGTTGGAATAAAAAGAGTATGTTTTCTTTTAGATTTGCTTGTATGATTTTTTCGATCAATCCGATCAAGATAGTCATATGCATGTCATGTCCGCAAGCATGCATTTTGCCTTTATGTTCCGATTCAAATCCGCAATTTGTATCCTCAGAAATAGGAAGCGCATCCATATCTGCTCTAAACATTTTATACTTCCCATTTCCATGAGAATATTCTATTAAAATGCCCGGAAAATCAAATGTGTGAACTATGATTCCATCAATTTTCTTTAGCAATTGTAAAATATACTTTTGCGTTTTAATTTCTTCAAATCCGAGTTCAGGAATTTTATGTAATTCTTTTCTGATCTTATACAAATTCATCAACGTCTCCTTTATTTATGAGAACCGAAAAATTATTTGGAAATTTGTCAAACTTATATTTGCCAAATGCTATTTATTGATTAACCTTTATTGAAATAAAGAAGGAGGGTTTGAAATGAAACGTAAAAACCTAATAAGTAGATGGAATGAACTGAAGCAGTTAAGACACTTTGTTAAATAATTGTTTCATTCATCAAAATATAGATAAAGGGCTGCCGAATCTGGTAGCCCTTTTTTATATAGTTTATACTCAATGGAATGTTGATGAAGGTCTGCAGAAAAAACAGCCCTTTGTATGTTGTGCTTGACATCAAATCACCTTAAAAAAATTAATAATTACATGTGTGCCCCCGTAGCTCAGCTGGATAGAGCAGTTCCCTCCTAAGGAAAAGGTCACCTGTTCAAATCGGGTCGGGGGTACCACTGAATAAACCAGCATACAAGTAAACTGAATTTTTTCTAATAATTATTGTGTTCTGTTCTCTCTATGATCTCGTTTTGCAGATCTACTCCCAGATCATTGAAATAATCACTGTAACCTGCAACTCGAACGATAAGATTTTTATGGTCTTGAGGATTTTTTTGAGCATCTAGAAGTGTTTGCTTATCGATAACATTAAATTGAATATGATGTGCATCCATTCTGAAATAACTTCTTATTAGAGCTGTTAGTTTTTGTTGATTTTCATCTGTCTTAAAAAAGTCTAGAGAGAATTTCTGATTAAGAAGAGTTCCACCAGTTCTTGTATGATCAAATTTAGATGCAGACTTTAAAACAGCTGTTGGCCCCAGCCTATCAGCTCCTTGAACGGGTGAGATCCCTTCGGATAATGGCTTACCTGCATTTCTTCCATCTGCAGATGCTCCGGTAACACACCCGAAATAAATATGACAGGTTGTAGGAAGCATATTAATGCGATACTTGGCACCCAAAGGACTCATTCTTCCATCTATTGAATTGAAGAAAATCTCAAAGACATTAGTTGCATTTTTATCGGCAATGTCATTATCATTTCCATATTTAGGCGTGTTATAAATTAGGTCATTCTGCAACTTTTCGTAACCAATATAATCATTTTCAATAGCTCTTAGCATTTCCTTTAATGAAAACTTCATCTCATCAAAAACATTAAATTTTATTGCAGTAATACAATCAGTTATAGTTCCCAGTCCTACACCCTGAACATAAATGCTGTTGTAACGTGCACCTTTTGCATTGTAATCTTTGGCATTATTAATGCAATCATCAATAAGAAGAGAAAGAAAAGGAACAGGAAGTTTTGTAGCAAATAAACTTTCTATGACATCATTTCCTTTTAACTTGATGTTAGCAAAATGGGTAAGTTGTTTCTCAAATGCATTAAGTAATTCAGAAAAATCATTAAAGCTATCTAACTCTCCTGTTTTTAATCCGATCATTTTATTTGTTCGAGTGTCAAATCCATTATTTAAAGTAATTTCTAATATTTTTGGTAGATTAAAATATCCACTGAGAATATAACTTTCCGTACCGAAAGCACCTGATTCCACGCAACCACTTGCTCCTCCATTTCGCGCATCGACTACAGATTTGCCTTGTCTAGTAAGTTCTTTAATTATTGCATCTGTATTAAATATGGACGGTTGTCCAAAGCCAGTCTTAATGATCTTGAAAGCACGGTTAATAAAATCATCTGGATTTTGCCTACTTATTTGCACCATTGAACTTGGTTGCAATAAACGCATTTCTTCAATAACATCTAAGAGCAGATAACTCATTTCGTTCACTGCATTGCTGCCATCAGCCGTTAACCCACCTAAATTAATGAGTGCAAAATCTGTGTAGGTATTACTTTCCTGGGCTGTTACACCCATTTTGGGTGGGGATGGATGATTATTAAATTTTATCCACAAACAGCAAAGTAACTCTTTTGCTGTTTCTTTGTCTAAGGTTCCGTTCTTCAACCCTTTCTTATAATAAGGGATTAGATGCTGATCGAGTCTACCTGGATTGAAAGAATCCCAGGGATTTAGTTCTGTAATAACCCCAAGATGTACAAACCAATAATATTGTAATGCTTCATGTAATGTATCGGGTTTTTCGGCAGGAACTTTTCGACAAATTCTTGCCATCTCTCTCAATTCTGCTTTACGTTTTTTATGACCTTCCTTAAGTGCTATTTTCTCTAAGATATCAGCGTGACGAATTGCAAATTTTATCAAAGTTTCAGCTGTTATTTTCATTGCCTTCAGTTCTTCAACTTCGGTATCTGATGCTGTTTCTAATCTTCTATTGATCTGCAGGATAATATCACTCATCCCAAATTTGTAGATTTTATCTCCCAAAACAGTATGCCCTGGACCGCGTTGTTCTTGAAATTCTGTAAAGATTCCTGCTTCATATGAGTTTATCCATTCTGATGTCATTTCAGAGAGGAGCTTCTCACGCATTGTTTTACCTTTCCAAAATGGAATTATACTTGTTTTGTAGATTTCTTTAGTATCATTATCTACTTGAAAGAAAACTTTTTCACGGTCATTCAATATTTGCAAATCTACCAATGAATGCAAACAAATTTCAGGATATGTTGGTGTTGCTTTAGGTTTTGGCCCTCGTTCTCCTACAATTAATTCTCCATCGTTAATACATAATGCTTTGTTCTGTAAAATGTATTGGAAGCATAATGCTCTTTGCATTGGAATAGATAGATCTTTATTGATAATAGATTTGTAGAATTCAGTTACCAAGATTGCCCGTTCAGCAGATAGAACATTAGGCGCATCCATACTCTCTTTTCTTAATTTCTTAATTCGTGTATTCATATTCTCTATCCTGCGTAGTTTACAAAAAATCCTGCTTCTGTAAATTTAGATGCAATCTTTTTCAATTCATTTTCATCATTTGGTTTTAATTTATCTACATGATTTATCATTTTTAGATTTTTGTATTTTTGATTTGCTGTTTTATGAAACGGTAGAATTTCTATCCTTCCGGAGAAGTGCATTTCTTCAAGGAACCGAATAATATCAGAGATATTTTTTTTAGTATCGGTTATCTGTGGAATTATTGGGATCCTGATAATTATATTTGCTTTTATATCGTTCAAGTACTTTAGATTTTTTAGGATCTCTTTATTAGATTTTTTGGTATATTTTTTATGAAGGTCATCATCTATCAATTTAATGTCATACAAAATAAGATCCGCAATAGAAAGTGTACTTTCTATTAACTGCATCGATGCAAAACCGCTTGTATCAACAGTTGTGTGAATATCGTTCTCCTTAGAAACCTGAAGAAGTTCTTTTAAAAAATCTGGTTGCATTAGAGGTTCTCCACCGGAAAACGTTACTCCACCACCCGATTCTTCATAAAAGATTCTGTCCTTAAGAATTTCTAAAATAACTTCTTCTGAACTCATCTCTCTCCCGATAATTTTCTCTGCAGGAAAACTGGTTTTACCAATCATTGTGTGAGTTTTTATTGTTTTACATTCTGGTGAAATACTCTCGGGATTATGACACCAAATACATCTTAATGGACAACCTTTCAGGAAAACAGTTGTACGAATTCCAGGTCCGTCGTGAATTGCAAATCTTTTTATATCAAAAACAACTCCACTTTTCATTATTTTACCAATGTCATAGTTTTCAGAACTTTCATTTCTTCATTATTACTTCTTGGTGAAATTTTACTCTCTATCATACAAACCATCATAACGCTCCTTGAACTACGCATATCTTATTAATGATCAGGAAAAATTATTCTGTCAACTCAAATAATTCACTTTTATTATGCATTTGACTCATAATAATTAATCTTATATTTATCGAGAATGGATTTAAATTTTGTTAAACGTAATTGAAAATTTTTCCAATCTTTAGTATTTTCCTGTTGCCAAGCTACTTCTGCCAAAGCACTCATTCTTGGAAATGCCATGTATTCCACATCTTTGCTAGTTTGCATCCATTCCGTCCACACATTAGCCTGAACACCAAGTATTAAGTGTTTATCTTCAATGGAAATTCCCGTATGCATAGGTTCATAATCGTAAACTTGTTTCAAGGTAGTTACACCAAAAGCTCCCTGTGAATCCTCATTCTGCTTCCAATCGAAATATAAAATGGGATTTGGGCATAGTATGGCCTTGTTACCAGAAGATATGGCGTTCTTCAGAGCATCCTTACCATCTCCACGCCAGCACATTACAACAATATCTTCTGCCAAGCCTCCTTCAATTATCTCATCCCAGCCAATAGGAGTTTTCCCTTTCTCTAAAAGGAATTTAGTAATTCTTGTAATAAAATAACTTTGCAGTTCATTCTCATCTTTCAAGTGTTCATCTGCGATTCTCTTCTGACACTTAGGACATTCCTTCCATCTTGTTTTATTTGCTTCATCTCCACCAATATGAATATATGGTGATGGGAAAAGTTGAATGATCTCTGAGAGAATGTCTTCTAAAAATGTAAAAGTATCTTCCTTACCAGCACAGAAAATATCGAGATTTGGCCAATATCCACCAGGAGCAACTTCCAACTTTTCCTCTCGACAGGAAAGCTGAGGAAAAGCAGCAAATACTTCACTTGTATGCCCAGGCATTTCAATTTCAGGAACAACTGTTATAAACCTTTCAGCAGCATATTTTATTACATCTCTTATCTCTTCTTGAGTATAGAAACCACCATAAACCCCTTCTGCAACATCATCTGAGTCATTTCGATCATTCCAAGAAATATGCTCCAAATTCTTTCGCCAACTGCAAACTTCTGTGAGTTGAGGATATTTTTTTATTTCGATTCTCCAACCATTATCATCAGTGAGATGCCAGTGAAAAACATTCAGTTTGTGTAAGCTTAAAAGATCGATGTAGCGTTTGATGAATTCTATAGGAAAAAAATGACGACTCACATCGAGATGCATTCCTCTCCACTCAAAACGAGGTTCATCCTCGATCTCACAAAAGGGGATTTTTGTTCCTGAAATGATTTGAAGTAATGTTATGCATCCGTAAAAAAATCCTGCCTTTTTACAAGCAAATATTATAATACCTTTTGTACCTACAGTTATTTTATATCCTTCTGAATTTGAGATTTGAGAATCAAAAATTAATTTTAGATCAGCTTCTTCTTTGTGTGTAAATTCTATTTTGAAATCCGTAATTTTTTTCAGATTTTTGTTAAAAACTTCGATGATCTCATTAAAATTATCATCATGTTTTACTGTTATTGTTTTATTTAATTTATAAAAGCCTGATATCTTTAATACCTTTGTTGGTTGTGGAATTATATTCATATTTCTCTCCATTGCAATTATCATCTCCATACTTCCAGCTTAAGAGGTAATAGTACATTGAAATCAAAAACTCCTCATTTGAATAAATTGGTCAATTATTAAAGGTAATTTATTGCAAATTCATTTTCACTTGACTTTAATGTTAATTATTTTCATTTAAAATTCAAATAATGGAAGAGGAGCAATTTTGAGAAGATATGTTAATAATCCACTAATTCGTCCTACGGACATTCCCAATATTCCACCTAACATCATTGATGCAACCTCTGTTTTCAATCCTGGGGCAATCAAATTTAATGATAAAATTCTTTTGATGCTGCGTGTACAAAATAGAGCTAGAGAAACTTTTTTTGTAATGGCAGAGAGTAAAGATGGTATCGAATTTGATATTGCAAACAAAATTATCGAATGGGAAGGATTGGAAAAAGTAAAAGAAAAAATTTATCATATTTATGATCCAAGAATTACACAACTTGGAAAAGAATACTACATAATGTTTGCAATGGATATCGAGTCGGGTTGCTTTTTGGGTCTTGGTAGAACAACTGATTTCAAAAAGTTTGAATTCTTAGGAATTGTCTCTAAAGAGGACAATAGAAATGGTGTACTTTTTCCAGAAAAATTTGATGGGAAATATTTACGGCTGGACAGACCGAATATAAATCAGCTAACAGATGGACCTCTCACAGGTAGTGAAATATGGCTTTCAGAATCTGATGATCTATTGGAATGGCAACCTGTTAACAAGATAATATCAGGAAGGAATCATTATTGGGATGAGCTAATTGGGGCAGGCCCCCCACCGGTAAAGACAACTAAAGGATGGCTCTGTGTTTATCACGGAATTGCTATGCATTATCAACCTATTTATCAAGCAGGTGTTATGCTTCTTGATCTTAATGACCCATCAAAGGTAATTTCACGAGGAAGATTCAATATTCTAGAGCCAAGAGAGCTTTATGAAACTGTAGGCCAAGTGCCGAACGTGATCTTCCCAACCGGAATAATTGTAGATAATTTTGATAAAAATGGTTTTGCCAAGATGGAAAGTGAAGTAAAATTATATTACGGTGCTGCCGATACAGTTATTGGTTTAGCAACTTCCACAATTGAAGAGTTAATTGAGCAGTGTTAAAATATTTTGGAGTAAACTAATGAAGAATCGATCACTTTTAATATTGTTTTTGTTCCCATTATTGCTATTAGCATTGGAACCATACGTAGATTTTCTTCCTGAACCACATATAGAATTCCAACCTAAAAACTATATCTGCTATAAAACAGATTCCCCAATAGAAGTTGATGGGAAGATGAATGAAAAAATCTGGCAGAAAGCTGAATGGACAGATGACTTCATTGATATTGAAGGATTTACAAAACCAACTCCACCCTTAAAAACAAATGTAAAAATGCTGTGGGATGAAAATTATTTTTACTTCTTTTGCAAAATGCAGGAACCTCATCTTTGGGCAAAACTTAAAGAGCGAGATTCAGTAATATATTATGATAATGATTTCGAAATTTTTATTGACCCTGATGGAGACACACACAATTATTATGAATTTGAAATGAATGCTTTTAACACGATCTGGGATCTTTTCATATCTCAACCATATCGTGAGCAGAACTGCAAAGTTCTTGATTCATGGGATATTCAAGGCATTAAAACTGCAGTTTATATTGATGGAACATTGAATGACCCAACTGATGAGGACATTGGTTGGAACGTTGAGATAGCTTATCCGTGGAATGTTTTGGAAGAGTGCGCTATAGAGTGTCCACCTCTGCAGGGTGATCAATGGCGAGTTAATTTTTCGCGTGTGCAATGGGATACAAAAATCATTGATAACGAATATTCTAAACTCAGAAAACCAGAGCATAATTGGGTTTGGAGTCCACAAGGCATAATTAATATGCACTACCCCGAAATGTGGGGATTTGTGCAATTCAGTGAAAAACCTGTAGGCACTGAAAAAAATAAATTCCAATACAATAAAGATGAAGATATAAAATGGCTATTAAGACAGATCTATTATAAACAGCGAACATATTTCATGCAAAATAAAAAATTCACAGATGACATTTCACTACTTCAACTAGATATTCTATATGAGTTCCTACCAAAAATATCTATAACTCCAAATTATTTTGAAGCAGTAATAAAATTTGAGAGTAAAGAATTTTATATTTCGAGTGAAGGTAAAACCTGGTTAATTGATACTGAAAGACCAATAGACCAAGAGAAAAAATGATCTTAAAAAACTCGAAAAGAATCATAATCATCACAATTCTATTGATCATCTCATTAGGTTTATTTGCTGAAGATAAAGTTATCTTAAAGGT
>Ga0233441_1002540_pt1 | contig 13327 bp, 20 predicted proteins | sample SI_123_September_4_FD_182781 | JGI IMG/M metagenome (GOLD analysis project Ga0233441, IMG submission 182781) | Seawater microbial communities from Saanich Inlet, British Columbia, Canada - SI_123_September2016_135_MG | ecosystem: Environmental > Aquatic > Marine > Inlet | place: Canada: British...
GTTGACAGCCTATATGGCGAAGTTTATATTCGCGAGCTTTTTAGGACATTCCGGAGTAGCTCAACGGTAGAGCGGGTGACTGTTAATCACTAGGTTGGGAGTTCAAATCTCTCCTCCGGAGCAAATGAAGAGCCCTTGTAGACTAATGTTTTCAAGGGCTTTTTCTATTTTTACCCTATAATTGAAATCTTGCTGAATGGTGCATAAGTATTCACTTGTACTCATTTTTATTGCAATTAGTGGGATACATACGGGATACGGTTTATCAAGGCGATATGGATCTTAGCTCTAGTATTGGTGGTTAATCACATCTAGCTCTTGATAAAATGTTCTGGAAAGCTACATTCAGGATAGATTCATTTTCCAAACGGGGACTTTATGCTAATAACAAATTATGCACACTATTGGAGCACTTGATCTATTTCAGTGCCAGAGTTGCATGTAGTCTTATTCAAGCTGCATTATCATTGTTAGGTATATCATGGGGATAGGTGGGGAATCAAAATTATTTAAGGTGAATCAGGGAAAAGCTGAAAGTCTATTTCGGATAGAAACTGATACCTTGTTTGATCAAGATACTTCAGAATTCAAATTAAAATATGCAGAATTTGTTAGCCACAATATGCTTATTTCTGGCGCAGCAATGATGGCTTTTGTTGATTTGTATGAGAAGCAGATTCGAAATCTGGTACACATTAAAATCGAATCAATTTTAGCATCCATCGAGCAGGGAAGTAAATCGCGTAATGAAATCAAAAGGGAAATTGAAGGTCAACTAAACAGATTTCTAAGTTCACAGACACAGTCAAGAAGGAATAAGTTGAAAAATCTTCTGGATAATTCTTTAGATTCTCCCTTAGTTACCAGATCAGTCCTGGGAAAATTCGAATCAAAAATATCCAAAATTCGTTCAATTGGATTTGATAAAATATCAGTTGGATTGCCATCTGAGGCCAGACATGATAATGATACTATCTCACCCCTTGAAAATTCGAGAGAAGTGTTTTTCCCCAAGGGATCACAGCATGATGCCTATACAACGATTCGTGAAATTTTAATTTCTGCAAATGAAAGTATCATGATTGTTGATTCGTATGTAGATGGATCAATATTTAAGACTCTCAAGGTATGCAAACCTAATCTGAGCATTTTTATTCTCTCTAATAGGATACAATCTGATTTTAATCTTGAGTTATCAAAATTTGGAGAGCAATACAACTTTCAGAAATTAAGTATTAGAAAATCTAGGGAATTCCATGACCGATTTATCATAATTGATGATAAACAGTATTATCATCTTGGCGCGTCAATCAAAGATACTGGTCAAAGAGCATCAATGCTTAATCTTGTAGAAGATCCGCTTAATATCGAAGCTGTAAAAACTCAAGCAACTGAAAGTTGGGAAAATGGAACAATTATTAGAACCTAACAAAGAGGCTCAGAGCTGACGAATTCTAAACAAAGGAGGGTAATATGTCAGGACAAGGATCGGGAGGTAATGTATTAGCTGCTTTAGTGAGTTTCTTTATTCCGGGGCTTGGCCAGCTACTACAGGGAAGAGTTGGTATCGCATTGATTCAATTTGTTCTTGCAGTGATTCTCTGGTTTGTATTTATGGGTTGGGTTATTCATTTGTGGTCAATTATCGATGCTGCTAGATGGTCTCCAAAAGAAAAGAGTGTATAACTTCGCCTCTTGGAGGGAAACATGCCTCAGAAAGTAGCACAAGTCTAGGACGTTAGAAAATCATGAAGGGGAAGCAATACATGAAGCAACTATTACTCTCTCTATTTATATTTTTTGGTTCTGTATATGCCCAGGAATCAACATCTGATAAGCTTCTAATTCACTCTATTGATAGTCTGAAGGCGATTCGTCAAGAAATTGACAGGCAAATGAATGTTTTAATTAGCCAATTATCAAGAGCAAGGCAAATTCAAAATAAGACCAAGTCTGATTCAAAGCCTGGGAAATTCTTCACGGTCAAATTGAGCATGGATGCTAAGTTTAAAGAGGAGCCAAGCCCTCTTGGTAAAGTAATTTCAAATATATCTAGGAATGAAACTCTTAGAATAAAATATGATTATGGGTCGGACTACTTAATTACCGAGTATAAGGGGAAAAGTGGATATATCCATTCTATGTATTTCAGAACACTCCCACCTCAATTACAAAAGCAAATCAATAATTGGAAAGAGGATAAGCGATTAATCAGATTGAGGAAGAGATGGAGTGTTTCAACAGCAAGGAAAATTATTGATCGAAAAATCTGGATAGGTATGACTGATGAAATGACACGAGAAAGTTTGGGTAGGCCAAAAGATATTAACCGATCGACATATTCATTCGGAGTGCATGAACAATGGATATATCCAAACAATAAATATCTTTACTTTGAAGAGGGTATTCTGAAAAGTTGGCAAGATTAATACTATTATATGCGAATGCTAAGCAAGGCATGGAGCTGACTCACATGGACGGTAGTAGAAGTTAAAATGATGTGGATGGAAATGGCTGAGGGCTTGTGGGACACAGGCATTAACTCTAATGGTATAATAATTATTAATTAGAGGTGTATTATGAGTAAAGCAGTAGAGACTCGACGTAAAGGTGGGAAATATGAAGGGATTGGAACTTTAATGATAATCGTTGGAATATTTTTCCTTTTCCTGAATCCAACAATTGGTGGATTTCTATTAGCTGGGGGATTTATAGTTTTTCTTGTCGGTAGATTTATGTAAACCATTTAACATGCAATTTTTGACAACATTACTACTAATTCTTTTCAGTGTCGGTTGTTTTTTTGGGTTTTATCTTGGCTTGAGTATTCTTTTTGGGGACCGTGACAAGTGGAAGTTTATTTATTTTATAGCTTTGGCAGCACTATTCCTCCTGATTGGTGAGATTATGCCTGAAGAATATGAATCTCCTTTTGATCGAGACGAACCGACTCATGAAGATTTTGAAAAGGGTTATCGAGATCCAGGTGGGCGGGAGGCGATACGTGAACCTTAAACTTGACCATGATTTATTCTGTTAATGCATTTTACAAGATGACTTTCTTTATTTTATTAAATTCATCCTTTGCATATTTTGATATATCACTCGGCACGATACGACCAGCCCCTTCCCAATGAGCCCCATTAATATCGAAATAAATATTTTTCCCCTTTTGTGATATTTTGCATCTATAGACCCAGAGCCCAGTTTCGCTATGATAACGCGTGCCCATTTCGACAGCGACAATATCAGAAGACAACAACCTATCGGTTGAAGTTGGACTCTGTGTTATGGTAATGACATCACCCGACCTCTCAATCTTCGGGTATGGGTTCCCATCATAAGACCGACTACAAGCTATTAAAAGGAATATGCCTAATACAAGTACAGCCCTGCCCTTCATTTACCTCACCCTTATTATTTCGTCTGTTAATGCTTTGTCATCTATCGCGCTAGTAGTCTTTGCTACCCCGCCCTTTTGGTTCGCTATGGCATACGTTTTCACTTTTTACTGTTCTCCGCATCCCTTTGATATTTTGTATTAATTAGACTTGATACTTTTACTAACATAAAGCCCAATGCAATTTCTTTTTCAATGATAATCCAGCCTGAATCATAGTTGCTGAATCCGCCCGCAATTAGATAAACACCTGCACCAAAAAACAGAATAATAAACACTAGCGTTAAAAATTTATTGGTATTCATTAGCCCCGCCTTTACTGTGTATTTTTGCATATTCACCCCAAGATATTAGTATGCTTGTATGCTAATAAACTAGTAAGGCATAAGCTAGGGGGTTGGTTTGCTTCCTGGCCTGTGCTTTACTAGTATGCTAATATATTAAAATGCTATTGGGTAAGGGGCTTTTTTTAGGGTGTCACTTTTTGTCAACTTTTCTGTGAAAACATAATTTGTTTTTAATTTGTTTATCATATCCGGTTATTAGCCGGTTTTATCGGTCTGTTTACAGTCTGTTTACAGTCTGTTTATCAGCATTGTTATTGATTGTTTTTGACTTGTTTCTGAGGATAAATACTGCGGTTTTCTCGCGATTCCTGCGCTGTTATTCTGCTGTTTATCAGCAAGTATTCTCCTGTTAACTGCCTGTTTATCAGGCATCTATTTTTGAACTAATTTTAATAGTTGGTTCGACTTGCTTATCAAGTTCAATTCCGCCGATTATAAGCTGATTTTATCGGTCGTTTAGCCGTCGTTTTATGCTGTTATAACAGGGGCGGGCTCTGTTGGGTGTTGAATTATTTTAATAGTTGCTCATACTCATCCAGTATGCTCTTTTGGTAAGGATTCCAAGTGCCTTCAGAATAGCTATATAGTTCTACTTCACCAGTCAGTCGGTCAATCCTGGTCGTATTTACAGTGCGAGGAATCTGTATATACTCATATCGTGTGACCTGTACGAGCCAGCCAAAAACAATGATACTAAAAACTAGTATAATCGGTTTGAATAGCGTGTTTAACTTTTCCATAATTCCCCCTAATTATTTCTCAGGATATTTATTTCAAATATTGTCTAAAGATTGAGGTGATCAATTGTACCACAAACCTAGTCTCTAATGCAACGGACGTAACAGCCTCTGTTCGTATGAATATCGAACCGACCAATCCTAGCCGTATTACCTAAAGAACGATACCAGGGTCTACCCTCACTTTCTGAGGATGAGGTCCAGAAGGAGGTAGCTTCACCTAATCCTCCGAAATAACCATCATTGATACGCTCTCCTCCAGGGAGTGCTGTAAATCCGCTCTCATTAGTAGGCTCCGCATAATTACTAGTAGACCAAACGTCACCAATTTCCTTCAATTTATCACCCTGATCTGAACCTCTAGTACCCTTAATATCCACCGTCTCCCAACTCATACCAAGAAAGACCTCTAGCTCTTTCCACTCTGTATCGGTAGGTATGTGCCAACCCGATGGAGCTAGCTTGCGGTCATCATTGACTGCAAACCAATTGAATAAATATCCGTAAACTGACGATATGTTTTCATCCCTATCAAATGCACAATAGGCTCCAGAAATATCGCTGGACCAGTCTTCGTCAGAGTTTAGATTGAGAATTGCATCGCCATTTCGGTAATGTGTTACTTTTAAATTTTCAACCATCCATTCTTGCTCACCTATTATTACTGAAGTATAAATATTACCATCTATGTCTGTGATTTGCGTTTCATCATCTGGTTCATCACAAGCCACCATTAGAGTTATGATAACTAAAATAATTAATGACCGACTAGTATTAATCACTGGACTAATCCCCTAAATAATAATTGTTTGAAATTTATTTTTCAATCACTAGGCAGACACGATACAGAGTGATTGGTTTGCTAACCCTCATCTACATCTGGTCTAGAATCGCTTTAATATACAATGAGAATTATGCCAGTGCCTTAAGTTTTGGGGTGCTCTGCCTATCCATTAGAACTGTTTTTAAATAATCCTCTGGAAATTTGGTATAGATCATTGTCGTGGATATTTGCGAATGACCGAGTAATTCTTTAACCAGGTTCAAATCTTTGGTCTGAACAAGAGTACGAAGTGCGAACGTGTGACGCAAGCTATGGAACGTTCTCTTGATTCCGGCTTTCCTTGCCAGCTTCGTGAATGATTTTGAAACATAATCCGTGAGATAAGGTTCTTGTGTAGCAATAGAGAAATCCTCCCTGATAGACTCTGGGAGAGGAATTATGCGATCTCTTCTTCCTTTGCTATTTACAGCGTAAACTTTTACAAAATCCCCTTCCAGCTCAGCATATTTGAGTTCATTTAAACGCAAGCCCAAGCTTTCGAATACTCTAAAAGTAGCAAGTAATTTATCATCCGAAGTGAAGGAATATATTTTGTCCAATTCCGCAGGAGTTAGGAATTTAGGAAGAGGGGCGTCTACTTTGACTAGCTCTATTTTTGGTGCCTCTAAAATATATTTTTCCTTTTCAAGCCAGTTCAAGAATGCCTGAATTGAACGTAGATTAATATTAATTGTATTGTTGCTGAGATTCTTTTCCTCTTCTGAGCCAGGCTTCTTTCCTTTTTTTGTTTTAATCTTCTTTTCTTTAAGGAATTTAATAAATGAGCTAACTTGCTTTTGCCCTATTCCTTTAACGGGGAAGGTTGGGTTGACGATATTTTTAAAATTGGTAAATACCTTGTCATACGAAATTAGAGTTTGTGGCCTCAATCCCTTATGCTCGCAATATGAGCGATATTTTTTCTCAGCTTCAGCGAGAGATAATGGTACTAACTCATTTTCAGCTAATAGGTGAGCGAGTACTAAAAATTCTCTCTCCTGAACTGCCTTCAATCGTTGTTTTGCAGTTCGCTCGTCACCTGTTTTTGTTGGAATGAGTTTCTCTTTTTGACCTTTCATCCTAATACGGATATAGTATTTACCTCGGAGTTTGCGTAAAGTTGCCATCAATCATCCTTCCTTTTAGGTCATAGCTGAAATATTAAAAAATGGTATCGAATAAGTAATGCGAGGCTGCAAATGAAGTTCCCCCTGCTCATATAATTTAATAATATGGACAAGCTAAGCAATATAAACACCTGTAAATAAAGTGATTATGTGTGATATGCCCTCAGTGGGCAGTTGAACTGAGCTTCTTTCATTCCGCACTATTGAACAAGGTCTATGACTGTTTAAAAGCAGAGGTATGGATGGCAATAGATTAAACGCCCTTACTTGTGATACCCTAACGACCCCAATGAGTACATTTTGTAAACTCAGTAATGTCATTTTGTTAGGCTGAAATGATAATGAGTTAAGGGTACCACTTCTGAGGGGCATAAAAGAATTAAGGGTATTATTCATAGGGGAGTAATGAGCGATAAAGGGTATCATTTGTTAGGGTGGTTTCCACTTTTGAATCTAGTTGCCAACCCAATCTTATGATTTCCGCTTTTAGGAATCTCATTTTCCCAATTCTCTGATGGATACCGCCTCCAGCGCTGATGGTCTGTTGAAATATCCTCGGCCAGCAATACTCTGTATTTAGCGTAATCTCCTCGTGCAAACCCACCCGCATGGGTAACCTTAATGAATCCGCATTCGATTAATTGGTTCCTAGCTCTTTGGTAGGTCGCTTTTGATGCCCCGTATCTTCTCTTGTACAAAGTATAAGGAAATCCAACTTCACCGTTGTTAACATATCTTTTGCGAGTACCCCTGCCTTTTTTTGCCTTCGCATATCTTAGGGAGGCTAACAATTCGAAGAGCAAGTTCCTTGCTGAAGGATTTAGGCATTGAAAAGCTTCACTGTGCCAGACGTTACACCTGAAATAAAAGCCTGGATTTGATGATCCCTTCGTCATTCTAAAACCAATACCATTTCGGGCATATTAGATTACCCATATCAACCTATGACTTCTCTATTTGATTTCCTCAAAGCACGAGTTTTTGCCATTAATTTTCCCCATTCTGCATCTTCGAGACGTTGTTCAGGTGTCCTGTTGTCTCTGCGTCGCTTTTTTTCAAACTCCTTTTTACTCAGCCCATCGTATTTAAGCAAACCTGGGAATTGCTCTGCAATTCTTAATCGAGTTCGCTTTTGTGCGTGACACGTTGTCTCTGGGTCTTTAGGAGATGAAGAGAGGTTGGGATAATCTGAGTGGAGTGGGCAATTATTAACAGAACACTTTTCAAACCATGGGCAAAATTCACTGAGCATAGTCATTGATCACCTGCCTTTGTGGCTTATTAGGCTTCTGGGATTCGATAATCAGGAGAGCGTCAACATCTCTTTTATGAACGATAAGCCTGCCACCGTTTACTCTTCGAGAAATTAATTTCCCTGAATTTATCCACCTCCGAATAGTGCTAGTGCTTTGACGAGCGTAATATGCTGTTTCCTTTAGATTAAGGAATGGAGTAGAACGTTTGAGCGCTTGCTTCTCAATTCGTTCCAACCGTGCAATAACCTCGGCTATATCATTCATCTATTTTTCCCTTCGATAAATGATTAATAACTACTTCAATAGCCTCGTGCTTGTACAGAATTGGGTATCCTGCACCAGTTGTTTCACGTTCAATCGGTAAGCGCTTCATATCTCGCAGATATGCGAGTTGATTGATAGTCGCGCCAGTTTTTCTGATTAGGGTTTTGCGAGTTAAAATGTTCTTCATGACACCTCCGTTTTTTTAAACACGAAGGATGTTAATTTTAAGGGGTGGGGGAGGAAAATTATTCCAAATTAAGGCTTCACTTATGTTCGATTAATTTGGGGCTGTCAAGAGGGATTGGCATTTTTCCTGTTTAATTCATCGAGTTCGCCCCTCATTTCTAAAATGTCATTGGCGACAGTAGCTGGATCACCTTTCCCACTACTATTTTTATATCCCAGCGAAATGAAAAGGTCTGCAAGCGCCTTGTTTTGTAATCGCTCTTCGTCGTAGAATTGTTTTTTGGATAGGAGTTCAATAATAGGCTGGAGATTTTGAATTATGACCTTTCTACTACCACTCCTTCCTGATTTGAATTCAGATATTATTTTCTCAATATCTTCAATCATCTCTGATAACTTTTTTAAGATAAACCCACCACCTTCGCCATCAGTATTATTTATTAGCTCTCTGACATGGTTGAGGGTCGGATGAATAAACGAATCTGTTCTTGTAATTATTTTTTGCAAGCCTTGGGCGTGCCTAGCTTCAGTTTTGAGTTGCTTAATAAATTCATCTTTGCTGTGTTTATTTTCAACCGTTCTCTCTTGTGCGGACATACAGAGTGCATGTCCTAGGGCGAGCCTTGTATCTACGTGTAGGTCTATTTCGTATTTACCACACCACTCATTCGTTCGAGCAAGTATCTCATTAATTTTTTCAACATTCAACCAAGGTTGCCAAGAATCATCATCTTCTATTATCGGTACATTTTTAAAAACATCTGTCATCATAGTTCAACCTTCTAACATTTAGTAACAGTCTCCTCCAATCCACCTTGCTGGGAAACTGTGTGTCTCCAAGAATGCTTCCAGGTTTGCCTCTGAAATCATTGTGTTGTTATCAATCACTTGGCTTTGCAGCTTACCATTTTCGATATAGAAATTTATTTCACTAGGCCAGGTTCTCAGCATCATGGCGATTTGCTCGACTGTTAAGAGGGATTCACCTTCGATCTCTTTTCCTTGATACGATTTTCTCATGATAAGTCTCTACAAATGGCTTCCTAGTTTATTTTAATGGGTCTTATGGCCTAATCCTGCACACAACGGACCGATAGGCCGTGTCTTTTTCGCGCTTCGGCCCGATACACTTTTGAATAGACGTAATATAAATATCGCATCGTTGCGTAATCATTATCGATTCCAGTAGCTGACCAAAAGAAACCCTTTTCCGACAATTCACTGTAACTCCCACCATCTCCATCACGAATACCAGCAGGCAGTGCAGTGAATCCAGAACTCCCAAATTCTGAGTCGTTCTCTAACCCTCCATTAGTCCACATTGAAGCATCACCCGCTAGCTTACTGCCTTCATTCGTACCCCTGTAGCCGGAAGCATCTGCTTCACTCTGGCTCATGCCCAAAGCCATTTCCAATTCTTTCCACTCATCATCTGTAGGAATATGCCAACCGTCTGGAGCAATGTTTCTGCTATCCACTACGGCAAACCAATTATACAAAGCGCCATAGTCGTCAACCTCGTTTGAAGCATTATGGTTGTATATACTATATGCACCATTAATAAGCGCAGACCATTCCACATTACCGGTTACGTTTGGGATTTCTGTGCCAACACGATAGTGTGTCACCTTCAGGTTATCCGCCATCCAGACTTGCTCGCCTATCAAGATGGTATCATAGCGATTGCCATCAATATCTACAAGGACACCACTAGGAATTGGAAAGTTGCCATTCATAGAGACCAAGCCTGTGGCCCCAATCGTCACTTCAATACTGACATCCCCACGAAGCGCTCCAAAAGGACCGACCCACTCTAAATCAATCTCATAGCTCTGGTCAATACCTGCCAAAACGGTTATAGTTGTGTCCCCTGTATAAAAAAGATACTCTACACCTTCATATTCGCCATACGCATCCATAACTATCAAGTGCTCTGCTCCAGTAGTCAGATAATCATACTCTAGTGTTATGTTGTATCCTGCGTCTGTCTGAGGTAAAAATGTTGAATCTGCGACCATATTTCCATCAACGACTAACTCACAGCGGTAGACATCTTCGGCAATGCCAAGAAAGTTTGCTATTAACATTGAATACTTAGACACTAGAGAAAGACTCACTTCTACTGTTTCTTCCGCGATAACGGTAAATTCGGTTGAGTCAGTGTGGATGATTTCATCGTTTTGATCCCTGGACTCCACATTAAGAGACCAATCCCCCTCAGACATATCAACATAGTTTTGAGTAACAAGAACCTCAGAATTGCCGTTTAGCGGGATCGTATCATGAATAATATTGGTCCCCTTACTCATCTCAATAAAGAGGCTCTGGAGATCAATCGAGCTGGATTTGCTCAACTCACCGACATTTCTGAGGGTAATGTTTAACCTGGCTGACCCGATTGTTGATGCGGTTGGTGGTTCTGAACAGCTATTAAGAAGTGTTAAACTGGTTGCTATGATCAGAATTGAAAGTCCTGTCCTTTTCATTGTCTCTCCCCTCATGTGAGTTAGCTCTAAGCCATTGTTAGGCAGATTTGTACACTTCTGCGAATGTAATTATTATTGATTCACCTTCGTCATGCAAGGCTTGGAATCTCTGGAAAACATCCTGACCACTTGACTTTTCCATCATCGGGAGTGATGTGGCTTCGTCTCTAAGTTCATCTATTTGGTCTGCTAATTCTTGGTAGCCGAGTAGAGCCACCTTTGAAATTATGATATTAAATTGACCATTTCTAAGACCAATTTCCTTTGATCTCTCCAAATAATTATATATCTCCGTATTAATTTTTACTACATCCGTCTCGACACCGTTAAACGCTTGTGCAAGAGCTGAAATTTCAGACATTGCGTCTAAAAATAGTTCGTTAAATTCTGGCATGATTGATTCTAAACTATCACGTCTTCTTTTTGTGTACTCTTCACTTTTTCTGTTATTGTGCGCTAATTGCGCATTTAATAATGTTGCAGAGGCACCTATCAAAGCACCTAGTCCTATTTTCACGGCATCACTTGCTACATCAATCCAAGTCATTCCATTCTCCTCATTAGCTACTTTTCCAAAACCCGAATTTATCTGCCCAACAACAATTATACAGAACCTTATATGATGATCTGTGCATTGTACCCCCACACTTCAATAATTAAGAAATTTGATGTTGGCCAGGAAGTTAGGAAAGAAGTTTAGGGTTACAATTCATTCCGAATAATACAGGTATACTTATCGAATCCCAGAGACAATTAGAATCCCTCTAATTTTCTTAAAAAAAGTGGATTTGAATGCACATTTTGGGATACATACGGGATACACTTATTATATGTAGCCTCTAATGGGCTGATAGACAAGCAGTTACGGGGGTAGAGCGGGTGACTGTTAATCACTAGGTTGGGAGTTCAAATCTCTCCTCCGGAGCAATAAGGTAATAACTCGTGAACCTTTGGTCAAATCTTTGAAAGACTTGATCGGGGGTTTTTGGTATAGGGTAACGGTTACAACCCCTTTTTTCGATCCTTTTGGAGTGTTAACCACCACGTCATTTATAAGCAATTTCACAATATTAGTACGCTCTGATTGGCTTAAATCATCCCATATATCATTAAACTCTTGGTATAATATCCGCAGTTTTATAGGGTCTGGGGGGTTAGAAACCTTAAAGGAGAGCTCCTCACCTAAAACTTCTCTTCGTTTGATGAGCGAGGCTCTTTGACCTTCTAGATTAGATAGTTCTTTATTGAGTGTTGCAATGTTATCTATCTGGTCATTACCAATAAGATTTACAATGTTTGCAAGTCTTTTAGCAATTTCACTTTCTTCACCCGCTACCTTTTGAATGCCGGCTTTTAATTTATGAATATCCTCTTGGTTGAGACTTTCATCAATAGCTTTCTTTGTGGCATCAAAGAAAGCATCTGAATTAGCAATATTTTTAACTAGATCAACTACGATACCTTCTAAGAGATCGGCTCTAATTGGGCTGTTGTTACAATTCTCCCTGCGCCCCTTATACATGGTCGACATGCATTTATAATAATGATAGACTTTTACTTTTCCAGATCCTGCACTTGTGCTTAGGATGTCACCACAAATTCCACACGTCATCATCCCATTTAGTAAATGTTGGTTATGTACTGAATTCCCCAGGTTTTTCTTTTTAGCATTTCTCTGAACTATTAGTTGTGCTTGTTCCCATCTATCAGGATCAATAATTGGTTCATGTAGACCTTGATAATTGTTACCACTGTGAAATATCATGCCCTTGTATAGTGGATTCGTAATATGCGTATGGAGTATTTTCATATCAAAGGATCGACCTCCACACCTAAATGAGCCATCCTTTTTTAAATGCATTTTGGTACGAAATCCTTCTGTATTTAAACGACTGGCGATCCCAGCAGGGCTCATTCCCAGCAAATATTCTCTGTAAATACGTTTAATTATTTTTGCCTCTTCGGCGTTAATGTGAAAATGTTTCTCAACACGATCATAACCCAGTGGTGGGACACCTCCACCAGGTCTTCCCTCTGAAGCTCTTTGGTCCCCCGCCGCCTGGCTTCGTTCTATACCAATTTCCCGCTCAAATGCAGCGAATTGGAGAAGAATACCAACAAGCATACGACCAACGGCAGTTGTTGTGTCAATATTATCTTCGACAACAGCTAAGCCCACACCGATCTCACCTAAATCGTCAAAAAGGCCATAAAAATCTCTTGGAACTCGTGATATACGATCGAGTTTTAGTGATACAACTACATCAAATTCGTTCTTATTTGCGGATAATAATAATTTCTGCATTTCTGGACGCAAAAGATCTTTCGCGGAGGCAACATCACTGTACTCTTTGACAATTTGCCATCCTTGGGCTTCACAATACGATCTACAGCGATTCATTTGCAGATCTAAGGATAAACCACTCTCACCTTGATTACGTGTAGAAACTCGACAATAAATTACTGCTCGTTTTACCTTAACTTCATTATCTCGCTGCTTCTTGACTTTATCCTTACGAGGCATTGGAATCATCCTTAGCATCGGTCTCGGGACGTTCAGCTAACATTTTTCGAAGTTTCTTTGCTGTAAGTCGTCAAAGTAATTCGGACAAGATCGCTTAAAAAATAAGAGACACTTTCCGGGCCTCCAACATATTAAGCAAACACCTCATGGTGCTGCGATTTCATGTTAATACGCTTC
>Ga0233441_1002543_pt1 | contig 13315 bp, 10 predicted proteins | sample SI_123_September_4_FD_182781 | JGI IMG/M metagenome (GOLD analysis project Ga0233441, IMG submission 182781) | Seawater microbial communities from Saanich Inlet, British Columbia, Canada - SI_123_September2016_135_MG | ecosystem: Environmental > Aquatic > Marine > Inlet | place: Canada: British...
CAACTTATAGGCTTTTGAGCTATTTTTGTATGTCGAAATTATACTATTAAAGTGCTTCTAAAGCCCTTGTTTTAGGTGATTATTTGGTTTTTCAGGACTGACTATTTAGTATTTTATAATACCCCAAGGGCATTTTTTCCCTTTGGTCAGGGCATATGTTTTTCTTTTTACACTCATAATATTATCCCTATTTTTCTCTTCTTAAATTTTAAAATTTTTTAGAATAAGAATTAAGATTTTACTGGTACTAATTATGGGGTGCATTATACTATTGGTCACTCTGTAAGATATTATAGAGTCTCTACACTTTTAGAAGAAATTAAAATGTCACGGTTAAATGGAAATTACACAAAAACATTAACAAAGCTCTCACGTTTTAAACTACTACTTCTTGATGACTTTGGTGTATCTCCACTTAGTGGTGATGAAGTCAATGATCTATTTGAAATAATTGAAGAGCGAATGTTTAATGGTGCCCTTATCCTTACAGCATAATAACCAATTAATGAGTGGCATGCATATTTAGGCAATGAAACTATTGCTGATGCTATGATGGATAGATTGATTCATACTGCCCATAAAATAAATTTAAAAGGGGAATCAATGAGAAAGATGATGGCTAATAGTTAATCTATTTGGACAGCTGTGTTACAATATTGTTAAGAATACTTTTTAATACTTTCTTGTCCAAGTGCGCATGCGCGCGTCTGTCCAAGTTAATGCGTATTTACAAACAGTACTCTATAGATTTAATAAATTTATTATATAATTCCTCTTTTAACAAATAGGGATTTTCATGTGTGGTATCAGTGGATTAATTTATAAAAATAATAAAGAAATTAATAATACTATAATAATAAAGAATATGAATAATATTATTTCTCATAGAGGACCCGATGATGAAGGTTTTTACTTTGATAAAAACCTTTCTTTTGGCCATAGACGACTTTCTATTTTAGACTTGAGTTCTGATGGTCATCAGCCAATGCATTTTTCAAACAAGTATACAATTACCTACAATGGCGAAGTTTATAACTATCTTGAAATAAAAGATGAGCTAATTAAAGAGGGCTATAACTTCACTACTCAAACTGATACTGAAGTAATCCTTGCTAGTTATGATAAGTGGGGTGAAGATTGTGTACACAAATTTAATGGTATGTGGGCATTTTCCATCTATGATAAACTAAAAAATATTATTTTTTGTAGTCGAGATAGATTTGGTATTAAGCCATTTTATTACTTTGATGATAATGAAATATTTAGTTTTGCATCTGAGATGAAACAGTTTCAGGCATTGCCTTCATTCAAGGCGACTGTAGATGAAGATGTCGTGTATAACTTTTTAGCTAATTCTCTCTTCAATTACAATGAAAACACATTTTTTAAAACTATTAAACAACTTATGGGTGGATGCAATCTTATTTATGATTTAAATTTACATAATTTCACTACTATTAAATGGTATGAAATTCCAGAACAGTCTACTGAAAAAAGTACTTTTAAAACTCTATTTAATGAAAGTATTAAACTTCGACTCCGATCTGATGTTAAAGTAGGTTCATGCTTATCTGGAGGACTAGATAGTTCATCTATAGTATGTACCGTAAATAATTTGATACAAAAAAAAGAGCTACAAGAAATAGTATCTGCTTGTTTTGAAGAAAAAATATTCGATGAACGTGAATATGTTGATGCACTAGTAAATGAAAAAAATATTATTAGCAACAAAATATTCCCCCAACTTGATAGACTTTTAGATATGAACTTTCTTAAAAGTAGTATATATATTCAAGATACTCCGTACACAACTACTTCAGTGTTTTCACAGTACAGTGTTTTTGAAGAAGCACATAAAAGAGGTTTAAAGGTAATGTTAGATGGACAGGGTGCTGATGAAACTTTAGCAGGATATCATAGTTTTTTTCCTTCATACTTAGCTTCATACGTAAAAAAATTTCAATTTACTCAATTTTTAAAAGAACTAAACAAAATAGAATCAATTAATAAAATTAACAAAACAAGCATAGTACTACAGCTAATAAACACTTTATTACCACGAAAAATAAAATATATATTAAAAAGAGAAAATACAAATTGGATTAACTATGACACCTTTAGTACAATTGACAATAAAAGCCCTTACATAACTTACGGTGAAAGAGATAGTCATCTGCAAACATTTTCAAAAGCACAACTATTTCACACGAATTTGCCTCTTTTATTACATTATGAAGACCGAAATTCAATGGCACATTCCATTGAAGCACGTGTTCCTTTCTTAGACTACAAGTTAGTTGAACATATTATCTCTTTACCTGATGATTTAAAGATTAAAGATGGAGTTACAAAATATATTTTACGTGATTCACTAAAAGAAATCCTTCCAAAAAAAATTCTAAATAGAAAAGATAAAATGGGCTTTGTCACGCCTGAATCCATTTGGGCAAAAAAGAATGCTGACTTTTTCAAAAAAGAACTTGAGGAAGCCGTTAACAAAAGTAAATTTATTAATAAAAATATTCTAGATAGTTTTAACAATTTTATTAATGGTAAAGAAGCTTATAACAATGCTTATTAGAGAATAATTACTTATTCAAAATGGCTAGATATATTTGGAGTAAAAGAGTGAAAATATTAACAATACTTGGGGCAAGACCTCAATTTATTAAAGCGGGTTCACTCAGTCGTGAACTAAAAAACTATCCAAAAATCAACGAGATTATTGTACACACAGGTCAACATTATGATACCAATATGTCAGATGTTTTTTTTAATGATATGCAAATTCCAAAACCTAATTATTTTTTAGGAATTGGTGGTAAATCCCATGGTGCTATGACAGGCCAAATGATTGAAAAAATTGAAGAGGTAGTTTTAATTGAGAATCCTGATTGGATAATTGTATACGGTGATACTAATTCTACACTTGCAGGTGCAATAGTTGCTAGTAAGTTACATATTAAATTAGCTCATATCGAAGCGGGTCTACGTAGTTTTAACATGGAAATGCCCGAAGAAGTCAATAGAATTCTTACTGATAGAATTAGCAATATTTTATTTTGTCCTACTTATACCGCGGTCAAGAACCTCAAGAATGAAGGGTTTGATAACTTTAACTGTAAAATTGTACAAACTGGTGATGTTATGCTAGACGGAGCCATTTTTTATAAAGAACTAGCTTTAAAACCTAAAAACATCAATTCTTCTAGCTTTATTCTTTCTACTGTTCATCGAGCAGAGAATACAGATAATGAGTTGAAACTTCGTAATATTTTCAAAACACTTATTAAACTTTCAGAAGATAAAGAAGTTATTTTGCCGCTTCACCCACGTACAAAGAAAAGAGTTCTTGACCTTAATATTAGTCTTGACAAGCTAACAGTTATTGAACCAGTAGGTTATTTAGAAATGGTTTGGCTAATTTCAAACTGTGATATTATTATAACAGACAGTGGTGGTCTACAAAAGGAAGCCTACTTTTTTAAAAAACCTTGTATTACACTCCGTGAAGAAACAGAATGGATAGAATTAGTAGAAAATAATGTCAATATTCTTGTAGGAACACAAGTATCAAGTATATTGGATGCTTATAAACAATGTAAAGTATTGCAAGTCAATAATAAAAGTCAAAATTTATATGGTGACGGCCAAGCATGTAAGACTATTATTCAAGAGTTACTAAAATGAAAATAGCCCATATAAACTATCTTCCATATGATAATGTCATTGGTGTTGAAAAAAAACTAAGTCAGCAAGCAAAAAGTGCGAGAGAATCAAATATAAATATGGACTTTATAGTTATAAATTCTAAAGTCCAAAAAATTGAAAAGAACTTGCAGCTTTTAAAAATGGTTGTTCCTAGCAATTTTTTATTGAAGACTTTATATAAAAAACTTTTTAAATTCAAAGTTATTGAGAATAGTGTTAATCTAAATAATTACGACTACATTATTTTACGATACCCTGACATGGACTTTTCTTCAATCTACTTTATGTCTAAATATGGAAATAAAATTGTGACTGAACATCATACAAATGAACTTGGTGAATTAGAAACTTCTAAGAAAAATTTAACTAGGATTTTAAAAATTTATATAGAAAAAAAATTTGCGCCAAATTTTATATCAAAGTCCAAAGGAATTATTGGAGTCACTGATGAGATTAGACAAGTTGAATTAACTAAAACTAATGACAAAATTCCATCTACTGTAATTAGTAATGGAATAAATGTGAATGAAATCAACTTTACTTCTTTCAAATTTTTTGATGACAAAGAGCTTACTCTAATCTTTGTAGCTTCCTCTTTCGCCCCTTGGCATGGACTAGATCGTTTACTTGAAGGTCTTAAACATTACGATGGTCAACTACCAATTAGACTTAACTTAATTGGCAGTCTACCTTTGATATATCATGACCAAATTAAATCTATTTCCAATAAAACCGTATCAATTGAAATATTAGGAAAAAAGTATGGTGAAGAATTAGATCATTACTTTAGAAATTCAAATATTGCAATTTCAAGTTTAGCTTTACATAGAAATGGCATGGAAGAAGCTTGCGTTTTAAAAACTAGAGAGTATATTGCGAGAGGCATTCCTTTTATTTACGCTTATTGCGATAGTGACTTAAGTGGAGATGAAAGTTTTGCACTTCTATTTGACAGTAATGATTTACACATTGATATTAAAAAACTTATAACTTTCTCAAAAAAAGTATCATCTATTAAAAATATATCTTCACAGGAAAGAAGTTTTGCTAAAAAATACTTAGACTGGGAAATAAAAATCAAGCAAATGAATTCGTTTGTTAAGACATTAGATGTGTAGTATTCTCGGTTCTTTTAATCCAAGGCTATCATTTCAAGAGTATGAACAATTAAATATAAGTATGTCACATCGTGGACCTGATAATTCTACATTAAAAGAGTTCGTATTTCAGGACAAAAGAATTTTTCTTGGACATAATCGATTAGCTATTCAAGACCTTGATGCTAAAGCCAATCAGCCTATGCAGAGTGAACGATTTGTTATTATTTTTAATGGAGAAATATATAATCATTTAGAACTTCGTAACGAGCTTAAAAATACCTTTTTGACACATAGTGATACAGAAACACTTTTAGCACTTTTTTTACATTATGGCGTTAAAAAAACTATTTCAAAACTCATTGGAATGTTTGCCATTGCTCTACTTGACAAACATGATGATAAACTCTACCTTATTCGTGACCGAGTAGGTATTAAACCTCTTTATTGGACTTTACAAGACAATGAGTTTTCTTTTTCATCTGAATTAAAAGGCTTTTCTTCTCATCTTAAATCTAAAAAAAATGATAAATCTCTTATCCAGTTTATGAGTTTAGGATATATACCAAATGACAAAAGCTATTATCATGATATAAATAAACTTCCCCCTGCCCACCTTTTAACTTTTGACGGAACGACAACAAAAGTAGAGAGATATTGGGACTTACCCAAAGAGAAAATCGACATCAGTTTTGAAGATGCTTTACAGCAGAGTGAATCTTTAATTCGAAGTTCAATTAACTATAGACTTTTGGCTGACGTGGAAGTTGGAAGCTTTTTGAGTGGTGGGGTAGATAGCTCTCTTGTGAGTGCTATTATGCAACAAGAGTCTCAAAAGAATATTAAAACCTTTTCTATAGGTTTTGAAGATAAACGTTATGATGAATCTATCTATGCTAAAGAGGTTGCCAAGTATTTAAATACCGAGCATTATGAGTATAAATTTAAAGCTACTGATGTTTTAGAATTGATTAATGACTTTGATATCTTTTATGACGAACCTTTTGGTGATGCTTCATCTTTACCGATGATGATTCTTTCAAAAATGACAAAAGAACATGTAACTGTTGCTCTTTCTGGTGATGGAGGAGATGAGCTTTTTACAGGATATGAACGATACTTTTTAACACAAGATTATTATAAAAAGCTTTCTAAACTTCCCAATTTCGCACGAAAAGCACTCAGTACAATAGCGCCGTATTCCTATCAAGATAAACTTGAAAAAATTGCTTATCCTCTTAAAAATTTGTCACATGAAAACTTATATGCTGTCTTAAATACAGCAGTAAAACCATGGGAACTTTCTAAAATATTCAACCAAGACTTTATGTACAGCGTTTTTGATAAAGAGCCTAGTTTTTTAGACTTACAAGAGCTTCCGATGAAATTTAACACTATAGAAAACTTTTCTACTTTCGATTTTTATAGGTATTTACCTGATGATATTTTAACCAAGGTAGATAGAGCATCTATGGCATATTCCTTAGAGGCTAGAGTACCCTTACTTGACCATAGAGTTGTCGAATTTGCCTATGCCCTTCCAACAAAAGTAAAACTTCAAAAAGGAAAAAAATCTATTTTAAAAGAAATTTTATATCAACATGTTCCTAAAAAGTTAATAGACAGACCAAAAAAAGGTTTTTCTGTTCCTCTTCAACATTGGTTTAGGGATGAATTAAAAGATATTCTTTTTGAAAAAATCGAATCCCTAGATGAAAAATTTGATAAAGAGCACATCACTTCACTTGCTAATAAACATATTTATAAAAATAGGAATTACGAATATATTTTTTGGAACTTAATGAGGATTTCATGAAAAAAAACCTCTCTATTTTAATTTATTCTCTTGGCTCAGGTGGAGCTGAACGTGTAGTATCACTTTTACTCGAATTCTTAAAGGAGTACTTCAATGTAACATTAGTATTAATGAATAATACTATTCATTATGAAGTTCCAAAAAATATTCAGGTTTTTTATCTTGAAGAATCTAGTATTTATGAATCAGGTATATTGAAACTTTTAAAAATACCTTTTTTAGCCTATCGATATCGTAAGCTCTGCACACAATATAATATTGATACTTCGCTCTCTTTTATGAATAGACCAAATTATATTAATGTCATTGCAAAATTACTTGGGAATAAGTGTCATACTATCATTTCAGAAAGAGCTATGCCTTCTTTACAGTATGGATACAATAATTTTCAATCCAAAATCAACAAGATTCTTATTAAAAGCCTATATCCTGAAGCAGATAAAATCATTGCTAATTCTTATGGAAATGCAGAAGACTTAGAAAGAAATTTTTCAATACAAAAAAGTTTACTTCATGTCATTCAAAACCCAATTGACTTAACAATGATTCAACAAAACGCACTAGAACCCATAAATTTCAATTTTAACCCTTATACTTATATTACTATAGGTCGTTTAGATGAAGGGAAAAATCACGCTATGTTAATTCATGCCTTTGCAAAACTTGCAAATAAAAGTACACAATTACTTATTATTGGAGATGGGCTGTTAAAAGAACCTCTACAAAAGCAAATTGATTCATTGAATCTTCAAAATAGAGTTTTTTTATTAGGTAAAAAAACAAATCCATATAAATATCTTCAGCGAAGTGACTGTTTTGTCTTTGGAAGCAATCATGAAGGCTTTCCTAATGTTGTTTTAGAAGCTTTAGCTACTAATTTACCTGTTATATCAACTAACTGTCCTAGTGGTCCTCAAGAGATATTAGCACCCACAAATAAAAATGAATATGGCATTTTAACACCTGTTAATAATTCAAACGAGATGTATCAAGCCATGCAATTACTTTTAACAGATAACAATAAAGCTAACTACTATAAAAATCAAGCTAGAATACGCGCTAAAGATTTTGATAAAACAGAAATTTTACAACACTACCTAAAGGTTATAAATGAATAAAATTCAAGAACTACTAAATATTGAAGAAAAAAAGTTTTCCATCCCAACATTTATACTTTTGATGTTGATTGCATTTGCCTTTAGTTTTGCTGTTCGTCTTATCTGGGTAACACAGTTTCAAGATATACCCGATTATAGCTGGAATAATGAAATTATGTTAAACACTAATGATGGTTACTTTTTTGCTGAAGGAGCCCGTGATATTATAAGTGGTCATCATCAAGATAATGATTTATCGCCAATTGAATTTCCTCTTGCTAAACTAACTGCATTTTTATCCATGGTACTCCCTATTTCGTTTGAAACCCTTATTCTATACATGCCTGCATTTTTTGGGTCTTTACTCATTATCCCTGTAATATTAGTAGGTCGATTATTGAAACTTGACCATGTTGGTTTTGTTGCTGCTATGATTACAGGAATTGTGTGGAGTTATTATAATAGAACAATGGTTGGCTATTACGATACCGATCTTTTGATTGTTGTTTTTCCTACCTTTGTCATGTACGGACTACTTCTAAGTATTTATTCTCAAGATTCTAAAACTCTTAGTATTGCTCCTCTTTTTGCAGCCTTAGCCATTATGTGGCATGGTGGGATTTTAAATGTTGTTCATGCTTCACTTGCTATTACATTTTTCTATACTATTATTTTTGATAGAAAAAATTTATTCAATTACAAATTGCTAATACTTTTATCTATTGCACTTCTAACTATACCATTGTCCATTAAATTATTTTTGATAATTGTATTCGCTTCAGTATTTCATTTTTTCAATGAAAAAATTCCTCAAAAGATGCTAGTTAGTCTCATAGTGACTGCAGTACTAAATTATTTTTTCTTTGGTGGATTTACATGGATTATGAATATACTGTCGAATGCTTATATTTTACGTGGAGCAGATTTAACTTATGATTTACATTTTTTTGCTGTTGTAAATACTGTTAGAGAAGCAGGCCACATCCCATTTGAAACTTTTGCAAATCGTATTAGTGGGAGTGAAGTGCTTTTTATCTTATCTGTAATTGGTTATGCTCTTTTTACTGTTCGTTATAAAATTCTACTCTTAACTTTACCAATGGTTGGACTTGGTTTTTTCGCAATGCAAGGGGGATTACGTTTTACCGTTTTTGCGGTTCCTTTTATGGCATTAGGTTTTAGTTTTTTTGCTGTTTTAATATCCCAGTACCTTTCATTATTTGCGGCCAATAAAATACAAAAACCACTTCAATACCTTTTAATATCAGTGTTTACAGTATTCTCTCTTTATCCTAATATTCAACATATTATTGCCTATAAAGTCCCCACTGTATTTAATAAAACAGAAGTTGAAATTCTAGATCGATTAGGAAAAATAGCCTCTTCTGAAGATTATGTAATTTCATGGTGGGATTATGGTTACCCTATCCGTTACTACGCCGATGTAAAAACTATTGTTGATGGCGGTAAACATGATGGAAATGTAAACTTTCCTGTTAGTTTTGCTCTTACAAACAACCAAGTAGCTGCTGCAAATATGATGAGAATGGATGTTGAATATACAGAATTTGCATATCAAAATAACATTCAAAAATCTTCTATTAAACAGATGCTTGAAGCCACAAACGGGCTACACCCCAATCAATTTTTAGGACTTTTAAATCAAAAGGACCTTAATATAACTGATAAGACACGAGATATTTTTCTATATCTTCCAGGTCGTATGTTAAATATTTTACCAACAGTAAAAATTTTCAGTAATATGGATTTAACAACAGGACAGCAATATAATTCACCACTATTTTATCGTTCAACTATGATTCAGGACAATGGTAAGCAAATTAATCTTGGTAATAATATTATTATGGATAAACAAACGGGAACTATAAAGATTCAAGGACAAAATATTCGTCTTAATTCTATGTATATTACACAATATGATGGTTCAGGAAAACTACAAGTACAAAAACAAAGCATTGATCCTACATCACGATTTTTTATTGTCTATATGAGAAACCATAATTCGATGTTACTGATGGACAGTGATATGTTTAATTCAACATTCATTCAACTCTATGCACTTGAAAATTATGATCCTGAACTTTACGAACCGGTTGAGTTAAACCCTTACGCTAAAGTCTATAAACTGTTAAAGTAAGTATCTATTAATGTGTGGAATAGCAGGAAGTATTAATGTTTCAAAAGATGTTGTAAAGAACTTTACGACATCACTATATCATCGTGGACCTGATGCGCAAAATTATTTCTATCATGATAATGTTAATTTAGTTCATACACGTCTGGCTATTCAAGATGTTGAAGCAGCCCATCAGCCTATGTCATACAAAGAATACACCCTCATATTTAATGGTGAAATTTACAACCATTTAGAACTGCGTGACACTCTCAAAGAATTTTCTTTTAAAACTTTCTCTGATACTGAAACTCTTTTATACCTTTTAATAAAGTATCATGATAAAGCATTAAATATGCTTGATGGAATGTTTGCATTTTCTCTCTTTAATGCCACAACTAAAGAACTTTTTTTGGCACGAGACAGAGCTGGTAAAAAGCCTCTTTACTTCTATCATGATAATCAGAAATTTCTTTTTGCTAGTGAATTGAATTCACTTAAAAATGCAACAAAACTTTTAATAAACGAACAAAACATACAAGAATATTTTCGATTAGGATTTATGTATAAACAGAGTACACCTTATCAAAATGTAACCGAACTTTTGCCGGCTCATTTTATGACAATTAATACAAAAACACTTAAAATAAAAACAGAACAATATTTTAATATTGAATCTTTCTATCATGATAAAAGTAATATGAGTTTTGAAGAGTCATTGGACAAATGTGACACCCTACTTCATACTGCCGTCAGAAGCCGACTAGAGAGTTCTGATTTAGAAGTGGGTACGTTTTTGAGTGGAGGTATTGATAGTGGTTTAATTACCGCTATTGCATCAAAGTATAAAAAAGATTTAAAAACATTTACAGTAGCTTTTGATTCTCCCGACACTACAATCTTTGATGAATCTTCATTAGCTTTTGATGTAGCACAAAAATATAATACTGAGCATACAAAAATTAATATTAATTTCAATAATTTACATAATGACTTAGAAACAATTTTATCAAGCTATGGTGAACCTTTTTCGGATAGTTCAGCCATTCCAAGTTATTATGTTTCACAAGAAGCAAAAAAATCACTTACTGTTATTTTAAACGGCGATGGTGCAGATGAACTTTTTGCAGGATACCGACGCTATGTTCCCTTTTCAAAAATCAACTTTTTTAATTTACCACAAACTATTAAAAGTGGTGCAGGCTTTTTAGAAAATATTTTACCTCATCCTCACAATAAAAAAAGTATCTATAACTATATTTATCGATTAACTGCACTTGCATCAAAAAGTGGCGCAGCACAATATTTAAGTAGTACCGTTGATGTTTTTGAAGGGTATGAAAATATTTTTATTCGACAAAATGCACAAAAAGAGTCATTACACAACCTTGAACAATCACTACAGCATATAAATAATTTAAAGTTGAATGGTCTTGACAGTTTGATGCTTGCTGATTTTGGAATAATCTTACCAGGAGACTTACTACCAAAAATTGATATTGCAACAATGGCACACTCTTTAGAGGGTCGTTCTCCTTTTTTAAGTAAAGAGCTTCTTGAGTTTGCACCAACATTACCCTCTACACATAAAATTAATGGAAAAACGACCAAATATATTTTAAGAGAACTCTCTAAAAAATATTTACCTGAACATATTATTAATCAGCCTAAACGAGGATTTGAAATTCCTTTGAAACATTGGGTTAATCATCAACTAAAAGATACTATTCATGACTATCTCTCAGGTAGTAGCTATTCAAGTGAATTTATCGATAAAAATTGGATTCAAAACTTACTTGATGACACACTTTCCATTGCTCCAGAAAAACGCGCTAAAATGTTGTGGAACTTAATTTCACTAGAGATTTGGCATAAAAAAGTCTATTTATCAAGCTCACAAGAAGTACAAAAATGATAATTGCATTTTTGTCTCATGTTGACATCAATTTATATCTCTTTCGACTACCTGTTATGAAAGCTTTAGTTGAAGATGGTCATACTGTTTATGCCATTGCTCCACAAGGTGATTACTTTGATAAATTTAAAGAGCATAATATTACCGCACTTCATTATGAGATAAATCGTCAAAGTCTTAACCCTTTTTCAGAACTAACCACCATAAAAAATATTGAAAAAGTAATAGAACCTCTTAACTTAGATGTTTTACACAATTTCACAGTTAAACCCAATATTTATGGTTCTATTGCAGGAAAACGGCAAAAAGTACCTACTATTATTAACTCTATTACAGGTTTAGGAAGTTTTTTTATTCAAACTACGCCTAAAGCAAAAATAGTAAAATTTATAATTAAATTACTTTATAAATATGCTAATAAAAATGCTTCTGCGGTAATGTTTCAAAATAGTGATGATTTAAGTTATTTTGTAGATGAAAATCTTTTAGACTTAAAAAAAACTGTCCTTATTAAAGGCTCAGGTATTGATACTTCATTTTTCACACCTCAAGAAAAACCACAATATTTATTAGACGAATTAAAGTGTCATAATAAAACTATTGTGATGATGGTAGCTCGTGCTATCTGGGACAAAGGGATTAAAGAGTTTTATCATGCGGCTCAAAACTTAGCATCAAAAGATGTTATATTTATCTTAGTTGGAGATACAGATGAGGGAAACCTTTCTTGTGCTGATTCAAAATTTCTAAATACTAAAAATGTGACATGGCTTGGCCATCGTACTGATATTAAAGATTTAACCTCATTAGCAGATATATATGTTCTTCCAAGTTATCGAGAAGGCTTGCCTCGTACTCTTTTAGAAGCAGCATCAATGCAAAAAGCAATTGTTACTACAGACGCTGTAGGGTGTAAAGAGGTAGTAAATGATGGGGAAGATGGATTTTTAGTACCTATTAAAGATAGTAATGTTTTGAGTAAAAAAATAGAAATTTTAATTCATGATACTAATTTACGCGATGAATTTGGTAAAAAAAGCCGTGAGAAAGCGATAAATGAATTTGATATAGCTATAATTGTAAAAAAGTATTTAGATGTATATAAACGTTTTTAAACCTCTACTCGACAAAATTTTAGCTCTGCTACTTTTAATACTAGCCTCACCTATATTAATTTTTACTGCAATTGCTATTATGATAAAAATGGGTACTCCTATCCTGTTCAGACAACAACGTCCAGGTAAAAAAAGTCATATTTTCTCAATTTATAAATTTCGTAGTATGAGTGATGAAAAAGATAATTTAGGAAATTTACTTCCTGATGAAGATCGATTAAAAGGTTTAGGTCAATTTATACGCTCTAACTCTCTCGATGAGCTTCCTCAACTTATCAATGTACTAAAAGGTGAAATGAGTTTTATTGGACCACGACCTCTTTTAGTAGAATATCTTCCACTTTACAGTGACATTCAAAAAAAACGTCATAATGTCACACCTGGAATTAGTGGATGGGCTCAAATAAATGGTCGTAATGCAATATCATGA
>Ga0233441_1002553_pt1 | contig 13273 bp, 13 predicted proteins | sample SI_123_September_4_FD_182781 | JGI IMG/M metagenome (GOLD analysis project Ga0233441, IMG submission 182781) | Seawater microbial communities from Saanich Inlet, British Columbia, Canada - SI_123_September2016_135_MG | ecosystem: Environmental > Aquatic > Marine > Inlet | place: Canada: British...
GCTTATTGAGTTTATATTTAATGCGTGGATTTACCAAGGATACCATATCGAATAAACTCTTTGGAATGCTCCATTTTGAAATTGACTTGTCTAACGCACTACGCATAGCGTTATAAATATCACGAGAAGAGTGTGGAGTGCCGTCTGTTGCAATAAATATTTCTCCATTAGCACGATCATCATCAGCCACCAATAAAATTGCTCGAACTAAATCATCCACATGAATCATTGATCTTTTATTGTCAGTTTCAGGCAAGGGTGGAAACCAACCTTTCTTAATGCCTGACAACATTAATTGCAGATTGCCCTTAACGTTCGGACCGTAAACTAATGAGGGGCGAATGATAGATACATGCATACCGGATTCTTTACCGATTTTCAATAACTTTAATTCCGCCTCTCGTTTGGTCTTTCCATAAACGCCTTCTGGATCGCCATGGTCTTTTTCACTTACACACATCCCAAAAGTAGAGCCACCACCCGCCTTAACACTACTAACAAATATAAACCTTTTAACATTAGACTTTACAGCTAGCCTAGCCAATCTTATTGTTGCATCCACATTAACTTTTTGATAAAGCTTTTGAATTTTAGTTGAATCACGCAAATCATGTGCAAAGCCAGCCAGGTGAAAAACTGTGCTCACCCCATCTAACGCATTATTAGGTATCACCTCAGATTGCAGATCACAAACTACAGTTTCATAATCAGGTTGTTTTTCACGAGACAATACTCTAATATTAGCGCCTATCGCTCCAACAAGCCTCTGCCCAATAAAACCTGTTGCACCTGTAATTAATAATTTCAATTATATAAACTCTGGTTAAATTTTAATATTGTCAATAATCAGATAACTCTATTTTGAATGACTTTGGTCAAAAGACCGCTGAAAGACTTTTGGTGTAATACCTCTTAAAATATCCATTTTTTTATACTCCTTTATTTAAAATATCCCAACATCTTACCAGGGTATTTTAAAAGTATTTTAAATATATTTGTATCCATACCGTTATCACGACAAACTTGAAGTTGTTCTATACTAATTATCCAAATACTATTAAAAGATGTACTAACGCCACCAATCCTCATCTTCACTAAAACCTCTTGTATATAGCTATAACTAATTTTATGATTGAATAGAAAGCGCACCAATATATCAAAGTCAGCAGCAATCTTTAGATCAGTTCTAAATACTCCATACTTTTCATACGCCTCTCTTTTTACAAAAAAAGTAGGATGTGCAGGCATCCACCCATAGGCAAATCTTGAGAGATTAAACTTACTGCTATCATAGTATCTTACAGTTTTATCCAGATTTTCTGGCCTCACAAATACTAAATCAGCATATACACTATCAACATCTTTTTCTTCAAACTCTTTAATAACTTTTTCTATAACTTTTTCATCTATATAAAAATCATCACTATTAAGTATCCCTACAATGCCACCGGTTGCTAAATTAATACCCTTATTCATTGCATCGTAGATACCCTTGTCTTTTTCACTAACAAACTTACTAATCTTATCTCCATAGCTTTGTACTACCTCTAAAGTGCCATCATCACTAGCGCCATCTATTATTATGTACTCAATATTCTTATATGTTTGAGAGAGAACCGAATCAATTGCACTTTTAATAGTCTCTTTATTGTTGAAGACTACTGTTATGATGGAAATTTTCATTTACTTTATTTGAATATTTTTAATAATTTTTCTTTATGGATTGATTTTGAATATTTTTCTCGATAAGCGTCTCTTAACTTTAGTGATAACTCATCCTTATACTCATAAAATTTAAATTTTTCAATACATTCATTTAAGCTATGGATATTATTTGGCTCAAAATAAAAAGGATAGTCATCTCCAAGCATTTCATTAACAAGACCGACATTGGTCGTAAGTACAATTGTTCCCATCATCATTGATTCAAGTATGATAGTTGGCTGTCCTTCATTCCAAGATGGGAGGATTAAAGCTTCCGCTTCATAAATATTTTTATATTTATCTTCACCATTTATAAAGCCATTAATTTTTATATTTATACTTTCATATTTTTTTATATTTATTTCATTATTTACAAACCCACCAAAACACTCTAGAGATAAATTTTTATTATTTGAAAATACTTCTAATAATTCAAAAATACCTTTCTCCTTTATATAGTTTGATATATAAATAAACTTTTTTTTCTTTTTTATCTCGTTAAATTCACATTCATTATTCAAAGAATTCTCTAATACAAAAATATTATTATTATCAAAATATGTTGAAAATTCTTGTTTTTGATTTTCAGATAAGACAATCAATATGTCTGTAAAATTAAAAATAAGTTTTGTTATAAGTATATTGATAAAGGATTTTTTATAAAATACTTTAAAATCTCCTCTGTGAATATGTAAAACTATTTTTCCTTCTCCGCTTAATTTAAAGCTAAAAATTGAGCCCAATGTTTTGACACTTCCAAAAGTAGACAGGGAAAATACTGTATAAAAATAGTTATATTGATTCTTTTTATTTAAACTAAATATTTCTTGGACTGATGAAATGAATTTTTTTATTTTTGAAGTTATTTTTTTATTGTATTCTTTAAAGTTACTTTTTTCTTCAACTATTCCAACATCAAATTTTTTTGCCAATAAATCAATATTAAGTTTATTTGCTAAACTAATACCATGAGTAATATTTGGCACTAATTCTCCAAAAAAAAGAATTGTATTTTTCATAATATATTCTCCGAATCTATCTAGAACTTTATATCTATCTTTATACAATCTTTAGTATTCAATACTTTCAACATATAACTTAATAGCTTCATCCTGTCTATCATTTTAATAATAAGCATTAAAAATAACATCGCACCCATGTTTTTAATTAATTAGTTTATACAATGCTATCTCAAAAGTAAAACCCTTTTCATAGCTTAAAGTTTTACTCACATTACTTGATTTGTAATTCTTAAGAATGGTTGAGAGCTTAGCAACAACGTTAGAGTTGAAGCTTAAAGTCTGTCATTATGCCACCACTTTTAGCGTGATTATTTACTATTACGTTACACTTACACTTACACTTACACTAAATTTAGAATACCTGTATAAAGTTAACTTCACATTATATCTATATACGGATTTGAGCAAAAATTACTGGCAATATCCAGATTAAGACAGATTATCTTGTCCGAATCAAAAAAGGTGTCCCCCTTACACTTTCTTTTATCGTGAAATTAGTATTGTCTAACAAAAATTCTTCGACTGCTCTCCGGGCACCTGGAAAAGCCTCATTACTTTGATTTTCATCATTAAGAGAGTAATCATCAATTATAATAATACCATTTATAGCAACCTTATTCGAAAGGTTATCTAACGGTTGTTTTACAGAATTATACAAATCGCCATCAAGATGTAAAATTGCAATTTTATTTACATTTAAATCTTTTGTTGATTTATCAAAAAAACCTTTGCATATAGTACAATCTTCGCTTGATAAGTCTGCTTTTTCCAAAATATGTTTTAAATTATTAACAGAGTAATCAAATTGATTATTTGGGGATTTTGACCATTCACCTTTTTTTGGGTCTCTCCAGCTTTCGTCCTCTATGCTTGGCTCAGGAAAACCTTCAAAGCTATCCATGGCATAAACATGTCTTTTTAAGTTTGCTTTATAGTATTGTTGTAATGCTAAAATTGTTATCATGCTTCGGCCACGTCCAACTCCGCATTCTACAATAGAGCCCTCTACGTCATGAACCATCTCGAAATACTTATTCCAATAAAGTACATTTAGAATGTTAGATTTGTTATAAATATGATAAAAATCATTAACATCTTTCGGATGTTTCTTTTGAGAAAACATTTCACCTTTGTTCATATAGTTTTAACCATTATTTATCTAAATAAAATATTATACATGTCTATGTGGACTAATCTCTCTATTGATTAATCAATAATCTCAATTCCTTAACATTATTAGAGGCATAGAGGCAGATTGCATTGCAAGCCAAGCAATTTGTTTGAAGATGGCCATAAAGATGGTTTAAGCACTAGTACGCCATCGCTAGAAATTGGGTTTAAAAGTAGTTAAACCAATAAACACTACCATATCAATCAAAGAGTATAAGAGGTGTAGTTATAAGCTACGAGGGTTTGATATTAGTTATGCTAGCCAAATATAGAAGGTAGACATAACCTACATCAATTTTGTAGATAGTATAGTGGCTATTATTGATTTGTAAGTGGTTTTTTTTGAAAGGCTAGCGCTAATAAAAAAGCAAGCAAAAACCCGCCCTGACTAAGCTTGAATGTTTCATGAAACAATCCGTAAACTAGCACTCCAATAAATCCAAAAAATAAACTTTTATCGCACTCAAATAGGTAAGTAACCACTCTTTTTATAAGAAGAATATAAATGATAAAGCCAAATACGCCAGTACGGAATAGAACATCAGTATATTGATTATGAGCTGATCCAGCTAAATTATCAAAGAGAATCCAAACGCCAAGATATCCAGATCCAGTAAACGGGTTGGTTGTAATAAACTTCATGATTTTTTCAAACATATACATTCTATACCCTTCACTCCCGCTAGAATTAGAAAGATTAAATCCATTAGCACCCATGTCAAGTAATTTTGAGAAAAAAGTAACGTTAAAGAACTTAATTAAGAGGTGTGCATACAGATCAATCAAAAGATAGGCGCAGAAAAAAGTAAAAATAAAAGCCAAAAGCCATTTTATTTTTTTAGTAAATTTTTTCTTACTAAAAATACTTTCATAGAAAACATACGCAACCAAACTTACAAGCCACGCGAGCACACTTGAACGGCTAAATGTCAGAAATATTCCGGCTATTATTAACATTAAAGCTAAATATTTTAATAAAAAAGCCCAAGGCATTTTTATTGGCTTATACAGATAAACAATCCAGAATGCCATTATATATATAAAACCATAACGCTGAGATCCAAACAATCCCTTGGCCTCAAATCCAAAACTATCAATTCCAGATGAAAAAAAACCATGCACTGATGGAGCCATCATAAGAAAAGAGGCTAATACAATAGAAATCTTAAATGCGCTAATTTGAGCAGTGTCAATAGATATAAAAAGATAGCTGAATATTGTCATGAAAATAAAGAAACTTGCAAGTTTTCTATCATAAAATTGAGATAATTCCATTTGAGTTAAAATACTTACAAAGAATATAAAAATATACAAATAAATTACACTCAGTATGTATATATGAGGGGTTGTTATTTTATTTTTATACAATATCATCATCAACGGATATAAGGCGAATAAGTAATTAGAGCTTAATGGAATATGGATACCAACTAAATAAGTTGCAGGAATAAAAAAAATAGTAAACATTGATATGTTTACTAAATTCTTAATATTTATAAAATTAAATTTCGGGTTCATTTTTTAAAAAATGTTTCAAACTGCCTACCAAGCCGTACGGCCTCCATCAACCGGAATAATGGCACCATTTAAATAGCTTGAAGCATCTGAAAGCATCCACAACAATGTACCTTGATATTCATTAGAGTCTGCCATTCTCCCCATTGGAATTCTTTTATTCACTTCCTCTAAAAAATCATCAGGCTGGCCATTTTCAACACCCCCCGGGCACATAACATTACAACGTACATTCTTATCAGCCCAATAAGTTGCCAAATATCTTGTTAAGCCAATCAACCCTGTTTTAACCACAGAATAAGTAACTGGCTTCACATTTTGCTTATTAACATCAATACCATCCTTGGCATATAGCCTTTGATCTGGAGCTATCAAACCTAAGTCTGACGAAATATTCACAATTGAGCCACCATTAGAATTTTGAGAGATTGCAAATCCATAATGCTTTGCACATAAAAATGAACCCGTTAAACCAACTGCAATGTCGTCATTCCAAATATTTAAAGGAAAGTTCTCCAATCTAGAAAAATTAACTTTTTTACTATCTTCTACTTTTGGATTGTTTGCTGCATTGTTAACTAAGCCATCAATCTTACCAAATCTCTCAATTAGCCTTTCAACATTACTTTTAATCATTTTTTCATCAGTAATGTCAATCGCAAAACCAACTGCACCCACCTTGTATTTTACATTTAGTACATTAGCAAAATCATCAACTGCCTGTTGTGACAAATCTAGCAATATTGGCGTTCCACCATAACATGCCACAGCCTCAGCATGCTTTCTACCCAATAATCCTGTAGCGCCAGTAATAACAATAATTTTATTATCTAATCTAAATAATTTTTCTAACATTAAAAAACTCCTACAGTCTGCCCACCGTCAATTGTCAAGGTGGCGCCTGTAATAAAACTCGCCCTATCTGAGCATAAAAATACAGCAGAGTCGGCAATCTCTTGTGGCGTTGCAAGACGATTCATTGGCACTGTTGATTTAATGACCTCATCTACGTGTTTTGCATTTTGTTGGATTTTTTCATCCCAAGACCCGCCTTTAAAATACACATTACCTGGTGCAATTACATTCACCCTGACCCCCGGAGCTAGCTTCCTTGCCATATTTTTTGATAATGCAATAATTGCTGTTTTAGCTGTTGAATAGTCGGTAGGTGCGCCAAAGGCTTCCATTCCAGCGATTGAAGAGATGAATAACAATGCTCCTTGCGATTCCAATAACATTGGTAAAAAAGTTCGGGCTGTTTGTAGAGCGGATTCAAAGTTACTATTCCATATTTTTTTCCATTGCTCATCACTGGGCAAGGCATCTGATACACTCCGTCCATCACCCACATTTACTATAACAATATCTAAACTATCCCACCTATTCTCAACTTCACTCTTTAAACTATTAAGTGATTCAACATTAGTACAGTCATATTTACAAGCAAAAGTATTTTCTAAACCGTAAATACTTTGTAATCTTTTTTCATTTTCAAACAAAGAATGAGAGCCTCGAGATACTAAGCAAGTTTTTGCACCTTCTTGTAAAAAACTTTCAGCAACAGCCAAGCCTATACCTCTTGATGAGCCTGTTATTAAAACTTTTTTATTATTAAGGTTTAAATTCATCTTACTTAGTCATCTCAACACACACTAAATCAGCCAATCCCGATGATTCTACAAATTCAACCCAATTTTTATCAACACTACTATTTAAAAAGTCTAATTTTCCATTGCCTGTTGGTTTGTTATCACGCAACCATAACATAACATTAGACATATCAAAATTATGTCTGAAAGATATTCTAATATCTGAAAATCCAGCCTGATCCACCATTTGTTTTAATGTTTTATCTTCAAAATACCATAAGTGTGCTGTGCGATAAAAAAACTCATCAAAGGAGTTGATATTTAATTTCATTAAAATATCATTAAGATTATCTGTTTCCAAATACATCTTGCCACCTTTTTTTAATAGGCTGTAAGCATCTTTCAAGTACTGCTGTGGATTTTTAACATGCTCTAATACGCCAAATGAAATAATACTATCAACTTTTTCCCTGTATTTTGACTGAGCTGTCTCAATATCAGAAAAAATCTCATGCCCTCTTCTTTTTAAAGATTCATGATAACCAGAAAAAGGCTCAATTCCTAATGTTTTTTCACTCAAACCACTCACTAAATCTAAAAATGCGCCGCCACCACAACCATAATCCAAAACAATCTTGCCTCTAAAAAAATCAGCACCAATTTTATCTAACCTTGGTGGCTGTTCATTATCGTGCATTTCTATATAATCACTCGGATTTGACGTTTCGTTGTAAGCATTGCGATATTCATCAGACTGGTAATATTCCATTGTTAACGGATTGTCTAACAATCTAACCAAGCCACAGCCATTACATTTAACAACTTTATGTTTAATTGTTGTTTTTATACCTACAACACCATCTCGAATCACGCCATTATAATTGACTTCATATTCTTGAATATTACACAAATCACAACTTGTCATAAAACCTCCACAATTTCCATTAAATTACCTTCCTTATCATGACAATATGCCACCTTAACTTTTTTATCATCTGATAATATAGGTGAATTAACCACGCTCCCACCTATTTTTTCAATTCTTTCACAAACAGCATTAATACCGTCAACGCTAAATGCTAAATGAGAGTAGCCTAATTGATTTGACCTTTGTTTTGTTATTTTCTTTTGCTCTGGATGAGAATGATATTGCAATAGCTCCAATAAATACCCATCAGGTGCTTTTAATTTTACCCATTCTAATTTGGTGTTTTGCAAGCCAACTACTGTATCAATAAAAGCGCCTTTCTCTATATTTCGATTATCCTCAATGAAGCCCAATGCACAATAGAACTCTACAGATCCCTCTAAATCCCTAACAACAATACCGGTATGTCTCACTGTTTTTATCATATTGACTCCTTAATGCACTGTTCTATCACTTCCACTCCTTCAAGCATCGCCTCTTCAGTAATGCTTAATGGTGGTGCTAATTTAATAGATTCTCTACCTGTATGTACGACTAGCAATCCTTTTTGAAAAGATTTTTCACTAATTTTGTCACATAAATCACTTAACGGATTGCCATTTTCATCCATAAAAATAAGTGCAGCTAACAACCCTTTGCCAAAAATATATTTTAAATGGCCAGGGTATCTATTTTTAATCTCATTTAGCCTTTGATGAAAGATATTGCCTAGATTTTTTGAGTTATCAATCAAACCATCTTCCAACATTGTTTTGAGGTTTTGATGGCCTGCTACACAAACTAAAGGATTTGCAGAATGAGTAGAACTCATAGAGCCAATATCGGGTAAATCCATTATCTCTTTTGAGCCTAATACGATTGCTAATGGCAATCCAGAGCTTGCACCTTTACCACAACACAATATATCTGGCTCCACTTCATAATGCTCATAACCAAACAATTTTCCTGTACGTCCAAAGCCTGCTTGCATTTCATCAAAAGCCACTAACATGTTGTATTTTTTGGCAAATTCCATTAAAGCTTGCACAAACTCTTTAGGGTAAAAAACTGCACCCCATCCTTGAAAAGTTTCTAGCATGAAGCCACATAAATCCTTATTTGCATCCAAACTCTTATCTTTTAGTAATTGCTCAATTTCAGTATTAAAAAAATCTTCCGGATTGTCAATTTCCCAAGGGTAAGGAAAATTCAAATGATGGATATTAGGATCTTGGTAGCCAATCCATTCTCTTGCTGGTGTGCTACCTGTCATCATTTGAGCGCCCATAGTGCGACCGTGAAAAGCACCATTAAAACAAATAACACCGCCTTTTATTTTTCCTTGTTTTTGTCCATTAAGGCGCATAAGTTTGAGTGCCACTTCTGTGGCTTCTGTGCCTGCTGATAATAGAAATGCTTTTTCAAACTGCTTGGGAGTATTTTTAATTAAATATTCTAAATAATCGATTCGCTCTCTCGAAGCGTATGTGTAAGTGTGTAATAATGGCTTATCCAAAACCCCTTTCAAAGCTTGCACTATACGCTTATTACCATGTCCTGCATTTGCCACAAAAATGGTGCTAGTAAAATCTAGCCAAATATTGCCCCATTGATCATAAATTTGGAAATCATCTGCCCTATCCCAAACCATTGGCAATTGCCCATGCATTGCTTGTGCTTCTATCTCATACATTTTCTCAAGCATTGGCAAACTTTCAGGCACAGGTATCGCTGTCTTAATTGTGCGATACTCAGTTGCTATTTTTTCAACCTTAATTGGTTGGTGAGAAAATACTTTTCCTGACATTATTATTTTCCTAATAAAATTTAAACAACGCGAACCAGCATACCTTCCAGCATCACACTATTGCCTTCGAACATCAAAACCTCTGTCGGAGTTTCCCATTGATAAACAATATCACCTATTTTATCAATTTCAGCAATAAATTGCTTCTTTGAAAAAAACCAAGCCGCCCACGAAGTATTTTTCTGTTGATAATCACCACCATCTGGAAATGTTTGTCTGGTGATAACATGGCTTTCTTCATTAATAAACGGAACTCTTGTAATAATTAGATACTTATGTTTTAGCGCGTATTTTCTTAGCACTTTAAAAGGAAATTCTAAATACTGCAAAGTACAAGAAAAAAGTGCTACTTCAGAATATTCCGCTATCTGAGTTTCACTTGATCGCCACTTAATGCCCGATTCTTGCTCAAATTGAGAATATGCTAGAGTCACTTTATCACTCTCGAAAACCGTCCAATCCAAATTAATGTTAGGAATGTTTTTCTTAATAGCAAAAAACAAATATCCATTACCCCCCCCCAACATCAGATATTTTAATATCTGTATATTTATTTTTACAAATAACGTACATTAAAGCAGTGCATAATTCTAATTGCCTATGGGTAACATAAAAGCTACTCGATTTCTCCTTCCATGGCGGGTTATTTTTATTATTTTCTACCAACTTTTCTATTAAGTTATTATTTTCATAACCACTAGTTTGCTTTTGCACTTCCTGATAATCTTTGCATCTAAAAAACGTTTCTTTAGTGGTGGTGGCCATAATTATTTACTCCTTAACTTGATTTAAATAATCAAATAATTCTGAGCCATTCTTATCTAATTGATATTGAATATAGTCAAACTCCTCTATTGAATCCACCTCTGTACAAACAGGAGACTCAAATCCAATCATTTTATCGCCATGAATTTCTTTGTTATTCATGACAAACGAGGACTTAACAATATCAACAAACCCATCAGGAATATAAACTTGCTCAAATGCTTCTTTTGGTAAATTGTAATCTTCGCCACTCACCAAGCCTTTAAAGTAATGATTATCCTTTACAAGCCATTTTAAGGGCGATTCTGGCGCCTTATGTCCAGAGCGTAAAGAGGTTGCACTCTTATTTTGCATGATTTCATTAATGGCATTATCAACCACTTCTACGTCCCTTAAGGGTGTGGTTGGACGTAGATGAACCCAATATTCTGGTGTACTGCCTTCATTTTCTTCAAGCCAATTCATTGCATGGACTAGTAAATCTTTATCTGTGGCTGTGTCTGTGGAAAATTCATCAGGACGGATAAATGGAGCCTCAGCACCATATTGTTTGGCAATATCTGCATATTCTCGGGAGTTGGTAGAAACAATCACTCGGCCAATTTTCTTTGATAGTTTTGCAACTGCAATACTATATGCAATTAAAGGGTGCCCAGATAAAAGCTTTATATTTTTATCTGTAATGGATTTTGAACCTAAACGAGCTGGAATAATTGCAATAGTGTTATTCATTGATAAATGGCTCAATCCACTTAAGTTGCTGTTTGAAAATCTCCACACCCTCATCATCACGATACGCTTGCATAATGAAAGGACCTTGGTAATTAAATTCTTTTAACTTATTAAAAAACTTAGAAAAGTCAGCATTACCCTTTCCCAATGTTACTGGACCGTCATTTAACACCCTGTCTTTAATGTGAATATCTGTAATTCTATCCCCGTAAGTTTCTAATTCCTCATCCGAATTAAAGCCTAGAGCGGCACTATTACCAATATCATAATTAACAGTAATATTTTTTGAGTTAAATTGATTTAAAAGCGTCAAAAAAGGCTGTGGCGCCAAGTCTGTCTCTAATGATATATTAATATTATTAGCTTCAATTTTTGGGATAATCTTTGTTATCTGCTTAACAAACTTATCGACTGCCTCTTTAGTTTTCAAACTAGATTGATCAACACAAGGAATGACAATGTCTGTTATTTTTAATACTTTGGACGCCTCTAGTAGTCTTTCTAAAATTTTAAAGCTTTCTTCTGCAACTTTATCATCACTTGAATGCAAAGGTGCTTCCATAAAATAATCAGCACAGATAGTTTCTACTGAAACTCCAGTATTTTGGCTAACGCTAACTATCTCATCAATGCCGCCTAATTTCAATAATGGATTTTCCTCTGCATCATTAAAATCTAAAATAAATTCAACTAGATCTAGTCCGCATTCTTTGGCAACTTTAAATTCATCTTGCCACATTCCCACAGGAAAAGCTTGATACCTACCCTGATATTTTGGCACCAATCGCCCTTGCATTACACCAATTTTATTACTCATTATTTTACTGCCAATCAATATGTTGACGAAGATTTTCTGCGATAGGTGCTTCCTCCTCAATCGTCTTCTTTATACCATCACCCATTGCTAATTCAATTTTTTTGACAACACCAACCAATTGACTAAAACCTGATGGCTCAACAGAAGCAGACTGGTCAGAACCATACATTGATCTATCTAAAGTAATATGCCTTTCAAGTGAGGTGATTTCTAATGCTGCTGCCGCATAAGAAACGGCTAAACCTACTTCATGTCCACTATAACCAACATTACAATCAAATTTTTCTCGTAGAGTTTTAATATGATTAAGATTGGCATCAGTATCTTTCATTGGATAAGTTGAAACAGTGTGCATTAGTTCAAATGGACAATTTGCTTTTCTAAAAATATTTACTGCGGTTTGAATATCGTCATAAGTTGTCATGCCTGTTGAAATAAAAGTATGTTTACCTTCACTAGCAATTTCCTTTAGCAATTCCGTATATACAATCATTGCTGATGCGACCTTATTGTATTTTGAATTAAACTGGCGTAAGAATTTTTGTGAATTTATATCCCATGCACTCGCAAACCATTCAATCCCCCTCTCTTTGCAATAGTCCTCAATCTCTTGATATTGTTCTGCATTAAATTCTAAGCCTGATTTTTGCTCCCTTTGAGTTACCCCCCACGGACTCTTTCTTGGCGAATCTAAAAACTCTTGAGTGTATACTTGGCCTATATCTCGTTTTTGAAACTTAACACAATTTGCACCAGAATTTACAGCAACATCAATGAGTTGTTTACAAATATCCATACTACCATTATGATTAATTCCAATTTCTGCAATAATTTTAATTGACATTTTTTTCCCTTAAATAATTAATATAGTATTTTAATAAAATCTAGATCAAATGCATCTTCTAACAACTCTCTCACTACGCCTTCACCGCCACGTGCATTTAATACAATACTAGATAGCTCTTTTATCTTTATATGACTATCTATTGGACAGGCAGTATAGCCACAAATTTTCATAGCATGAAAATCATTCAAGTCATTACCTACATATAAAATTCGACTAAGATCATACCCCTTACTTTTTGATAGAGTTGAAAGTGCATCAGACTTATTCTTAATTCCTTGTAATGCCTGAATTTTTAATTTTTTTGCACGCGCCGAAACAACTGGATTATTTTCTGTTGACAATATATATGATGGCTTTTCTAGTTTACGCATTACATCAAATGCCAACCCGTCAGCCCT
>Ga0233441_1002576_pt1 | contig 13176 bp, 13 predicted proteins | sample SI_123_September_4_FD_182781 | JGI IMG/M metagenome (GOLD analysis project Ga0233441, IMG submission 182781) | Seawater microbial communities from Saanich Inlet, British Columbia, Canada - SI_123_September2016_135_MG | ecosystem: Environmental > Aquatic > Marine > Inlet | place: Canada: British...
ATCGGTGTTTCATATGTATGACAATTAAGTGCGAGATTAAGCCTGCGCATCTTTAATTATCGATAGTAGCCATTATCGTTATTAAAAAAGACTATTATCACTATTAAAACTTGGGGGTTTTTCGGACTAAAACAGGTAAAAGGTAATACTACTAGTATTTAATTTTTTATGAAAACTCCAAACACTGTCTACCACAACGCAATCGTTACCTAAGTGAGGCGCAATCAACTAAATAGCCATAAGTCTATTGTTATTTGGTTTACAGATTTGCCAGACTTTGGCAAATTAACACTTACTCACTCAGTCGAAAAGGAGATCGGAAAACCCCCCTGTTTTGAATGGAGATAATGTACGCCACGATCTATCATCAAACTTAATTTTTAGTAATTATTCGTTCAATCATTGAACAAATGCTATAATGAACTATATTATAAACAAGGCTTTATATAAATTTACTATGTTCAGCAAAATGGCAAAATGGCAGAGTGTCTAAAAAACAGAATAAATTTCAAATTTTAAAATCTTTAGAGTAATACTCACATCCTACTCAAAGGCAATTATCTAATGACTTAGGTGTTAGCCTTGGTAAGGTTAACTATTGCTTAAAAAGCCTTATTGAAAAAGGTTTTATCAAGGTTAATAATTTTAGAAATAATAAAAATAAAATTCAATACTCGTATCTACTAACCCCAAAAGGAATAGAAGAAAAAGCAAAGCTAACTTTGGATTTTATAAGAATTAAAACTCAAGAATACGACACACTCAAACAAGAAATTGAAAGTTTAAAACAAGAGGCAAGGAATATGGATAGGAATTTATTATGAAGATAGCCCCAGTTATTCTATCAGGTGGATTAAATTTTTTAATTACTGGCGGCGCTGGCTTCATAGGCTCTGCTGTCATTCGTCATATTATTGAAAATACTGATCACAGCGTAGTTAATGTCGACAAGCTTACCTATGCAGGAAATTTAGAGTCTTTAGAGTCAGTTGAAAATAATTCAAGATATGCATTCGAACAGGTTGATATTTGTGATGCTAATGAGATTAAGCGTGTGTTTAATGAACATCAACCAGACATCGTGATGCATCTAGCCGCTGAGTCACATGTAGATAGATCAATCGATGGCCCGGGTGAGTTTATTCAAACTAACATTGTTGGTACTTATGTACTATTAGAAGAAACTAGAGATTATTGGTCTAATCTAGATAGTGATAAGAGAGATAACTTTAGATTCCACCATGTATCTACTGATGAGGTCTATGGCGATCTTGAGGGTACTGATGATCTATTTACTGAAGATACACCTTATGCACCTAGCTCGCCTTACTCTGCAGCTAAAGCAAGCTCAGATCATTTAGTGCGTGCATGGCAACGAACTTTTAAATTCCCAACACTGATTACCAATTGTTCTAATAATTATGGCCCCTATCAGTTCCCTGAGAAGCTTATCCCGCTAATTATTCTAAATGCACTAGAAGGTAAAGATTTACCAATCTATGGCAATGGCAAGCAAATACGAGATTGGCTATATGTTGATGACCATGCAAGAGCATTATTACATGTAGCACTAACTGGTGAGATCAGCGAAACCTATAATATTGGTGGACACAATGAATTACAGAATATTGATGTTGTTAAAACTGTATGTAGTATCTTAGATGAACTAGTGCCAAGTAAGCTTGATGGTGTTAAACAATATCAACAGCTGATTACTTATGTAGGAGACAGGGCGGGACACGATGTAAGGTATGCAATTGATGCCACTAAGATTGATGAAGAACTGAATTGGACTCCAGATGAAACATTTGCAACTGGCATTAAAAAAACTGTGCAGTGGTATTTAGAAAATACTGTTTGGTGTGATCGAGTTAAGGACGGCAGTTATCAAGGTGAGAGATTGGGAGTGGTTAAATCATGAAAGGAATTATTCTAGCAGGCGGCTCAGGCACACGCCTTTATCCTTTGACTAAAGGCATGTCAAAGCAACTCATGCCAATTTACGACAAGCCAATGATTTATTACCCATTGTCAGTTCTAATGCTCGCTGGCATTCAAGAAGTTCTTATCATCTCTACCCCTGAAGACTTGCCAAGGTTTGAACAACTCCTTGGTGATGGGTCTGACATTGGCATGAAGTTTGAATACATAGTGCAACCTTCTCCTGATGGGTTGGCACAAGCATTTATTTTGGGCAAAAATTTTATTGGTAATGAAGATGTTTGTTTGATTCTAGGTGACAATATTTATTATGGTCATGGTATGACTGACATGCTATCTAATGCCGTTAGCAATGCGAAAGATAAAAAAATGGCGACGGTATTTGGTTACCATGTGCATGATCCTGAGCGCTATGGTGTGGTTGATTTTGATCAAACTGGTAAGGCGCTTAGTCTTGAAGAGAAGCCAGTAACTCCTAAAAGTAATTATGCAGTAACCGGTCTTTACTTTTATCCTAATGATGTCGTTAATAAAGCTGTTGAAGTCGTACCCTCTAATAGAGGTGAGCTAGAGATTACTACCGTTAATCAAATGTATTTAAGTGAAGAACGTCTAACCGTTGAACTTATGGGTAGAGGTTATGCTTGGCTTGATACAGGTACACACGAGAGCCTATTAGAAGCTTCAACATTCATAGAGACTATAGAAAGAAGACAAGGCTTAAAAGTAGCCTGTATCGAAGAGATTGCCTTTGAGCAAGGCTATATTGATAAAGAACAACTTATAGAGCTAGCTCAACCTTTAGCTAAGAATCAATACGGGCAATACCTACTGAGACGTGCAGAGGAAGTAATTTGAAGTTCATCCCTCAGTCGATTGAAGATGTAATACTTATTGAACCCACGATCCATGGTGATGATAGGGGCTACTTTGTAGAAACCTTTAGGCAAGACTTATTTGAAGAGGCTATCGGATACAAGGTTAACTTTGTACAAGATAATGAATCTAAGTCTACTAAAGGCGTACTTAGAGGACTTCACTATCAACTACCACCTTACACTCAAGCTAAGTTAGTAAGAGTGATTAAAGGTAGTGTATTAGATGTGGCAGTGGATATTAGAAAATCTAGTCCTACCTTTGGCCAGCATGTGTCTGTAGAGCTAACAGCACAGAATAAGTATCAGTTATTTGTGCCGCACGGATTTGCACATGGCTTCATTGTATTAAGTGATAGTGCTACCTTTGCTTACAAAGTAGATAACTACTACGCACCTGAGCATGATCGAGGCATTGCTTTTGATGATGCCCAACTTAAAATTGATTGGCAATTATCAGCAGAAGAGTTACAACTCTCAGATAAAGATAAAATCCACCCATCTTTAGTCAATGCTAAAGATTTATTTAAATAGCCAACAATCATGAGAATACTTGTTACTGGCAAAAATGGCCAATTAGGTAGGTCTATCCACAAGCTAATTAATGCTGATACTAAAATAGACAATAATCAAAGTTCTAATGATTTTATCTTTGCTGGTAGAGAAGAGCTAAACTTGAGTAGTGAGAGTGGTATCAGTCACTACTTTGGTAATAATAAGTTTGATATTATTATTAACTGTGCAGCTTATACGGCAGTGGATAAAGCAGAAGAAGATCAAGAGCTTGCCAATCAGGTTAATCATTTGGCAGTTAAACAATTAGCTGGGATCGCCAAAGAGCAGAAAGCAAAGTTAATACACATCTCAACTGATTATGTTTTTGATGGAGAAAGTAACAAGCCCTACAAAGAGACAGATACAACTAATCCGATCAATGTTTATGGCAAAACCAAATTAGCAGGAGAGAAGGCGCTACAAGGGATAATGCCAACTAATGCTATCATTATTAGAACTAGTTGGGTGTGTTCAGAGTTTGGTAATAACTTTGTCAAAACCATGTTGAAACTTGGCCAAGAAAGAGATGAGATAAGCGTGGTGAACGATCAAATAGGATCGCCTACTTATGCAACTGATTTGGCAAGAGTTATATTGGCAATAGTAAGCAACAAAGATTATCAAGTCAAAGAGCAGTTAACTGAGATTTATCACTATTCAAATAAAGGTGAAATAAGCTGGTATGAGTTTGCTAGTGGTATTTTTAAAATAGCGGATATAGATTGTAAAGTTAATCCAATAGCAACAAAGCAATATCCAACGCCAGCTAGAAGACCTAAAAACACTTTAATGAGTAAAAGCAAGATAAAACAGAAGTTTGGCATAAAGATTGCTAGATGGGAAAAATCTCTGGAGTTTTGTGTAAACAATTACTTGGCAAGCCTAAAACAGTGATTCAACAACTTATCAGCTATATAAAAGAGCAAGATGCAAAATTTATATTTTTGGCATTAATGCTTATTGTATTGCCAAGCTTTGAAGCGCTAAAGAACTTGTTTGTAGTGTTATTCCTAGTGTCTTGGGTCTTTATTTCTAAGCGAGATAAAAAATGGGGTGGAAAATGGAGGTTAATAGATGCAATATTTTTACTTTGGGTGTTGGCCGATATCGCTGCTGGCGTTAATGCTGTCATAGTTCATGGACAACCTGCTAGTGGCTCAAGAGATATTATTAAGTTTGTATTGGTCGGCTGGGTCATCTCTCGATCTGGGTTTTCCACTGTTCAAATGATACATTTGAGTGTCACGGCAATTATATTTGCAATAATACCTTTAGCATACTCCTATTTAAATTGTAATGGCGGTGGGTGTGTTGAGCTTAACTCGGTTGGACATGTGAACCATACGGCAATATATTTATTAAGTATTTACACAATATCTTTGTCTCTGTTTGTTTTCAATTTTAAGAATATTGGAAATTTTTTACGCATTGTATTGGCCTTAGCATCAATAATACTTTTTTATGTAGTAATTGATACTCATAGTAGGGCTGCATCAGGGCTTATTAGTGTTATTACATTAATGGCAATGCTATATTCAATTTATTATTATCGCAGTTGGCGTTTATTAATTATTTCACTCTCCTTAATATCTTTGACATTCATTGCCTTGGTTTACAATCCTCCAGCAGTTATGGGTAAATTTATCAATAGTTCGGGTCCTTTCGAAGACTCATCGCGCCAAAAAATAAGGAATTTTTCCTATTATGTATTTAGGATTGATCCTATTTTAGGCGTAGGAATGGGTAATTTTCCTAACTTTTCTCACAATGATATTAAGGATGATGTAATTAAGAATGAGGGAGGGTATGATAAAGGTAAATTTATACCGTATGCTCATCCCCATAACCTTTATTATGCTTATCTAACTGGTGGCGGTGTGATTTTATTTTCTATTTTTTCTTGGTTCTGGCTACAGATTGTGAATATTATTTATCGAGTTAGTAAGAAATCAAATGAAGAGTGGATTGTATTTAGCGGTATTAGTGTGACAATGTTAGTACTGGGTATCGGCTGGGTAAATACAACATTGGCCCATGAACACGCACTAATTGCCATGTTTGTGCTTGGATTGCTTATCTCTAGAGACAGGGCTTTGAGTGATTATACTGTATTGAAGTTTATTTATAAAAAATAATTATTGGTACGTAAATATGGATGTTAAGAAGAATACGATAATGAATTTGCTTGGTGTGGTATTGCCCCTTATGGCGGCTTTGTATGCAATTCCTAAATTACTGCACTTGTTGGGCGATGAAAGATTTTCAGTTCTATTGTTAATATGGGCATTGATTGGCTATTTTAGTTTATTTGATTTTGGTGTTGGCAGAGCTTTAACTTATGAAATATCTCAAAAATTACACAAGCCCAGGAATGTAATATCTTCATATTTAAAGGCCGGATTGTTGATAGTATTTGTCAGTGCTATTTTGGGTTTTTTTCTTGTTTTCGGAACAGCCGAGATATTTGTTAAAAAATATCTCAATATAAGCCCTTTGTTAGTTCCAGATATTGTTGATGCTTTTATTGTAGCCGCTATTGCAGTAATACCAACCACTATTACAAGTGGACTAAGAGGGGGTTTAGAAGGTGTTAATAAATTCCGAGAGTCAAATATTAACCGTGCAATTTTAGGTGTGTCCGTTTTTGCCCTGCCACTTGTAGCTGTTAAATTTCATGGAGTGTCATTATCGATTATAGCAATGTATCTATTAATTGCCAGGGTAATGGTAATGATACTAGCTTTTTGGCAGTTGAGGCACATCCTATTTTTGAAAGCATCTTTAAGTCCTATCAGACTTACACCAAGTATTTTTAGATATGGATTTTGGGTTTCGGTGTCTGGCGTTTTGGGTCCGCTTATGATATACGGCGATAGATTTTTGTTGGCATCAATTTTAAGTGTTTCAGTCATTGCTTATTATGCAACACCTCAAGAGGGTTTGTTAAGACTTTTGGTGATACCCGGGGCTTTAGCAAGTGCTTTATTTCATGATTTGTCAGCAAATAATAAAAATATAAAAAAGTTATGGCATGACTTTGTATACTATCAAAAGAAGGTTGGATTTATTATGGCCGGTATAGTTCTTCTGGTAATTTTATTTAGTCAACAGTTTTACACATATTGGATTAGTGAGGAATTTTCACAACAGGCATATATACCGACTGTAATTTTGAGTATTGGTATTTTTTTTAATTCATTAGGTCTTATAGCACTGACAACTCTTTCCTCACTAGGCAAGGTAAAATACATAGGATTTTTACATTTAACTGAGCTTGTTTTCTTTATTCCCTTCTTTTATTTATTTACCAAAAATTTTGGAATAATTGGAGCGTCAATTGTATGGACATTGAGATCTGTACTGGATTTTTATTTTTTACATTCAAAGACTAAAAAAGTTTTATTATTGGAGAGTTTTAAAAAAAATGTATAGATTTACAAGTAATGAAATTGAAACTATTAACAAATGTCCAATTTGTAACTCTCCAGATTCTAAAGAGGTGTTTATTAATGTTAAAGATTGGTCGTTTAATGTAATTGACGGCCTCTGGTGTTATCACAAGTGTAGAAAATGTAAGGGTCTATATCTAAAGGATCGACCAAAACAAGAATTTATCTACAAGGCTTATGAGGATTACTATACACATTCTAGTGGTAACAAGCCATCCTTTATATATAAACTTGAAAACGAAATACTCTGTCATTGGCTTGGAATTGATCTAGATTTTCGTTTAAATTCAAAGCTTTCCCTATTTTTTAAGTTTCTTAAGCCTATATTGTTGCACAGGTATCCATTAGAAAGAATTATAAATTTACCTGTAGGGCGCGTACTTGATGTAGGTTGTGGGAATGGACGTACTTTGGAGATTCTAAAGAATATGGGATGGGATGTTTACGGAATAGAAATGGATAGAAAAGCAATAGCTGCCGCCAATAAGAAAGGAGTCTTTGTTAAAGAGGGTTTGTATGAAGTTGCTAATGATTTTGATTTCAAATTTGATTGCGTTATAGCTTCCCATGTAATTGAGCATACTTATAATCCAGAAGATTTTATTAAGACTCTTTTGAATTGCACAAAAGACAAGGGGCTTCTATTTATTTCTTACCCCAACCCTAACAGCATAATGATTAAATTATTCCAGAAATACTGGAGAGGGCTAGAAGCGCCAAGGCATATTCAAATACCGTCTATACAGTGGATTGAAGATTTTTCTGATCAGTTGAATTGCTCTAGCAAGCAGAGCACTTCATCAATTACAACTTTTTGGGGGTCGTTTGCAATATTGTGTAGTAAGTTTTCCAGTCTAGGAAGGGTGCTTGGAAAATTACTCCAAATACTGCCAACTTTTTTGATTTTTAAGAGTAGTTCTGACATAGTTCAAATCGAAATAGAAAAGAAAGGATGACTAATAACAGTCAAAATGGAAATTGCATGGGTTTTGTTTTATATTACCCATCTAAGAAAATTGTTAAAATGATACAAAGCTTGTCTAATGCAAATAAAGTATATATATTTGATAATACTCCATTGTCAAGTCATGCGCTTAAGGTAAGCGATCTTGATTACCGATGTGATAATTACAACCGGGGTTTAGGCTTTGGGTTAAAAAGTATATGTCTCAAAGCATATAATGATGGCTACAAGGGTATCATTTTTTTTGATCAGGATACTTATTTTACAGACGAGACTATAAAATATATTGAATATTTTGTGGACCGTAATAATTCTTTTTTAAAGAAATATTCGTCTATAACTTTTAATAATAAAAACAAAATTCCATGCTCTAAAGACACTTTGCTATCTATTAACAGTGGAACATTTTTCTTCCTTCAGAAGCTAAAAAATATAGGCTGGCACAATTCAAGTTTCTTTGTGGATTGTGTTGATTATGAATACTGTTTTAGGGCGCGCAAAAATGGCTTTTTATTACTAGAGCACTCATGCACACCGGGGTTCGATCATTTCGTATCACAAGATGCAGACCTTATTCCTTTTTTTGGTAAAAAATATTCTTTATTGAGGTCTTACTCTAAGATTAGGGTTAAAGGTACATTGAAAAATGCTACTAAACTACTACTTTTGGCGATAAAGGATAAAGATATTCATTTTTCACTATCTATTTTTAAGTTTATAGTTATTTACATCTCATCTCAAACTGCTGCAACTTTTATATCTAAAATAAGAACGTGAGATGAATAGATCATTTGTTGTTTTTGTTTTATCAATCCTAGTCTCGGTACTTCTGATTGGCGTTGAGAGGATGCTCGGCATAGGGTGGGATTATCATCAAGATTCTATAACTTATGCAACAAGTTCTATTGAAACAGCCGATGCCATCCTGGCTATGGAGGTTTGGAATATAGCCAATGGTGGTTATTATTTTATAGCTGCTTTTTTTGGACAGAGTGTAATTATAATAACTATTTACAATATGTTTATTTTTGCTATAACTAACGTATATTTGGCAAAAATTCACTGGAAACTAGCATGCCGTGGAGAAAAAATAGTTAATTATCTGTTGTTATTGTTATTGTTAAATCCCTATAGAGTTCATCTATCTACAACCATTCTTAAGGATACGACAGTTATTCTATTGCTTGTTCTTATTGTTTATTATCGAAGATTTTTTATAGTTTGGTTTATTCCGTTATTTTTGATTCGTATTGCATCTATATTATATTTGATAGCCTTAGTTCCAAAAAAATATTGGAAATATTCTATCTTTATGGCTGCTTTATTGATTTACTTTCAGTCAGGGATTTTTATAGATCGATTAGATGCCTCGAATTCGGTAAACCTTCACAGCAGGAGTTTTGATGTGATTCCAACATTCCAAGAATATGGGTATCTGGGCTCTGTAATGCGAGCTATTCTATGGCCAATATTGGTTTTAACAGGGGCATTTGCAGTGGTTAGTCCTGCTTTTGCCTATACAATTGTTGCAATTGGCAGTGTTATGAATTTAATATATTCATTTATAGTATCAAGGAGACATCCTGTTGTTTTTTATGTATACGTACCTATGGCGATTTTTGCTGTTTTGGCTCCAGGGTTTACATCCTATATTAGATACGTCTATCCTCTCGTAGTGTTGTCTCCATTAATTTTATTAATTCATTATGGAAGAAAATAGTATGCAGTTGAAATCAAAACAAAAGAAAGTCTCTATTGTTGGTACAGTTGGGCTTCCGGCAAAATATGGTGGCTGGGAAACGCTTGCAAATAACTTAACTTATCAATTACAGGGAGAATTTGAATTCACTGTTTTTTGTAGTGGTGTTAAGTATAAAAACAAATTGTCAGAATATAATGGCGCCCGTCTTGAGCATATAAATCTCAATGCAAATGGAATTCAAAGTATTCCATATGATATTATTTCAATTTATAGGTCTTTGAAATTTGCAGATACAATTTTAATTTTAGGAGTGTCTGGCTGTATTTTTCTACCTTTCGTTAAATTATTTGGAAATAGTAAAATTATTGTAAATCCGGATGGCCTTGAATGGAAAAGAGAGAAATGGGGTTGGTTTGCAAAGTGGTTTTTAAAGTTATCAGAAAATATTGCTGTGAAATTTGCAGATTTGGTTATTACGGATAATAAGGCCATTCAACAATACGTGACTGATGAGTATGGAGTTGACAGTGAACTTATTGCTTATGGCGGAGATCATGCAAATAAAGAATGCATTAAAGATGAAGATAAAATCCAATATGCATTCTTAAATGATAAGTATGCATTCAAAGTATGTAGAATTGAACCTGAAAATAACTTAGATATTATTTTAGAGGCATTTAGTTTTTGTAACTCTTTGCCTGTTGTAATAGTTGGTAATTGGTCTAATAGTGATTATGGTGTAGAATTAAGACAGAAGTATGAAAAATATCAGCATATATATATGCTGGACCCCATCTACAATCAAAAAGACATAGATACTCTTCGAAGTAATTGCTTTATATATATACACGGTCATAGCGCTGGAGGTACCAACCCTTCATTAGTTGAAGCGATGTTTTTAGGGTTGCCTATTATCTCATTTGATGTGAGTTATAATCGAGAAACAACGCACAATCAATCAATGTACTTTGACAGCAAACAGCAATTAATTGACATATTGGAAGGTCTTGATAAAATTGATTTGAAGGCTGCTGCTCAAAGTATGAAGTGTATTGCCGATAAAGAATACACATGGCCTATTATTGCAGAAAAATATGCAAATGTATTTTAATTTACAAGCTCGGTGATATGGCAAATATATCGAATAGTGAGATTATCGCCATTACAGGTACTTCTGGATTTATTGGCACTAGATTGTTATCATTACTATCTGGTGACAATATACGATTACTAGTTCGTTCGCTTGATAGTGACTCATGTTATGAGCAGATTGAATGTGACTTAGAGAGTGGCAATATTTCTGATGATTGTTTTTTCGAAGTGTCTACAGTTTTTCATCTTGCAGGAGTTGCTCATGATGTACGTGATGCAAGCAAGATTAAACATCTGTATCAGAGAGTAAATACAGATGCTACAGTGCAATTAGCTAAACTTGCAGTCGAGTCTGGTGTCAAAAGGTTTGTGTTTGTTAGTAGTGTTAAATCAGGCGGAAATTCAATTTCTGGAAGGTGTATAAATGAGATAGATCAGGGTAAACCGGAAGGTATATATGGCGAGACCAAACGAGAAGCTGAATTAAAGTTATTAAAAATAGGTAAAGAGTCTGGTATGCATGTATCTATCGTTCGACCCTCGCTGGTTTATGGTCCAAATGTAAAGGGAAATTTACAATTAATGTTGTCAGCAATCGATAAGGGCTGGTTTCCACCTTTGCCTGAAACTGGCAATAAACGCTCTATGATTCATGTAGATGATTTGGTTCGAGCACTTTTATTGGTGGCTAATGACGATCGCGCTAATGGTGAAATATTTATTGCAACAGATGGCGCTCCACACTCTTCTCGTGAGATTTATGATGCTATGTGTAAGATTTCAAGAAGGCCAGCCTCGAAATGGAGTGTGCCAAAAATATTGTTTGATATGATCAGCTTATTAAGCCCTAGAATTAAATATAAAGTCGATAAACTGCTTGGTGATGAGTGTTATTCTTCTGCTAAATTGGAAGCTCTAGGCTTTAAAGCACAAAAGACATTAAAGGATATGAATGAAACGAGTTTTTGATTTATTTTTTGGCGTAATATTATTGTTATCGTTGGTTATTATATTGCTATTCATTGCTATTGTAATTCGATTAACATCAAAAGGTCCGTCACTATATTGGTCTGACAGGGTTGGTAAAAATAATAAAATTTTTAAAATGCCAAAGTTTAGGTCAATGTTGATAGATACTCCTGCTGTGGCAACCCATTTATTAGACAATCCAAATGTCTACTTATCTCCCATTGGTGGTTTTTTACGCTCAACTAGTTTAGATGAGGTACCGCAGCTATTTTCAGTTTTAAAGGGTGATATGAGCTTTGTAGGTCCACGCCCTGCACTTTTTAATCAAGATGATTTAATTGCTTTGCGCACTGAAAAAGGTGTGGATAAATTATTACCCGGTATTACTGGTTGGGCACAAGTTAATGGTAGAGATGAGTTGTCAATTCCTGATAAAGTGGTATTAGATGTAGAGTATCTAAATCGTCAGTCCTTTTGGTTTGATATAAAAATATTATGGATGACTTTCTTAAGGGTTATGAAACGCGATGGTGTGAGTCACTAATCAAGATGACAATAATTCTAAATTAGGCTATTGGTTTTTCTATAGTCAATTAATAATCAACCAGTTACTATCATTCCAGCTTTGAAGATATCTCATGGCGCTAGTTTCTGATTTCCAGCCACCTCTGAGCATAATTTTCTCAAGCGGGATATTTTTGTTTAATAGATCAAGTGCAGCGCCAACTCTAAATGAGTGGCCTGATAGCTCTCCAATTTGATTTAGGCCAGCTTGCTTTTGAAGACTCTTTAAAATATGATTAATTGATGCAGGTGTTAGAGATGAGTTGGTAGATAGATTCCGCTTGAAACTTCTAAGAATGTAGTCACTATCTTGATCAATTGCTAGTGACCATTTTGAAATCATCCCAGATAACTCTTGAGATATTGGAACTACTTTCCCCTGATTATATTGATCAGTTTTAGAGTGTCTCAGTAGGAGTGCGTGCTTACGATTGCCAAGATGTTGCAAATCTTCAAATCTAAATTGACAAATTTCTGAGCGACGGCGCATGGTTTCATAACCAAGTTGTAAAAGTAGTTTATTTCTGAGTCCGACAATATCGTTAGAACAAACATCTTTGAGTTTGGTTAGAATGTCATAAGTTAGGGGCGTCGCTTGTTTTTGAGGTTTTCCAAATTTTCTTCTAAGCTTTTTAAAAGTTAGGATGACCACGGGTTCTTTTGTAGGGTTGGTGCTTTTGGTGAGATTGAATATACTGCTAAGGCTGGCCACTCGCCTTTGGATTGTTGCAACAGTAAGACTCTCACCCATCTGTAGAATATAGTCTGCAAATTTATCTTCATGAGTATCTAGAGGATCGTATTGATATTTTCGACACCAGGTGGCATAATGTTCAAAATCAGAACGGTAGGATCTGATAGTATTGGGTGCGTAAGCACCCTCTAAAGAAGAAAAGAAATTTTCGATTGTTAACATTATAATTTAATTATTGTCTCTAAAAGAGACATTATAAACTCTTTTTATGATATCTGGAAGACAAATTCGCGCTGCAAGAGCTTTGCTTGGTTGGAGTGGGAATTTGTCTTCCAGATATCATAAAAAGAGTTTATAATGTCTCTTTTAGA
>Ga0233441_1002598_pt1 | contig 13107 bp, 11 predicted proteins | sample SI_123_September_4_FD_182781 | JGI IMG/M metagenome (GOLD analysis project Ga0233441, IMG submission 182781) | Seawater microbial communities from Saanich Inlet, British Columbia, Canada - SI_123_September2016_135_MG | ecosystem: Environmental > Aquatic > Marine > Inlet | place: Canada: British...
CTATTATATTTTTTTGTAAAAAATCACCCTCAAACCGTATGGAAAATTGTCTTATTTTTACCTGTTTTCTGTCCAACGATTGGGGCTCACCTTATAATTAAAATAAAAGTATGGAAAATTATAAAGAAATTAAAGCTTGTAGAGTGTGTGGAAAGGCCGAATTAACCAATGTCCTCTCTTTAGGTGATCTATATGTATCAGATTTTGCAGATCAACAAAATAGTGATGGCGGTATTCAGGCACCGCTTGATTTAGTGTTGTGTGATCATGGAACTAATGGGTGTGGGTTGCTGCAACTAAAGCACACAGTATCAAACGAATCAATGTATCGTAATTACTGGTATCGGTCTGGTATCAATAAAACAATGCGTGACGAGTTAGGCAGTATTTCTAGCAATGCAGAATCAATGACCAACTTGAAGCCTGGAGACTATGTCGTTGATATTGGTGCTAATGACGGCACTCTTTTAAGAAGTTATGGTGTAGAAGGTTTGAACACTGTAGGGTTTGAGCCAGCATTAAATCTCGAACAATATGGCATTCAAGGGACAACAAAGATTATTGTTGATTTCTTTAATTTTTCTCAGTGGAATAAAAATTTTAATAGTAAAAAAGCTAAAGTTATAACTGCTATAGGTATGTTTTATGACTTAGATGATCCAAATTCATTTGTTTCAGATGTTGAAAAATGCCTAGAAGATGATGGTTTGTTTATTATTCAAATGATGTATTTACCTTCTTTTCTAAAGCGCAATGCTTTTGATGGGATTTGCCATGAACATTTGGAGTACTATTCTTTATTTTCTTTGTCAAACCTTCTTGATAGGCATAATTTAGAAGTATGCGATATTGAATTAAAAGAGCATATCAACGAAGGTAGTGTGTGTTTTTACATTAAAAAGAAAAACTCAAAAAGTGGCATAAAGATACTATTAGGCGCAAAAGAACGAGTTTCTAGCATGATTAATGATGAGAAGAAGCAAGGCTTGGAGAATTTACAGACTTATAAAGAATTTGAAAAAAGAATTATTAAAGAAAAAGATAAAACACTAGATTTCTTAAAACAAGAAATATCAAAGGGTAAAAAAATTCACGGATATGCTGCATCTACCAAGGGGAATACAACACTACAGTTTTATGAAATTGATACACAGTTAATTAAAGCGATAGCTGATCGCAACCCGGATAAACATGGAAAATTTACCATGGGTAGTGAAATTCCAGTAATTTCAGAAGAAGAGTCTAGAGGTATGGAGCCTGATTATTATTTTGTATTGGCTTGGCATTTCTTGCCAGAATTTATTAAAAGAGAGGAAGGATTTCTCAAATCTGGAGGGAAATTTATTGTATCAATGCCATCTTTTAGAGTAATTGATATAGAAGATAGATTGTGAACATTTTACGACGTTTTAATTATGCAAATATTTTAGCCCTACCATTGTGAGTAGTATTGATTTAAGTATATGTATCTTATTGTACAATCAGCCAGAAGATGCTAAAAGATTATTACATAACTTAACACCACAATTACAAGAAGGTGTAGAGATTATCATTAAAGATGATAGTGATAATACTTATACTCGTGATATTTTAGAGAAATACTCATCTTTTAAACAAATAAAATATATACATGGTGAGAAGAGAGGTATAGATAAAACCATTATCTTTCTTACTGAGAAAGCACAAGGAAAATTTATTTGGTGGATGGGAGATGATGAAGTTATGCCAAATGCAGTCAACTCAATTTTGCATGTTATTCGAAATGAGAGAGATGTTAATTTTATCTGGGCTAATTATAATTACAAATCGGACAATCATACATCTCTTGCAATTGATCTCAAAGAAGATAGGTTTTTTTATGACAGAAATGAGTTGTTGAATTGTGCAACAACTGGGTTAGGGTTTATCTCATCTACTATATTTAAAAGAAATTTAGCCTTACAACATATAGATGAATCAAAACAGTATGTAGGCACAGAATTTGTGAATCTTTTTTTAATAATGACAGTAATAACTCAACCAGGAGGATTGTATTATTTAAAAGGCCCCATTGTTATTTGTCATCCTGCTTCTAGCGATGAAATAAAAGGAAAAACTGTAAAACAGAATGGCGAAATTGTAAATAATGGATTTCAAGTTTTTGGTATAAATTTTTATTTGATTGTAGATAGATTTTCAAAATCATTTGCCCCAAGTTGTACTCGCAGAGTAATAAAAAGAACTTTTGGCATGGCTTGGAGAGGTGTATTGGTTGGTTGGGCAGGAGGTTGGGATACTCCAAAAGGAAAAAGAATAAAACTTATGAGATATTTTTATATGTTTCCAGAGGCTTGGATTGCAATTATTTTATTTTCAATGCCAAGTTTTTTTAATAATTTAATGTACAAATTTTATAAAAACATTAAATACAATACATTTAAACGATTCTTATAGTAGCTTTATGATAATTAATTCTGAGAAACCCTATTTAAAAGAAATTAGCTCCTTAAATGTTGATGAAATCATCGAAGCTCTAGAAAAAGATGGAGCCATTTATTTTCCAAATTTCTTTTCAAGTGAAACAGTTGAGAATATTGAGTCTGATTTCGAAATTGCTGAATCAGAACTTTTAAACAACAACAATTGCGGACTGGTTTTTTATAATAACCAACAGTTTGTTTCACAAACTTTGGTACATTCTAAAACAGTTTTTGACTTTCTAACTCATCAACTAACCCAAAAACTATTTTCATCATTTTTGGGTGAATATGTATTAAAAGCCAGCAGGTATTACAAAACCGGTGGAGGCAATATTAGTATGTGGCATCACGATGAAAAGAATGCTAGTTATACATCGCTTGGAATCATCATCATTGTGTACCTATCAGATGTGAATAAGCCAGAGAATGGTCCTTTTGAATATATAAGAGGTTCTCATAAATTTTCTACAGATTTAGACGATGAATACTTTTTTGCTAGTAATATAGAAGAGAAACATTCAAATGAAATTGAAACAGTTTTTGGAAGTGCCGGGACAATGTTAATTGCAGACACTAGAGTAATCCATAGAGCTAAGCCCCATGTTGGAAGTCATTATAGAAAGAGCTTATTTTCCCAAATTTCTAAATTAGAAGATCCAACATATAAAGAAAGAATTCTTGTTAATCCAGAGTATTTAGATGACAAAATACTTAATCGTCAAAATATAAGAAATTTTTTAGGATTTGGTTTGACAACCGCAAAGCATATTTTCCCTCCAACTAGCATAGAAACAATGCCTTTTAATAGGCTTGTTTTATCCAATTTATATTTCTGGTTAAAGAAAAAAATCATTAGCAAATCTTTTGAATTGTTACCTATTAAAGTAAAAAAAATCATTAGAAAGCGTATCGGCAGAAGTCTTGATTATGATGCAATTGCCAATAATACAAAGGGTTAAGTAATTATGAAAGTGGCATTTATCACGGGTATCGCTGGACAAGATGGTTCATATCTTGCAGAGTTATTAATTAATAAAGGGTACCAGGTTCATGGGTTGATATCTGAGAGTACAGATTTATGGAGATTAGAAAATATTATAAATGAATTACATATTTATACTGATAATCCACACTCTAGAGACCAACTAAAATCAATCTTTAAAAAAGTACTACCTGATGAAATATACCATCTTGCTTCGAATGTTGACCCTAGGGTGAATTTTGATACTGAGAAAGATATTTTTGATGATAATTTTATAATGGGTTATGACTTACTTCGTTTAATAAAAAAATATAAAACAACATGTAAGATTTATTTTTCTGGATCTAGTTTAATGTTTGGGGAGCCAGGCCAAGAATGTCAAAATGAGAGTACGCCGATGTTAGCTACAACGCCATACGGCATTGCAAAAGTGGCATTATTTAACTTTATACAGATGTATAGAAATGTATATAAAATTCATGCATGTATGGGAATTTTATATAATCATGAGTCTATAAGGAGAGATTATTTTTTTCTACCTAGAAAGATAACAAGAGCAGCTGCAAGAATAAAGCTTGGAAAACAAAGCTCTCTTACTTTGGGAGATATAAATGTTAGTCGAGACTGGTCTTATGCTGGTGATATTGTAGAATCAATGTGGCTAATGCTTCAAACTAATCAGCCAAAAGATTACGTTGTTGGAAGTGGTTTACTGCACACTGTTAAGGAGCTTCTGGAAATTGCATTTAATGAAGTAGATTTAAATTGGAGAGATTATGTTGAGATTGATGCATCATTAATTAGAAATGTAGAATATAAGGCTCCATGTGCTAACTCTAATAAGATATATAAAGAATTAGGTTGGAAAGCAAAAGTAGAGTTTGGAGATCTTATAAGGTCAATGGTTTTAAATGATATTTATATTGAGAAAAAATGATTAAATTACAAAAATTCACTTTTTATAACGAGGATAAAACAAAGAGAGAGCTCTGTGATTTTATTATGGAATCTAGTTCTCTCAGTATGGGCGTTGAGTGTAAAAAGTTTGAAAAAGGATTTTCATTAAAACAGAACAGAAAATCATCAGTATTTGTCAATAGTGGCAGTAGTGCTAATTTAGTTTTATTTCAAGCTTTATTAAATCTAGGGCGATTAAAAATGGGCGATATGGTTGCAGTGTCAGCCCTAACATGGGCTACAAATATTATGCCACTGATTCAACTTGGCTTAAAACCTTTTTTGGTAGATTGTGAGGTTAATAGTTTAAATGCTTCTGCCAAAACTTTAAAAGAGGCGTTATTAATCCAACCTAATATAAAGGCACTTTTTATTACAAATACACTGGGATTTTGTTCTGATTTAGCAAACATTGAGGAGTTTTGTAACAATAAAAATATCATGCTATTTGAGGATAATTGTGAGGCTCTAGGATCTTCTACTAATGGTAAGCTACTTGGAAATTTTGGTATTGCATCAACATTTTCATTTTTTGTAGGGCATCATTTGTCAACAATCGAAGGGGGCATGGTTTGCACCGATGACATGGAGTTGTCGTCTCAAATGACTATGTGTAGAGCGCATGGCTGGGATAGAAATATTGATGATAATGCACAACAAAAGATACGTAGAGAATATAAAGTTGATGATTTTTATTCCAAATATACATTTTATGATCTTGGATTTAACGTCCGACCAACAGATATAAATGGATTTATTGGGAATTTGCAATTACAGTATTGGGACGAAATTGTAGACAAAAGACATAAAAACTTTATTACAATTAATAATGCTATAGAGGCGAATGACAATCTTATCTCTATAGAGTGCAACAAGATGGATATAGTTTCAAGTTTTGCAATTCCTATCATAGCAAAAGACAAGAGTATTTTAAAAAGATATACTAAGCTGTTTATGGATGCAGGCGTTGAAATAAGGCCTATGATAGCTGGTAATATGTCAAAACAGCCATTTTATCGCAAATATATAAGTAACTCTGGTTTGCAAGAAAATGCCGACTTTGTTCATAATCATAGCTTCTACTTCGGAAACAATGCTGATCTGTCAACTGACGAGATAGACAAGCTTTTATCTTTGATTGACTAGTTTTTATGTGTAATAATGATGCTACACCTTTGATTTCAATATGCATCGCAACTATTGATAGCCCAAAATCTGTTAAAGAATTAATTGATAGTCTCTATATGCAATGTTTAGATGATGTAGAGGTGATTATATGTGATGAAAGTTCAGATGATATTACTGAGAATATAGTCAAAGAATGCAATATACCAATCAGATACTATAGGAGAAAAAAAAGTGGCCTAGATAGTGCGATTATATTTTTAACAGAAAAATCACTTGGTGATTTTATATGGTGGTTTGGTGATGACATTTTTTTAGATGGCGCAGTTAGCGAAGTTGTTTCAGTTGTTAAAAATAATAAAGGCCTTAATTTTATCTGGGTAAATTCACGCGATAAAACTCAAATTGATCAAACAGCCTTTCCAAATATATCAAATTTTCTTTATAGAGATAAAGATGATATTTTAGATTTTGATATTGGAATGTTGGGATTCATATCTGCTACCATTATTAGAAGATCCGTTGCATTAAAAGGTGTTGAGAGCGCCAAAAAACATATTGGCTCTGCATTTGTGTGTTTAAGTATAGTTTTGTTTGTTATTACGCAACCAGGTAAAGCATTTTTTATTGGTCGACCATGCTTTGAGAGTAGCCCAAAACCTTCTGGTGAAGTGCGTTGGTATGATCAATTTCAAGTTTTTGGCATTAATTTATTCATTATTTCCAAGGAATTTGAATATGCTTTTAGTAAGAAGAAATTTAAGCGTGCAATATCAAAAAATCTAACAAAGGTTCTCAAGTCAATTATTGCTGAAAGAGGTATGGGCCTTACTACTGGATTTGCTTCTACTACCATTAGTATCAAGCCGTTAATTAAGTTATTTTGGAGATACTCAAAATTATGGCTATACTTGCCGTTAATTATTCTTCCTAGAAAGATTATTATTTTTCTTTATAAGTTTGTTAAATAAACTGTATTTGTTGATATGTGCGGAATCGCCGGAACATTTTTTTTAGATAAACAATCTAGCAATACTGGCGCAAGTAGTATTGTTTCTAAGATGTCGGAGCATTTAAGGTCTCGTGGCCCGGATGCATCAGGTCATTTTCAGGATGCTGAATGTGATTTAAATTTAGTACACAGGCGCTTGTCTATTATTGATCTTAATCAGCGATCAAATCAGCCTATGATTTCTGACGATGGCAGATATGCCATTGTTTTTAATGGAGAGATATACAACTTTAAAGCACTGCGTACAGAGCTAGAAAGTGAAGGTGAAGTATTTAACACGCAAAGTGATACAGAAGTTATCTTAAAACTTTTTTTCCGTTATAAGGAAAATATGCTCAAACGATTAAGGGGCATGTTTGCTTTTTCTATTTGGGATCGTGATAAAAAAGAATTATTTTTAGCACGTGACCCTTACGGCATTAAACCTTTGTATATTGCGAAATGCAAACAGGGTTGGTTATTTGCATCCCAAGTAAAAACTTTATTAGCTTCTGGTGTTATCTCTCAAGAGCCTAACTTAGAGGCTCAATCTGGATTTTGGTCTCTTGGGAGTGTTCCCGAGCCTTATACATGGTTTCGTGATGTAAATGCATTGCCTGCTGGAACTTTTTGTCGAATTAATTCAAAAGGTGAAAAAACAGAACCAATCAAATATTGGGAAATAGCTGATTTATGGAGAGAAGCATCAAATTGTCTATTGTCGAAAGATATTATTGCTAATGATGTAACCGATGCTTTAATGGAATCAATAAAGTGCCATTTGGTATCTGATGTTCCAGTTGGTGTATTTTTGTCTGGTGGTATTGATTCTAGTGCTCTAGTAGGGCTAATGAAAGACGCAGGTGTACGCCAGATTGAAGGTATTACAATTGCTTATGATGAGTTTAAAGGGACGTTTGAGGATGAGGTGCCCGTTGCTGCACAAGTTGCCAAATATTATGATATACGACACCATGTTCGCAGAGTGACAAAGGAAGAGTTTATTGCTGACTTACCTAAGATATTGAATGACATGGACCAACCATCAATTGATGGAATTAATACTTGGTATGCGAGTAAAGCAGTGGCAGAACTAGGTTTAAAAGTAGTTGTATCTGGTATTGGTGGTGATGAATTATTTTTAGGATACCCTAGTTTTTCACAGTTGCCACGACTTACTAAAGCTATGAATTTATTAAAGCACATTCCAGGCGCTATGAAAGTTGCGAATATTGTGTTCCGACGCAAGGCATTGACAAGTGGTAATTCTCGCTGGAAGTACACTACAGATTGGTCAAAAACTATTGCTGGGGCGTGGTGGTTGAGGAGGAGTATGTACAGTCCAGATGATTTGTTAGGGCTAATGGATAGTGGTTATGCTGAAAAATTTCAACAAAGTTTTAATGTTAAAAAACAAATAGAATCAATGATTGGAAAACAATCAAAAAATTCCATACTTGCACTAGCTCAAATTGAGTCTATGGTCTATTTGCGCAATCAGCTATTGCGAGATAGTGATTGGGCTAGTATGGCTCATGGTGTTGAGCTACGCACTCCTCTTGTAGATGCGTATTTATTAAGCCAAGTGGAGCCTTATTTATCATTATTTCATAAATTTTCTAATAAGAGTTTATTGGCTAACGCTCCACGTAAACCGTTACCACATCAAATTATTAATCGCAATAAAACAGGGTTTGGTATTCCAGTTGAGCGTTGGCTGAGTGAATCAGGTATTATTCCAGCTTCTAAAATGCGTAGTAGAGAATTGGCTAAACATGTAGTGAATGCTTACGAATCTTGGGCGCCATGAAGCTACTTCATATCATTCCTCATATTGATGAAGAGGCAGCAGGCCCATCCTATTCTGTACCGCGCTTGTGTCAAAGTTTGGTAGTTGCTGGTAATGAAGTTGAACTGTCATGTCTTGCAGCTAAAAAAAATATTAAAGGCGTTAATATTGTCATCCATTCAGAGTGGCCTTTTTTGAAACGATTTGCCGTATCAAGTAGTTTTGTTAAGTATTTACGATTAAGGGCGGATAGTGTTGATATTATTCATAATCATAGTTTATGGTCTATGGTTAATGTGGCTACAGGTTGGTTGGCACCATATAAAGCAGCAAAGCTCGTGACATCTCCAAGAGGGACGCTATCAACTTGGGCACTGAGTCAAAATTATATTATTAAAAAAGTGCTATGGGTTATTCAGCGTAGAGTGTTACGGTATTCCGACATGATACATGCAACCAGTATGGTTGAATATGAGCAAATAAGATCAATGGGTTTTAATGCGCCTGTTGCGATTATTCCTAATGGGATCGATTTGCCATTAGAGTTTCCATTCAAAAAAGAAAGCGATAGACGCACTTTATTATTTTTGGGGCGTTTGCATCCTACAAAGTGTGTAGATCGTCTTTTACATGCTTGGAAAGAATTGCAATATAATCATCCAGAGTGGGATTTGGTCATAGTGGGCAAGGGTAAGTCTAACTATATTAAAGAATTAACCCATCTTAAGGGTCAATTATTACTAGAACGAGTCAAGTTTACTGGCGCTGTTTATGGCGCTGAAAAATCAGATATTTACAACAATGCTAATTTGTTTGTCTTACCATCACACTCTGAAAATTTTGGCATTGCTGTTGCAGAATCATTGGCACATAGTTGTCCTGTAGTTGTTAGTAAAGGGGCGCCTTGGTCACAATTAGAAGAAAAAAAATGTGGCTGGTGGACTGATCATAACATTCAAAGCCTGAGTAAATCGCTTGACATATCCATGTCCACCCCAGTAGAGCAACTTAGAATTATGGGTATTAATGGGCGTCATTGGATGGCACAAGATTATGAATGGAAGGTTATCGCACAGAAAATGAGTAATAGTTATAATTGGCTGATAAAAGGCGGAAAGCGACCTTCATGGATTAAATTATCATAATGAAACAATCGAATAACTGGCAACATGGAAGCTCTCAAGTTTCAGTAATTATGATATCCCTCAACGAGGAGCATAATATGGATGCAGTTTTAAAAAATTTATCAGGATGGGCTTATGACGTGCATTTGGTGGATAGCTGCAGCCAAGATAACACGATTGATATTGCTTTAAAACATGGTGTGAATGTAATTCAGCATCGTTTTAATGGATTTGGCGATCAGTGGAACTTTGCATTAGATAATTTACCGATTTCTACGCCCTGGGTAATGAAGCTTGATCCTGATGAAAGGTTAACACCTGAGCTGAAAAAGTCTATTGATGAAATGATCAAAAATGACGCGTCAGACGGTATTATTATTAAACGTAGATTATGGTTTATGGGGAGCGTACTACCAATAACACAGTCTATTCTTAGGTTATGGAGAACGGGAACTTGCCATTTTACAGAAGTAAAGGTTAATGAGCACCCGTTGGTTGAAGGCGATATACATTATGCAGATGGGTATTTAGAACACCATGATAGTCCTCATCTAGATCATTGGGTTGTAAAGCAGAACAAATACACCACCACCGAAGCGATAAATCAATTTTATGAAGGTAATTTAGCAGCCAGTCCAAAATTATTTGGCACCTCTCTTGAAAGGCGTATTTGGATAAAAAAGAATTTTTGGAAGATCCCTGGTCGTTATATAATACTTTTTTTATATCATTTTATATTTTTAGGTGCATGGCGTGCCGGCCGAATAGGATGGATATGGTCTCATCTAAGAGTAGAGGTGTATCGTCTTTGGGGGTTTAAAAAAATTGAAATGAAGCTCTTGAATGGCGTAGTAAAAGATATACCAGCGCATGCTGGAAATCCAGATACTAGAGTAAGGTTTTACGAGTAGTTAATTAAATTATTCAATGTTTTAATGTGGATAGCAATATATGTATAAAAATAAAATTATAGTAATAACAGGCGGTACAGGCTCTTTTGGTAAGACTGTAACCAAACATTTACTATGTAATGATGTTAAGGAAATTAGAATCTTTAGTAGGGATGAAACTAAACAAGATGCTCTAAGAACAAAGCACATGCACGATTCTAGAGTAAAATTCTATATTGGTGATATTCGTGATTATGACAGTATTTATGCGGCACTAAATGGCGTAGATTATGTTTTCCATGCGGCTGCCTTAAAGCAAGTTCCTTCATGTGAATTTTTCCCTATGCAGGCAGTAAAAACCAATATTATTGGTAGTGACAACGTAATTCGCGCATCAATTGCACAAGAGGTTAGTAAAGTTGTATGTTTAAGCACTGATAAGGCTGTTTACCCAATTAACGCTATGGGAGTTAGTAAAGCAATGATGGAGAAGGTGGCACAGTCTCATGCAAGGCAAATAACTAACGGAAAAACTGTTATTTGCTCTGTTCGTTATGGAAATGTCATGTATTCACGCGGCTCAGTGATTCCAAGGTTTATCGAGCAAATAAAAGATAAAATCCCAATCACCATTACCGAACCAACAATGACTAGATTTTTAATGGCATTACCTGAAGCAGTGGATTTAGTTGATTATGCTTTCCAACATGGTCAGCAAGGTGATATATTTATTAAGAAATCTCCAGCCTGCACGGTAGGAGATTTGGCACTGGCATTAGTAGAATTATTTAAATCCGATGTTGAGTCCAGAGTTATTGGTATTAGACATGGTGAAAAGATATATGAAACATTAGCTTCGAAAGAAGAGCTTGCAACAGCTGAGGATATGGGTGATTATTATCGTGTAAAGATGGACAATCGTGATCTAAATTATGAAAGATTTTTTACTGATGGAAATGAGAATGAAATTAAATTTGATGACTATCACTCTCATAACACAACCCAATTAGATGTTGAACAGATTAAGGTGTTATTATTAACTCTACCAGAGGTTCGTTGGGAGTTAGAAAGCGTCTAATGAAAGTTGGTATTACCGGAGGAAATGGATTTATTGGCTGGCATTTACAATGCTTTTTGCAGACTATTGGCGATGTTTCAGAGGTTAAAATTGCTGATCGAGCTATATTTTCAGAAAAAGACACGCTAGTTGAGTTTGTGAATGGTTTGGATATCATTGTTCATCTTGCTGGAGTCAACCGTGCAAAGGACAAAGAACTTTTGTCTGGCAATATTAACCCAGCCTTGGATTTGGTTGAGGCTTTGAATGCTCATGGTAACAAGCCTTGTATTGTATATGCATCTAGTACTTATGCAGAATTGAAGAAAGGTGCCTACGGCTCAGGAAAGGAAGAAGCTGGCTTGATTTTGAAAAAATGGGGTGACGAAGTCGGCGCTAAGATTGTGAATTTAATTATTCCTCATGTGTTTGGAGAATATAGTCGTCCTTTTTATAATTCTGCTATGGCAACATTTTGTTATCAAATTATAAAGGGTGAAGATTTGAATATAGATCCCGAAGGATTTCTGGAGTTGATACATGTCCAAGATTTAGTTGAGATAATACTTCAGGCAGCTGGTGACAAAAATGGCTCTAGAAGCATTAGAGTAGATGGTAGAAAGATAAGTGTTACAGAAGTGGTAAGTTTATTAAATAAATTGCATGAAGAGTATGTCGTGCATAATAGGCTTCCCGATTTAAGCGATAATTTTGTGAGAAACTTATTCAATTCTTTAAGAAGTTTTATCGTAAATGATAATCGTATTAAATTTTCCCATAAAATTACTGACGAAAGAGGATGGCTAGTGGAAACCGTCAAAGCTGGGTCTGGTGGACAGTGTTTTGTCTCTACAACCAAGCCAGAAGTAACAAGAGGCAATCATTTTCACCGAAGAAAAATTGAACGTTTTTTTGTATTGCAAGGCAAGGCAGAAATTAAGATTAGAAAGTTATTTACCAATGATGTGATTGTTTTTAACCTAGATGGAAGTAGTCCATCATTTGTGGATATTCCAACGCTATGCACTCACAACATAACTAATATAGGTGATAATGATCTAATTACATTATTTTGGGCGGATGAGTTTTTTGACTCTGAAAACCCTGATACCTATTTTGAGAATGTTGTATGAATAAGCTTAAGGTTGTAACTGTTGTTGGTACTAGACCAGAAATTATTAGATTATCCAGAGTTATTTCTAAATTGGATAATTATTGTGAACATATTCTAGTTCATACTGGACAAAACTATGATTATGAGCTCAATGAAATATTTTTCAACGACTTAGAGATTCGAAAACCAGATTACTTCCTTGATGCTGCTGGCGGTTCGAGTTCAGAAACAATTGGCAATGTGATTATTGCAGTTGATAAAGTGCTGGAAAAAATTAAACCAGACGCATTACTTGTTCTTGGGGATACTAATAGTTGTATGGCTGTAATTCCAGCTAAACGAAGGAAAATTCCTGTCTTTCATATGGAGGCGGGCAATCGTTGCTTTGATCAGCGCGTACCGGAAGAAATCAATAGACGGATTGTTGACCATTCTGCCGATATTAATTTAACCTATAGTTCTATCGCTAGAGAATATCTATTAAGGGAAGGGTTGCCAGCAGATATGGTTATTAAGACTGGAAGCCCTATGAATGAGGTGCTAAATTATTATAAAGATGGTATAGATGGTTCAGATATATTGAGTCGGCTTAATCTTGATAAAAGAAAATTCTTTGTTG
>Ga0233441_1002610_pt1 | contig 13029 bp, 17 predicted proteins | sample SI_123_September_4_FD_182781 | JGI IMG/M metagenome (GOLD analysis project Ga0233441, IMG submission 182781) | Seawater microbial communities from Saanich Inlet, British Columbia, Canada - SI_123_September2016_135_MG | ecosystem: Environmental > Aquatic > Marine > Inlet | place: Canada: British...
GTGTACCGTATGCAATTGTTTGGAGCAGAAGTTATTCCAGTTCAAAACGGTTCGAAAACTTTGAAAGACGCAGTAAACGAAGCGTTGCGCTACTACTTAGCAAATGTTGAGACCTGCTATTATTTGATTGGAAGTGTTGTAGGACCATTTCCTTATCCAAAGATAGTTCAATACTTCCAAAAAATAATTGGAGAAGAAGCAAGAAAACAAATTCTTGTAAAAGAAGGTAGATTACCTTCTACAGTAATTGCTTGTGTTGGAGGCGGAAGCAATGCGATTGGAATCTTTGACGCATTTTTAGAAGACGATGTTAAACTTGTTGGAGTTGAGGCAGGTGGAAAAGAAAACAAACACGGAAAAACTTTGAGCGAAGGAAGCATTGGTTTTTTTCAAGGAAGTAAATCATATGTTTTACAAACAAGCGATGGACAAATTAAGGAAGCACATAGTATTTCTGCAGGATTAGACTATCCTGGTGTTGGACCAGTACATTCATTTCTAAAAGATTCTAAACGCGCAAGTTATGCTTCTGCAACTGACGTGGAAGCACTCGAAGCACTAAGTTACTTAAGTAAGAAAGAAGGAATTTTACCTGCACTTGAATCATCACATGCAATTGCATATCTTTTGAAACATAAAAATGATTTTGATTCGAGCGATATTGTAATAATTAACTTGTCAGGAAGAGGAGACAAAGATGTTACACAACTAATGGAGAGTGGTTTAAATGTTTAAAAGTAATGCGTTCATGCCTTTTGTGGTTTTGGGAGATCCAAACTATGAAGAGTCAATAAAAATAATAAAAGGATTAATTGATAGTGGTGCAGATGCACTAGAACTCGGTTTTGCATTTAGTGATCCTATCGCTGATGGACCAGTAATACAAAAAGCAAATAATCGTGCGCTTGAAAGTGGTATTACCACTGCAAAAAGTTTTGCTATTCTTGAGGAAGTGAGAAAATACTCTAACGTTCCAATTAGTTTAATGTTAAGCTATAACTTAGTATACAATTATGGAACAGAAAAGTTCTATGAAACATGTTCTAAGCTTGGAATTGACGCAGTGCTTTGTCCAGATATTCCTTTAGAAGAATCAGAAGAGTTAGTTGGATTTGCAAGACAATATAATACCAGCCAAGTGTTTTTGGTTTCACCAACAACTACTGTTGAACGAATGAAACAACTAAATGAGGTTTGTAGCGGATACGTTTACTTGGTGTCTTTGCTTGGAACAACAGGTACAAGAGAAGAACTAAGCAAAAAGCTTCCCGAACTAATTAAAACTGTTAAACGCGAAATGAATCTTCCAGTGTACGTTGGTTTTGGTATTAGCGAGCCAAGGCATGTGAAAGAAGTACTTGACATGGGTGCTGATGGAGCAATTTGTGGTTCGGCAATATGCAAAATAATTGAGAAAAACGAAAAAAGTGCCGAAGAAATCCAAAAGTTTTGTAAAACAATGACAGAGGCAACATTAAAAATGTAAAAGGAGTTGAATATATGCGTGAGAAAATGGTTAAGAAAAAAGAAACACAGAAAGTTGATATCGACCCTTGGGGAAAAGCTTTGGTTCAAGATTATTTGAGACTGATAAAAAACTTTGGAATGCAAAAGTTTGATATCGACGAAATGCCAAATCCTAGTATGCAAATGAAGCGAGGAATTATTTTTGGTGGACAAGATTTGAAACAAATAGCGGAGGCTATCCGGAAGAAGAAAAAGTTTTATTGTCTAACAGGAATAATGCCTTCTGCAGAAAAAATTCATTTAGGAACTGCTGCCGTTGTTGACAATGTAAGATACTTTCAAGAACAAGGCGCAAAAACATATGTTTTGATAGCCGATGTTGAGTCACAAGCAACTAGAGGCGTACCTATAGAAGAAGGGAAACGACGTGCACTAAAATTTCATATTCCTGCGTACATTGCTTTAGGACTTGATCCTAAAAAAACAAAGTTTTATTTTCAAAGCGAAAACAAAACTGTTAGTAACCTAGCAAGTGTTTGTTCACAAAAAATAACTGAGAACGAGTTTCGAGCGATATATGGTTCTGTACACCCAGCAAAAGTAATGAGTGCTTTTACACAAATGGGAGATATTTTGCAACCACAACTAAAAGAAGCAATGCCCGGAGTTATCCCAATCGGTATTGATCAAGCACCGCATATCAGAATGGTAAGAGACATTGCTCGCAGATTAAAAAGTACTTATGGTTTTTTTCTACCCTCTGCAAGTTATAACAAATATACTTCGGCTCTTGACGGTTCATTTAAAATGAGTAAGAACGAGAGCGTTGGAAAACTAGAGATTCCAGAGAACGATCGAAGCAAAATGGAGAAGAATTTGAAAAAAGCTTTGACTGGTGGGAAAGTAACTGCTGACGAACAAAGAAAAAAAGGTGGACAACCAGAGAAATGTGTTGCGTATGAGTATTGCAAGAATCATTTTATTCGAGAAGATAAACCACTAGCTACAATGTACCAAGATTGTTTGAGCGGAAAAAATCTTTGCGGAGAATGCAAACAAAAGTACTTGATTACTTACGCTAATAAGTTCTACGATGATTTTGACAAGAAGTTTGCTAAAGCCAAAAAAACAATTGGAAAAATCAAGTTTTTGAAATAAAAAGCTTAGTAATGTGTACAAAATGTAACATACAAAATGCAAGAGTTTTTAATAATTTTTGTGACGGAAGTAGTATAGTGATAGGATGACTAAATTAGGAATTGAATTAGTAATAGAACTAAACGGTCTTTTCGATGAGGACGTAGTAGAGTCATCGCTATCGAGCTAATTTTTACCGTTTTTTTAATAAAAGATGGCTTAAAAATGTTTTTAACAAGATAAATATGTGGAGGAATTAAAATGTTGGATGCAAAATATATAAGAGAAAATTACAAAGAAGTAAAAAAGAATTTAGAAATGAGGAAAGATGCATCCGTAATCTCCCGATTAGCCGATTGGAAAAAGAAAGATGAAGACTGGCGAAACTTAAAGACTGAACTTGAAGAATTAAAAAAGCAAAGAAATGCAATTACACAAGAAATCAAACTAGCTAAAGGACAAGGTAAAGACGCTTCAAAATTAATGAAAAAAGCGAAAGCAATTCCTGCGAAAATCAAGGAAGATGAGCCAAGAGTAAAACAATTAGAAGAAGAACTACGTACAATTGCTTTAGGAATTCCAAATGTGTTACACGAGAGTGTCCCTTACGGAGCAAGTGATGAGGACAATGCCGAAGTTAAGAAAGTTGGAAAAGCGAAAGAAAACAAAAAACTGACGCACCATGCACAATTAGCAGTTAAACTAAATGTTGCAGAGTTCGAACGCGGAGTAAAGATTTCTGGAGCAGGTTTCTTTTATCTCAAAGGTGATTTAGCAATGCTTGATCTGGCTTTGCAAAGACTCGCACTTGACATGTTAATTGCAAAAGGTTTTGCTCCAATTCAACCACCATTGATGATGAACCGACGAGCATACGAAGGAGTAACTGATCTTGGCGACTTTGAAACAGTAATGTACAAAATCGAAGGAGATGATTTGTATTTAGTTGCTACAAGTGAGCATCCTTTAGTTGCGATGCATATGGATGAAATTTTGGAAGAAACAGATCTAGTGGAACCAATTAAACTTGCTGGAATGGGTCCTTGTTTTCGAAGAGAAATTGGAAAACGTGGTCTTGACGAAAGAGGTTTGTTTCGAGTACACCAATTCAACAAGATTGAACAAGTAGTTATTTGTAAACCCCAAGAGTCGTGGGATCTATTCGAACAAATGTCAAAAAATCAACAAGAATACATGGATGCATTAGAAATCCCTTATCGGATTGTTAATGTTTGCACTGGTGACATGGGTATTGTAGCAGCAAAAAAATACGATTTAGAAGGTTGGTCTCCAAGAGAAGGCAAATATATCGAACTTGGTTCATGTAGTAATTGTACTTCATACCAAGCAACAAGACTAAACATCAAATATCGTAAAAAGGATGGGACAAAAGAATTTGTTCATACACTAAATAACACAATGGTTCCAACAACAAGAACTTTGAGAGTTTTGATTGAAAATTATCAAACTGATAAAGGAACTATTGCAATTCCAAAAGCATTGCAAAAATATATGAATGGTAAAAAAGAGATTAAGGTGAATAAATGAAAATATATTTTGCAGGGAGTATTCGTGGGGGTAGGCTGTTGGTAGAAAACTATCAACAACTTATTACTTTTTTAAAAAAGGATCATGAAGTTATTAGCGAACACGTTGCTAGCCCTGCTATTTCGAAGAGCGGAGAAAAAAAAGCTGTTGATTTTATTTACGAAAGAGATGTTAAATGGTTAGATGAAGCAGATATAATTATTGCAGATGTTACCTTGCCTAGTTTAGGCGTTGGATTTGAAATTGGTTATGCGCAAAGTCAAAACAAACCAATAATCGCTCTTTACTATGTTAATGCCGACGCTTCACTATCTGCAATGGTAGATGGCAACCCAAATGTTACAAAAATTCATTATGCTACACTTGAAGAAGCAAAACAAAAAATTCAGTGCATTATTGAAAAAATGAACTAAAAAAATCATTCTGTGTCTAATTGATCTTGAACAATCTTTTTTGAAAAATCAAATTCTGTTTTTGGTTTTAGAATTAATTTACATCGCTCACTATTTATTGCAGCACACTCTGTCTCAACACAAGCAATTTCTTCTTTGAACACTGCTGAAAATAACCCGGCCAGAATTCCTCTCATAAAAACATCTACTGCAAACTTTACTTTACCATTTAGTTCGATTGCAAACGGAGAATGTTCTAAGACTGCGATCGCTCTTTTTGTTTGTTCATCAAGATCAACTAATTTTAGTGAACCCCAACCAGATGCAACAAAAAAAGTTTTTATTAATTCTAATTGTTTTCCTTTTTCAAGACCCATTGCTTCAAATCGTGGGACAAGTGAACTTTTCACACTTTCTCTAACTTTTTCGTATAGCTTTTTGTGCTCGTTAATGTCTTTGTCTTTTACTAAATCAACTAAAATATCAACAGGAATTATTAGGAACGGAATATTTACTAGGAAAAAATTGTTGTTCTTGTATTTTAGAGTATTAGTAAAAATGTATTTGTCAAAAAACTGATTAAGCATCGCGAGCCACCTTCTTTGAAGCTAGTTTTATGAAATCAGCTGCATAATCAAATTTCTCTCCTTTTAATATCTCGTGTACCACCCTATATTTTTCCACGATTACTGGCCACACAATCAGTGAATTACCTGCCTTTTTTGACATAATTAGGCGTTTTTCTACTAGTTTTTTCAAATAATATGCATATTTTGTGCTCATTCTCTTCTTTTTTTCTCTATCAGATATATCTTCATTGAAACTTTCAGCTACTTCTAGCGCAGACGTAGGCCACTTCTCAAGAATGAATTCAAATAACTCTCTTTCAAAATCTGATAAACCTGATAAATCTGGCATGTCAGGATGATTGTCTTCCATAATGCTCTAAAACAAGTAATATGTTGTATATAAAGCTTGTTCTTTCTGGCAACGCAGAAAACCCTATGCGAAAACACACAAAAACTAGGACAGTTTCTTGATACACGGCGAAATTGTCCGAGCAAAGCGAGGAAGTCCTCTTGAACGAAGTGAAAAGGACCCAGATGCCAACTGGCTGGGCAGTTGTGTCCTAGAAAACGTGAGTTTTTTAAATAAGTTTAGTCATTAACTTATTATGAAACACCAACACTACCTAGCAGATTTACATACTCATTTAAATGAAAAAAATATTGACGCTCGTGATTGGTGGGACGGAGTAAAAAAAAGAAAGTTAAGCGTTATCGCGATTACTGAACACACCGAACATGATTCGCGTAGTGCATATGAAAAAGTACTCGCATTAAAACCAGATGATGTAATACTTATTCCCGGAATGGAAGCAAAGACCAGTGCAGGTCACTTAATTATTTTAGGAGAAGACGCCTCTCTTTACGATATTCCAAGATTACAAGTTCACAATGTTCCAATTGAAGAAGCCTTGCAAATCGTGAATGACAATAAGCTAGTTGCAAGTTTTGCACACCCATATGGTTACAAAACAGATGCAACTTGTTCGGTTCTTGGAGAAAAAAAAAGTTTACACTTACTAAAAAAATACAAAGTGGGTGCTGAATATTACAACGGGATGCTTGGCAGTGCCAACAACTTTGTTTTTGGAACACAATGGATAAAAAAGATATACAATTTTTTTGATTTTAGTTCTAAAAGCAAATTCGGAAAAGCCTTGGGCATACAAAATAGAAGTTTGCGAATAAAAAATCGTTTAGAAGAAATTAGCGAAGAAACTTTTGAAAGGGTCCGCGGCGGAATCGAGTTTAGTCAAAAAGCAAGTTTTATTACAGTTGGTAGCGATGCACATTATCCAAGAACAATTGGTACTGCAGTGTTAGAACTGAAACGAAAACCTAAAAACGCTAAAGACTTTTTAGGCATGCTTGCAAACAAACAGATTCTTTGGGCCGGTCCAAACATTTACTCGGATTTACCCGTTGACAAATTAAGGAAAAAAGAATTGTTGGAAGGCTTGAAGTACGTTACAAAAAGTAGAATTAAAAAGAAAGTACAAAGAGGAAAAAAGAATACAAAAAAGAGTAAAATTATTTCAAAAATTAAAAGGAGGAAAAAGAAATGAAAGTTGCAGTTGACGAACACACAACTATTTCGCGAATTCCGCGAGATACTACAGAAGTTCATTTAGTTAGACCAATAAAAAAAGAAGCTTTGGTAGAACTACTGAATAATAGGCCGATTGAGAAAATGAGTGTTTCGCTTTCTTGTTTAAAACGCTTACCCAAAAAAGCACAAGAACAAATAAAAGCAAAAGGAATAGTGTTAGAACAAGAAAAAAGACGAGGACGTGCTCTTGACATTACAATGGAACAAATGCTTGAAATCATCGAACTAAGAAAAGACTATCAAAGCATTAGATCAATTGAAAATGTTACGGGTGTACCTAAATCAACAATACATTATTTGTTGAAATACGCAGATCGAGGAAAAATCAAAAAAGGAAGCACAGTTATCTATTTGAAGTGATTACATTCTTGGACGTCGCTTAGCAAATTTCTTTGCTTGCGTTCTAAGAGTAGGTTTGCGAGAATTTCCCACTGCTTTTAATATACTTGCTTGTGCGGTTTTAAGTGCTAAATGATGTGTTCTGACTTTAGCAGTTATCCCGGGTAAAGTTGCAGGTAACCTCGCAGTCATTCCCGCACCAACTCTTACAATAATTGGTTGTGTACCACGACCTCTTTTTGCAGCATTTATTACTTGTACCTCCGAATAGCCTAATATTTTCATAGCCATTCGCATATTCGAAGTAATTCTAATTTGACCATTAGCCATAATTTAAATAATGCGTCATTATATTTAAATTTATCCATACAAAGAAATTTCAATAAAATCTTTTCTTCAAGATTTTAATTGCTTCGCTAAGAACTTTTTTCTCGTTAACATTCCCTTTCCAGTGTGCAGCGCCAGAGTGGCCACCAGCGTCACCACCAATTGCTTTTTGCAATGGAACGAATAAATGTCGCATTAAATTGAAATTTTTATTCTCTTTAAAACCAGTTTCTGCTCTCGCAGCTAAATGAGTTACTCCGCTAGCACCACCTTTTTTCTCTGTTCCTACAACCAAAGAAATGTCTGCTCCAAAATCAAGTAGTTTTGTTGAAACTGCGCCATGATAAAACGAAATTGTACTCGTAGCAATTATTGCACTAGCAAGTTTGATTATGTTTGAACGCTTAGCTGCTTTTAGAAAAGCAATTCGTTCTCCGTCCGGCGCCTTGTGTTTAGCTAATTCAAAAACTTTAGTGTAATTCGCACTTGATTTTGCAAGGCATTTAGCAAATGAATCAAAAAACTTTTTTGATCCCACTAAGAATCTACCTGTATCTTCTATCATTCCAAGACTCGCATAAAAAGACATTTTCGAATCAAACTTTTTACCAATTAAATCAAATAAAATTTCAGTAGTTGAAAATGCTTTTGGGTTAACAAATTTTTTACTAGTATCAATACTCCTCTTTTCTATTTCATGGTGATCAAACGCAATTACTTTGACACAATTCTTTTTTACTCTTTTTGTAAACACACTCCGGAGTTTTCCTAGTTGTTCATAATCATTGAAATCAAATAAACAAATAACGTCAAATTGTTCGAGATCAGGATTTACATTAAAAGAAATCTTTTCGCTAATTGCAAAAGAAAGTGTTTGTTCATTTATGTGTGACGGCACTGCCACAATCGATTTAATCTTTTTTTGTTTTAAAAAACGCGCAAGAATTGCTGCTGAACAAAACGCATCAAGATCAGCATTCTCATGGCAAAGTAATAGAATACTCTTACCTTTGAATTCTTTTATATCAAATGATTTCAAATAATACACCAATTACTCTTAGGCAATTGGTATATTTAAGATTTATTATTTTTTCTTTTTAGTAGTCTTTTTTTCTTCGCTAGCTGGCTTTCCTTCGATTTGAGCTTTTAAAGAATTTAGTTTAGTCATAGTTGTTTCTTCTTGTTTTACTAAAGTTTTTAGTCTTAATTCGAAACTAGATTTTTGTTCTTCTAGTTCTTTTTTCATATCCGCAATGCTCTTTGAAACCATTATGTTTCCAACGATTTTCATTACAGTTTTTTCTTTAGTGTCTTTTAATTCGTCAAGTGAAGCACCAATTACTTCTACTTGTATATTGTATTGTTGTTTTTGTTGCATAATACTAGACAGCATTTGTCTATTTCGTTCAAAGTTCATCATCAATTCTCTTTTTTCTTCATCATTCATTTTGTTCCCTCCATAAAAAATAAATTTAATCTACTTTAACTGTTTTTGCAATAGGATCACGTACCTTATACAAAAGTCTATATCCACAACTAGGACATCTAACCATTCCTTCTGCAATACTTTGTACTTCTTTTCCACATTGTCCACAAACATAACCCATTATACCACCAACTAAATATCCTATTCTTCCTTAGAAGCTTCTACTTCTTTTTCTTCTTTTGCTTCAACAGCTTCTTCTTTTTTAGTAGCTTTTTTCTTAGTAACTTTCTTTTTAGCTGTTTTCTTAACTTCTTTTTTTGCTTCTGGTTCATCTTCATTCATTGCTTTTGCTACTTCTTGTTCTATATCCGAATACGAACTTTTACTAGATTCTTCAGTAATCTTGATTAGTTCTGCTGCCTCTGCAACAAACGATTTTTGATTAACCATTTTTTTAATTGTTTTTCCTATAAGTGTTTCTGCTTCGTAAGCTCCACCAGTGAATTTTGCTTCGCATTTCTTACAAGTGAATAACCCGGCAGCTAATCTTTTTATTGTTTTAAAACCACAAAATGGGCAAACAACCTTCTTTTTTTGTCTTTCTTCTACTTTAAGAACCCTTTTTTTGATTCCTACACCATATCTAGAACCATATCGCCCAGTTGATTTTACTTTCTTTGTATTTGCCATTTTTGCTCACCATTTTACCTTTAATTCTTCTTTTTAAAGCTCTAATTATAAATTCTGGTGGTAGAAAGCTTTTAAAAGCTCTCTTCCAACAAAAACAAGCAATCCTATCGGATTACCTGTACAAAGCTAAAATGCCTATTTTAGGCATTATTTAACTTGTTTTATTTGTTTTCTTATTCTATCCCCTATTTCAAAAGATTTGTCAATCATGTAATCTACTTCTTCTAGAGTAAATGATCCTCCAACTCCTTTTTGCATAGCAGATATGAATCCATCGTCAGTTGTTGCTGCCGAGTAACGTGCTTCAGAAGCTTTTTCTTCTAAATATGTTGGATCTACCATTATCTTTCCGCCAACTTTTGCAAAAGTTGTTAGTAATGGTTGTCTTGCTAATTTTAGTGTTCCATTATATTCGTGAAGAATTATTTTTCCTTCTTTGTCAAGTTTTGGTAGTTTCGCATTATTGAATGTTACTAGAGCTGCGATTGAACCTGCATCAAATAAATTCCCGTCTCCGTTTAGAGCATAGAAATCTAAAAAGCCTACCCAAACCGCTTCACCTACAGTAATACACAATTTTTTGAAATCAATTGCTTTACTTTCTCGCAAACCTCGATCAACTACTCGTGCAAGTTCTACTTCTTGTGCACTAGGTCGACCAGATTCATAATCCGGATGTGCTAGAGGCAGTGTTTCTGCTCCAATAGAAATTGATCCTTCATCTTGATTATCTGGATAAGGTTTTCCAATATCTATTTTTAATCCTGCAATTATCTTGGTTTTTCCAATAGTTACTATTGTTGAACCTTCTGCATTCTCAGACATTCCTGTTTCGATTGAGATTTTTCGAACCTCGTCTAGTGCTCTCCCATCAACTCGCTTTCCTTCTCGTGCAAGTTTTAGAACCTTAGCTGTTTCGTATTCCATTACAGTGTCTCTCATTTTTTCACCTTCTTAACTGTTTTTTTAACAGCTTTTTTCTTAACTGTTTTTGTCGCTTGGCCTTTTCCTTTTGCCTCGCTTAATTCAAACTTGTTTACTAAAGCTTTCTTTTGAACTTCGTAAACTTGTTTACAACCTTTTATTCCTAGTTTTGCAACTGCGTCCCATTCTTTTCTTGTTAATAGGCCATCCATTTGTAGCAAAACAATTTCTTCGCTATTTGGTAGAATTGCTATTGGAATATCTACTGCGTCAGGTGCATCTTCTTCGTCTTTGTTTAAGTCGATTACTAATTCACCATATGCTTTTCCTACACCAGTTGCTGCAACCATATCTCTCATTGGCATTCCAGCGTCAGCTAATGCAACACTTGCTGCAGTTAGACAAGCTACTCTTGAACCTGCGTTTGCATCAACAACTTCAACGTAAACACCTATTTCGGTGTTAGGGAATTGTTCTACAAATACTGCTCTGCTTAATGCTTCTCCTAAAACTTTTGAGATTTCTTGGTCACGTCGATTTGGACCAGGTCTTTTTCTTTGTGGAACAGAGAATGAAGTCATTCTGTATTCTACTTTTATTACTGATTTTAGTGGATTAGCTGTGTGTTTTGGCAAAACTTCTCTTGGACCGTAAACGGCCGCGTAGATTTTGTTTTGTCCCCATTCTAGGTACGCAGATCCATCAGCATTTTCTATAACTCCTGTTTTTATTGACAGAGGACGAGTTTCATCCATTTTTCTTCCATCAAGTCTTTTCTTTGTTTTTTTGTAATCTATTTTTCTATCCATATTTTCACCTTAATCATTTCCTTAGCAGTGATTCCACTGCATTTGTCAAATTACTTTTGTACGAATTTTCTTCGATAAACTTTACTGTTTTCTTTAACAATTCTAAGTCACCGTTTCTAGCCCATAATCGACCATTTTTCCCAATGAACACTTCGCAATCTGTTCCTTGAGATAATATGTCAAGCATTGAACCGTTTTTTCCAATTAATCTTGGACTTCTAACAGGGTTAACGCTAATAACTTCTCCATCACCCATTCGCTTTGGGAATGTCAAGTCAGCTTCTTTTAACTCACTCACGTTAGATACTTTTGCTATAATTACGTCTCCGAGTGTTAGAGGAGTTCTCATAGCACTTTTTGGGATAAAGCATTCATTAAACGAGTTAATGTTTACTCCGTATCCTGCAAAATTTTCTCTTGTAATTACTCCAACAACACTGTCGTCTCTTCTAGGCACGTACGGTCCTTGTAAAGGAACTACTGTTGCAGTTTCATTTTCGTTGTCTGTTATTCCAAGTACTTTGGAATATATTTTTCCTTCAGAAACAAATACATTGCTTCCAAGTCTTTTTCTTTCCTCGAACAATATTTCTCCGGGGATTACTACTTTCTTCATTTTTTCACCTTTCCTTTATTCTACAATCTTAACAATTAAATCGCCGTGTGTAGCAGAATTCAATTCATTTAGTAAATCTTGTTTTAGACCTACTGGTAATTTGAATTCAGCTGCTAACGATCCATCGTTAAGCCATTCTTCTTTTTTAATTTCAAATTTATGTATTATTGACGAACATCGACCTGCATGCGCTGCAGGGATTTTTACTGCAAAATCAATTTTTTCCATTGAAATTGGTAAAATCTTTTTTATTGCGTTTACAATTAATTCCACTTGTTCTTCAGTGCTTTTGAAAGCATCTATATGAATTTTTTCTTGTTCCATCGCATTCTCTATTCTTTGTGGAGGATGCGGTGTTTTTGTTTGCGGGTTAATTGCGTTTTGAGAAATAATATTTATTATTTCTGTTCGCTTTTTTGCTAAAAACGCTCGTCTTTGATCAGTTGTTAATTGAACATCTCCGTGCGTAATAATTTTTTTTACTATTTCTTTGAAATCTTCTGTATCAAAATTTTCTTTTAACATTTCTGGGCTTTGTTCGTCTCCCTTCTTAGAATCTTTAAATACTTTTTCATCTGCTAAAAGATCATCAAAATTAACGTCTTTGCCGTGCTTTACATCCATTGCTAAATCAGGATCAACTAACACTTCGAATTTGTGTCCGTTTTTTTCTAGTCTAGCAATTACTGCTTCGTTTATTTTTACCATTTAAAACACACTCCTGTGTTTTAAAGTAAAAAATCTCTGATTTTTTTCCATATTTTTTTCACTTTCTTTTAATTCTCTAATTAGCCCTTTTTCGTTGAGCTCATATAAGTTAATTAATATAATTTTTTCATTTACGTTTTCATTTACTTAAAATATTTTTCACTTCTTGGTCACTTACTGATCTAAAACCATTTTCATCAACTAGTGCAAATTCTACTCTAGATAAAGAAATCTTTTCTTTTTCTGGCAAACTTTTTGTAAGAGCTTTGTAAGCTGTTGTAACTGCACGGTCAAAAGTTAAATTTTCTTTGAAATCTGCTTCAAAAACTTTCATTGCACGATCCTTATTTCTTCCAACTGCAACTGCCTTGTATTCTGCTAGCGCTCCGCTAGGTTCTGTTTGAAATAACTTTGCTCCTTTTTCGTCAAAGCCCCCAACAATTAAAGAAACACCAAATGGTCTTAGACCAC